>VTLG01005113.1_pt1 | contig 24134 bp, 33 predicted proteins | sample 4694571 | NCBI WGS metagenome assembly VTLG01 (sample SAMN12604809, study PRJNA352737) | marine metagenome | biome: ENVO:00000447; feature: ENVO:00000209|ENVO:00000569|ENVO:01000036; material: ENVO:00002151; isolation source: viral sequences binned using virsorter ...
TTTTCATAATGGCGACTAAGTCCGAACTAGAAACGAGAGTAAAAGAGCTCGAACACTCAGTAAGACGACTAGACCGAGCATTAAATCAAGCTCAACTAGATCTAGACTCAAACAACGAGCAAAAGCGTTTGATATTTCACCCAACACCGCATGCATCAGATAAAGTTTCAGAGGCACTCAAGCGCGGCCTAGATGAATGGTCTAGAAATATCCAAGATCCAAATAAACGAATTAATACATATATTCGAACGGGCGAGGGGATCGCTTGGGGATGGGAGAAGGAATACACAAAGAATGGTCAGTTCGCCTGGTGTGGAGCTTTTGCCGCTTATTGTTGGGGAACATCAGTAAAGAAGACTATCCGTCAAAAGATCTTCCCTAGTTGTTATCGACTCTTTAAAAATTGGGGTTCAACCTCTCGAAGTATCGACCATGATAAAATGTTGCCTGGTGATATCGTCGTGGTGTACTCAGCCAAAAGAGCTGTACAGGGTGATCATATAACGATCTGTGTTGAGCCCCCTAATGACTGCGGAGACTTTAAAACTGTTGAAGGTAATGCTTATGGTACTCTAGGAGATGATTCCCATGGTGAGGGAGTCATTAGACGAGAGCGTAACCTTAACGATGTAGCTCATGTATATAGGTTAATTAGCGATGACTTCGACCACTAAGCCCACAGATGAAACGCTAACGTCAAAAGTTGGCGGTCGTAAAGCTATGGGTTTCTATGCTTCGCTCGGAGTTTGTTTTATACTAGCTCTTAGAGGTCAAGCAGAGACTGAAGTTCTAGCGCTGATCAATACTCTTTATGTTGCTTTTGCTGGGTCAAATGTCCTAGCTAAAAAAAAGGAACCACAACCCCCAACCCCCAACTCAATGGAGAAGCCATGAGATTAGGTGTACAATATCCCATTCATGCGGGCGGCTTTGCCGCTGCTTATGATGCTAGCTCAGTAAATGATACTGACTGGCATAATTTAACGTCTGATAATTTCTATGATACTCGAACAGGTGACCAACTCCCAAGCGGGTTACAATTCGCATTTGTTGAGGTTGTCAGTGGATCGACAGATACAAAAAGTTTTTTGAAATTACGCGCGGCCTCAAGTGGCTCTGATGGGGTAGCTAACTCTGATGGAGTTATCCCAGTTTTTGCTACATACAGTGTAGACATTCAAGCGCTGATCAGTGGAAGCGGAGTGACTACAGTTGCATATAAAAAAGCTGCTGGTGGTGATAACTTCGTTTTATATGTCGGTTTTAACAAATAAGGGGAAATAAAAAATGAGTATGAACGCACAACCTTTTGGTGGAGGAGGTGGAACCGTGGCAGACGCGACAGAAACAACAGCCGGAAAAATCCGAATCGCTACGAGCGCAGAAGCGGCGACAGGCACTAGTGATGTAATTGCTATGACTCCTCTCACCGTTAAAGAAGTAGTAGACGCCTCTAAAGTGGGTGTCTTCGAATATAAGGGAACATTCAACGCGACAGCAGGAACCCCATCTATTGCAAATGCTGAGCAGGGTGATGTTTATGTCATCGATACTGCTGGCACTATCTACGGGCAAGACTGGAATATTGGAGATCACCTTCTTATCAATGCTGATATGGGCGGCAGTATCACCAATTCAAAAATTGACAAAGTAGACAATACCGACAGTGATGCAAGCGAGACAGTCAAAGGTATCATCGAGATTGCGACCAATGCCGAGGCCGGAGCAGGAACAGCAACTGATAAAGCGTTGGTTCCCTCTAATGTTTCTTCGTTATCTATTACTTCAGGTCAGGTTGCAGGGCTCGCAACAGTGGCAACCTCAGGAGCTTACTCTGATCTAAGTGGAACCCCAACTTTAGGAACAGCAGCCGCTTTAGATGTAGGTACAAGCGCAAGTCAAGTTGTTCAACTTGATGGGTCAGCAAAGCTTCCGGCTGTCGATGGCAGCCAGCTAACGAACCTACCAAGCGCAAGTGATGCAAGCGAGACGGTAAAAGGTGTTATAGAGATTGCGACCAATGCCGAGGCCGGAGCAGGGACCGCCACAGATAAAGCGTTGGTTCCCTCTAATGTTAGCTCTTTAGCTATTGCCTCAGGTCAGGTTTCAGGACTTGGGACTGCAGCGGCGGCTAATACAGGCGACTTTTTAGCCTCGACAGCTGGCTTAGATGACTTATCAGACGTGAGTTTCACAGCCGGTGCAGGTATCGACAACTATGTGCTGACTTATGATCACAGCAGTACTTCATGGGGTGCTGAAGCAGTGCCTAGCGCACCAGTGACAAGCGTTAACTCTAATACAGGTGCCGTAGTAATCTCGGGTAATGATGTTGTAGCTGATCACAGTGCAACGCACTACACAGCGGCTAACCCACAAGTAGATGGTCACTTCTCAGGAGTTGATACAGCACTTGGTAATAAACAACCACTAGATGCAGGGTTGACAAGCATCTCAGGGTTGACTACAGCCGCTGATAAGATGATCTATACTACAGGGTCTGACACGTACGCTGTTGCTGATCTTACTTCAGCGGGTCGAGCTTTGTTAGATGATGCAGACGCGGCAGCTCAGCGTACTACGCTTGGGTTAGGCACAGCGGCAACATCAGCCTCTACGGACTTCCTAGCCTCAACTGCTGGTTTAGATGATCTGTCAGACGTGAGTTTCACAGCTGGTGCAGGCATTGACAACTACGTTTTAACCTACGATCACAGCACTACATCTTGGGGAGCTGAGGCCGCGGCTAGTGGTGGTATATCGGCTGTAGTCGACGATACCACACCACAGCTTGGCGGGGCTCTTGACACCAACGGCCAAAGCATCACGAGCGCTTCAAATGCAGATGTTACGATTGATCCGAATGGAACTGGCAATATTATTGTAGGTGCTGATCTCGCAACGTCGAGCAACGCTAATCTAGCATTGGCTCCGAACGGCACCGGATATGTTGAGGTCAAAGGCAATACAAACCCAGGAGCGATCAGATTAAACTGTGAGAGTAACTCTCACGGTGTAACAATTCAAAGCCCTGCACACAGCGCAAATGCTACCTACACTTTAACACTACCTGATAATGATGGTAATGCTGATCAAGTTTTAAAAACTGATGGGTCAGGTGTTCTATCGTGGGTTGATCAATCAAGCGGTGGGGCCACTGCGATTGGTGACCTAAGTGACGTAACATCTGCATCTTATGTTGACGGTGAAGTATTTAAATATGATTCAGGTACCTCAAAATTTGTTAGTACAACACAGTCAAAAATTAAGCGCGTAAGTAGCGCCACCCACACACTAACTTCGGCGGAGGTTGCAGACGGGATATATGTAATTTATACTGGATCTGCTATTGAATTTGATTTAACTCTTCCTGATCCGAACTCATTGACTGAAAACAATACGGTTGATGGATCTGCGACAAAAGTCGTTGAGGTGCGCGTAGGTCGAGATATTGCAGGAGATATCAGGGTTTTTGGGCACGCAAACAATACCGTCTATTTACTCGGAGATGTTGCAGCAAATGCAACAACACGACGCACTGTGCATTCTAGTCACTTTATCACTGTTTTAGGGTTCGCTTCATCCAATACAGGCTACTGGATCACAGCAGACGGTGATAAGCAGATTGATGACTTTGTTAATATTAACTCAGGCAGTAATGTAAATCTGTATGGCGGTGAGTTTGTTAATTTAAAGACGGGTATTAGTTCAGGTTTCACTTGTACAATACGTGGCAGTGGTCAAGAAGCGCGTAAAATCGTTGTGAATAACGATTCTAATATTACGGTATCTATCGTCGGTTTTGTGGGAACACCTACAAGCATTAACGGAACGAGTCCCGGTTCGTTCTCTCTAGAGGCAGGTAAACGAATTGAGCTTTATTGTGACACTGATGCAAACCCTGATGACTGGATCACTGTCAATCCTGAGCAGGGAGCAGCTACTCAATTAAGTGATCTCAGTGACGTAGACATAACCGGAGCAACAACCGGTGAGGTTCTAAGATATGACGGTAGCGAGTTTGTCGACGCTCAACTCGCATCAACTGATCTCTCGGATTCCGGTGACCTCGCTCGACTAGCATCCCCCGCGCTGTCGGGCACTCCGACAGCTCCAACAGCGACCACAGGGACAAATACAACTCAAATCGCGACGACTGCATTTGTTACAACCGCGGTCGCGGGGGGCGGGGCAAGCTATACATATTCCGCTATCACAAACGCGGACTCCCCTGTCACCGCTGTAGCATGGTATCATTACAGTGTAAATACGTCAGGCGGAGCTATAACAATTAATCTACCAGCTCTCAACTCACCAACCACCGACGGTGATGAGATCCGAATTAAATTACGAGATGCAACAAACGCTGTGACGATTGACGCAAACAGCACAGAGACGATTGATGGCTCACAGACATTCACTCTGGATGTAGCATATTCAGCGGTGACTTTGGTCGCGGGCTCAACAGAATGGGAGATTGTATAAAATGAGTCATAATACAACGACAGTTAAAAACTCATCACCATCGAGTGATGGTAATATCAATTTGTCATTAGATAATCTTGTGACCGGATCAGTCTCTGAAGGTGACACCGTTGTTTATTCGTCGGGCGCTTGGGGTTTCACAGCGAATGTAGAGGGGTCAATTGCATACCTTTTGTTTGGACGAGGTGAATCAGATGACTATGAAAACTCCGGAGCGTCAGGCTCTCCTAGTACAGGGGATGTGTGGTATTTCTATGATTCATCCCCTGATAATCAAATAGGAGCTACGCTAAACACGACATCAAATTGGTTAACTTCCATTGATTTACTGGAGGGTAAATACATCATTGAGAGTCAGGTATACTGTGAGTTTAGTGCTTCAGGTCGTTTAGGTGTCCGATGGTACAAAGGCTCTGATCCGATTACCAGCCGAGGCACGATAGGCGACTCATTGACATATTCAGATAATCAGGGGTCAAATTGTATTGGTCACGTTACAATCTCGGCGGGTGATGTTACAGGGGGAACGAACCGGATAGAAATGAAAATTGACGGATTATCTAATGTGTCTACATATGCAGATCAGGATACAACCCCGTCTCAATTCAGTTATCTGTTGATATTAAAAGTGAGCTGATATGAGTCATAATATAACGACAGTCGAAAATACACCGTCTGATAGTAGCGGCGATATCAATTTATCAATATCTGATCTTGTCTCGGGTTCCGTAGCAAATAACAATATTGTAAAGTATGCTTCCGGCGCATGGGGCACAACTGGATTAGATGCAACACCCCTACAGGGCTACGCATATCACTATGAGGATTCAGGTGGTTCAGGCGGGAGTTATGTATATAGTACAGGAGACCGCTATATTTGGCGCGGTTATTCTAATTTTAATGAATACGCAACAGGATTTGCAAAGGTAAACAGTACGGGCACATATACACCGCTGACTAATAGCCGCTGGTGGATGGGCTTTACGATGCCAGCGGGGAAGTGGTTGGTAACTTGGCAATTCAACGTTTATATGTCTTCATCAACAGCATACTCGACATGGCGATTTGCAACCGCGCCTAATTCAAACTCTAGCGCATACACGTATCATTCTGCATCCTCGTACGTAAAAGGGACATCCTCTCGTTTTGGAGGCTTGATTCGATGCGTTGTTGATCTGTCATCAGCAAGCTTCGGATGTCTAGTGAATCAATCACGATCAGGGAGTATACGTATCTCTCCTCAAGGATATACGCATTATGTAAATGCTATTACTGTACATGCACTATAAAATAAGGAATAAAAAATGTGGGTAACAATCCAATTAAACGAAATATTAAATGAGGGCACACTCGTAACTCATGACAACAACAATATTTGGAGAAAAGCTAATTCAACGGATTCAGGAGTTCTCGGGTCTGTCATTGAATCCGAGACGGTTGACGGTGTTGTCATCGGTCGTGTTCTAATTTGCGGTACTACTACAGTCAGAGCAGGTGCGAACATCCCCGCTCAAGGCGGTTTTTTTATGAGTGATGATGAGGGGCGCGCGGTTATATCAGCTAGTCCAACGGCGGGGATCATTGCGCCGGTCACACAAGATAACCCAGCGCCAACCATTGACGACCTAATACTAGTGCATTTACGATGATCAACCTAAACTTAAATGTCGAGACTAAAGAATGGTTGCTCTACGGCTCTATCGGTGGGGTGTTCATTCTGATACTGTTCTCTGTGTATGCCCACGGCATAGCGAATGGTTACGAGGAAGCAGAATTAAAAGCTTCAACAAAAATCGTAGATCTTCAAGGCCGACTCACTTTAGCAGAAGAGGGTAGGCAACAAGCCGATATTGATCTTGGTGAGTGTCATGCGGCCCGAGTTGGTAAAGCACATCTACAATGTGAAGAGGTATGCAGAGAAAGAGTCAGTAGAGCAGTCGAGGGAGTAAAAGAGCTATGTACCCGCTAATGATATTGGGGTTAATACTGCAACCTATAACCCCCCAAATATGGATGGGTGATTCATTACCACCGGTTAAGGGGATGATTGAGTATGATGCAGTTAATAGTCCTTACATCGTTGTCGAGGTTCCAGAATGGTTGCGCCTAAAAGATGCGCTCGAAGGTTCTCCTGATATCTGTGAACAAGCAGTTGAAGCCACAGCTAAAAAGTGCTCAGAGCAAACTCTAAAACTTTTAGAGGCTGAGAAAAAACGAGACGCTGCTAAGAGTGCAATAGACGCTTACCAGATACAACTGAAGGATAAGGATAAGCTGATACTTCAACAGTCTACTCAAATTGAAAAACGTGATAAGATGTTAAAGATAGGCGGTATTAGCGCCGGTGCTTTAGTACTGACTCTCACCTCAATCCTTGTTGTAAAGGCTGTAAGATGAATATCACCCCTGAGTTTTTAACCTTGGCTGTAGCTATTGTAGGCCTGATCATAAAAGCTAGCCAGGACAAAGCCAAGCAAGCAGAAGAGATGGGACGTTTAAAGCAGCAGGTGGTATCACTCGAAACTCGGGGCCGTGGTTGGGATACTCGGTTTGAAAGTATCGAAACCAAATGTGAGCAGTTAATCGCGAGTAGCGCAAGAATTGAAGCGATACTCAACCAGCGAGGCTGAGAATAGTCGTTGGTGCAAGTTGATTTGTACCTTGTCGTGACCATTGCTCTATATATACTCGAGCAGTCTCTAAGAGATCACCGGAATAACAAGAAGCAATTTTTACGGACTCCCAAAAGAAGCAATCTCCTAACGTTTGCCCGATCTCTCGACCGTCCAAGTTTTTCAAGACTGGAAACTCTTTATGTAGTTGAGCAATAACATGCTTGCTTTCACTGACATTTCTCCACCAATTTGGAGGTAATGCAGAGTTTCTAAGAGTGTCGCTCATGAGCCACTCGTAGAAAAATTGCTGCCTCTCTTCAGGGGTGGCTTTATCAGCGTGAAATGATAAACGCTGCATGCAAGCATTTGCCTCTTTTACGCTGATCTCGTTAAACTCGCACGCTGTTTTGAGTAAGCCAGGATGTTCAAAACGAGTGATGTTTGATGGGGTGACTTCACCAACACGTTTATATTGGGGGGGTGGTGTCGAGTGGTCAGGGGCTCGTTGTGGTTGTGGTGGCTGAGTCCCCACTTCCTCCCCAATGGCCTGAGCTGTGATGTGTGTGCGCTCATCATCTGACATTGGCATATAATCAGCGATCTCATCAGCTGAATAGATGCCCGCGCAAGCGTCAGGGAAGGTGGCACGAAGCGCCATATTCAGAGAACGCTTGTGTAACATCTGAAGGGGCATTTGTTGCCAATTCCGATTCCGCGTGAGGTTCGCTGCCTTTGCCATCTCTATAGTATATGTGAAGGTGTGAACAATCTCCTTAGGCTCATCATTGCGAGCCACTTTTATAGTGCATAGCTCTGTTGTCCATTCAACGACCTGAATAAAACGGACAAGGCCGGAGCGTCTGCAAATACCAGCCAAGGCATCCGCGTTAAGAGCTGGCTTACCTTTGAGGTTGTAAGATTGAGTCATGATCTTACCAAGATCACCCCCGAAGTGATCACCAAAAGCGGCATGACATTGGATGAGCTCTTGAGCTTCTTTTTGAGAATTGGTGAGGAGAGATGCGATATCAATCGCTTCTTGAATGTTTTGGGGAGTGTAAATGCTCATATGTTTTTGTCCTTAGATACTTAGATAGAAAGTAGGAACATAAAGATAACGACTAGAGAAGCCGTCACAAACTCATCAGAGTCTGTTAGTTGTTTCAGTTGTTTGTTGATGTTGTATCTGATGTTGTAAAAGTTCATCTTCTGAGCTTGCGCGCGGCCTTCGCGGTGAGTTTGATTGATGCCTTTGGTAAATTGAGCCGGAGCTTATTAGCTAGCTTAAGAGCTTTGATCTCAGCATCAGTGATTGTTTTGGGTTTGTTTTGGAGATCCTCCAAGCGAATTGGTTGGAGGTCGTAACACGTAGGGTATTTATCAGAGTAAGCCATTAGTGCTTCTCTCCTTCATAGTAATAGATGTGATCATTGTAGAGGAATGAGTTCATCTTAGGCTGTTGTAGAGCGTCTTTGATTAAAGCGTACAGAGTCGCATATTTAAGGTCTGCACTGTGCATATCGAGTATGTCTTTGGCAGTATGAAGCTCATAGCTACCGCCCTTGATAACTACGCTTCGAACTGAGAACACAGCATCAGGGTGTACATCATTATAATGAGTGTGCAGCTTATGGTTAAAGTCTGTGGGCTCAAAGCAAGTGGGTAGACCTAACTCATCAGCCAAGTTGTTAGCGTGAATTGATAGGTCAATAGCTTTGATCTGTGATGCAATAGCGTGCTCGTACTTATCGTGTATGACCTGAGAGAAGAAGCCTTCACTGTAGCCAGCCACAGCTGCTACTTTCTTCTGACCTATCTTCTTTAAGATTTCGATCTTCTTAGGGTGCATTGAGTTAACTTTCGAATGAAGGTTATTAAGAATTGTTGACATCTTTGTTTTTAGACTGTAGTAAAGAACATGTCAAATGTTTTATGAATGTTTTGTAAAAAGCTTTACTGAGGAGTGAGAATGAAGCAACACGAAGTTATGGAGCTCTGTATAAAGAGCCCATTCAAAAACGGCGCTAAGATTGTCTTGATGACTCTCTGCTATAAGCTCGACTGGAATACCTGGTCGCGCCCAATGGCAGTCGACTACATGCAAGAGTTTATCTTTAATGGAAGCGTAAGCCGCAACACCATCACCCGAGCATTTAAAGAGCTTGAGAAAGCTGGAGTCATTACGAGGACAGCCGAGGCCGGATCAAGTCTCAAAGTGGTCTATCTACATGTAGAGGCTCTTCGCTCTCTAGTAGAGGGTCAACCCAAAATGGGTCAACCCAATATGGGTCAACCCAAAATGGGTCAACCCAATATGGGTCAAGGGTCAACCCAAAATGGGTCAAGGGTAGGCCCAAAATGGGTCGAGGGTCGACCCAAAATGGGTCACAATATAATTAATAATAATCTAGATAATAATCTAAATAATAATCTAGAGCGCACGCGAGAGCCACAACCCCAGCCAGCTCCACAGCCTCAGACCCAAGCTTTAAAAGTCTATGTCCCAACTATGGAAGAGAGAGAACAGACTCTTCAAGCTGTACTGGACAAGGACCAAGCAAGAAGGGACGCGATGTATGCACACCTCTCACCCGAGCGTAGAGCACACGAGGAAAGTTTAGCACGCTCAAAAGCATTGAAAGTAGAGACCTACAAATGATTGATAATGAAAAACACGCTTCAGAGATGACACGTTTTACAGTCACACAAGATGCAATCAACAGCCTTAAGGCCTATCAGCAAAAATTGAAAGAGCGGCCATCAACCCCGAAACAGTTCAAAGACTACAGTCATATCACCCCCTCAAACCTCGAGGCGCTAGACTGGATTGATACCGAGGCCATGACCCTAAAATGCAAGCCGGTTGATTATTGTGGTGAGTGTCAACAAGGTTGGTTTTATGAGCGAATTAAGGGGATGACCGCTCTTGATGCTGTTATGTGTAAGAGATGCGAGAAACCACGAAGATGGATGAAACGTCTCAACAACATGCAGTTACCCACAGACGCTATAGGGATGAGCTTTGATACGTATGAAGCAGACTCCCCACAGCAACTAGAAGCTATTCAGCGCGCTCTTGAATGGTTGCGTACTCCTGATGTGTCAGAAGTCCCCCATCTTCGCCGAGCTCCTAACATGTTTCTTTATGGCCCACCAGGGAACGGCAAAAGCTCATTACTTTATGCTTATGCTCGAGAAGCTGCCATCTGTAGTAAAACAATTTGGAGAAATAGTAAGAAGAACCCTAAAGCTGTTAGGGTCAAGTTTATTTCACACAATCAGCTACTCAATGACATCAAGAAAACATGGAATGATAAAACAGCCATTGACCCACTTAAGAATTGGCTTAATGGGGTTGATGTATTGCTCATTGATGAGTTTGGTGGTGTCGGTGGGTCCGCTAATCAGAGCTCTTGGTGGCGCGAAAAAACCATAGATCTACTCCAAGAGTTTAGTCAGCTATGGACAGCTGGCAAGCTCCAAGTACTCTTGACGACTAATCTCACCCCTAGGCAGGTTTTAGAGTCTCTAGGTAATAACTCGGCGGCTCACAGTAGACTTGGCGCTATGTTTCCCGAGCCCATCAAAATGGTTGGTAGAGATCGAAGAGTTGAGAGAGTTAATGCTAGTGCGTGGGGCTTCTAAAGAAAAACCGACCTCAGAGACATATGAGAAACTCTGAGGCCGGCCCTCTTACTTCTGAAACATCACACTAACAAACTATCAACTTTTTATTGACCTAGCAATAATGAACATTCATAGTCAAGAGGCTGGTCAACCCAACTCTTTAAACCAAAAAAACATACGATATGATGCTTTAGGGTTAGAGGTAGTTTTTGCGAACAATTCAATTCTATGGAGTTGGCCAGCAGTTTTTGAACTAGAGAGTTAACATGATTAATCAAGTGACGCTGATAGGTAACCTGGGAGATAATGCAGAGTTACGCACGACTCAAAGTGGAACCCCCTATACCTATGCACGCATAGCCACCAACGAGAACTACAAAGACGGACAAGGGAATTGGCAGACCTCGACCGAGTGGCACAGCATTAAGATTTGGGGAAGCTCCTCAAATAGAGCGGCTCAACTGATGACCAAGGGTAAAAAAGTCTATATCCAAGGCCAGCTTAAGAGCCATACTAATCAAGAGGGTAAACGCTTTTGGGAAGTGCGCGCGACAGACTGGCGCATACTCGACAGAGAAGAGCGCAAAGATAATCTGTTACCCCCTGAATCACACAACCCAAGCCCTTTTGGAGAGGGTTTCACCCGTCGATAAGACAAACTGAATTAATTTGAACCTCATCCGAGGATAAGAGAAAACATGAGTAAGAGACAAATTTTACCCCGTCGTCAAAAAATAGCTGACTGGTGGTGTTCTAGAGAAGGCCAACTAAGAATCAAAGGCATCCAAGATAAATATGGAATTAATCTTTGGGGCTCTCTTGGTAGTATTGAAATTGATGTCGCACATTGCTGGGCATGTAACAAAACATTAAGAGGTGGGTCTGCCTCCTATAACACAAAGAGTCTTGATCTATATCGATGCCATATTATCCCTGACAGTTTGGGAGGTAGTAATGAACCTTCCAATCTACTTTTAATGTGTGGGGAGTGTCACAGCAAAGCCCCCGACAGCAATGATGAGGAGCTCTTTTGGCTTTGGTTTGCAGAGGTAGAAGACTCAACCACCAGTTTAATAGATGCCTTATTTGGTGCATCTAAACCGATCAACTTCAAGAAACATCAACCCGAGGAAATACTTGAAGAGTTTAATCAAACATTCAAACAAGCCTCTCCTATATTACATCAAGGTAAACTGGCCAAAAGTGTGGCCGTGTCTGTATTAAAGAAAACATCTCGAAACAAAGGATAAACACATGAAAACCACAACCCAGCGATCAACACCTTATGGCTATGAGATTAAGAATGATCAACTCGTAGAGGTGGCTCACGAGCAAGAGGCTTTATCAATCATCAAAGAGTTACGTTCACGTGGCATCACATACGCTACCATTGCCAAGGAGCTATCAGACCGCGGTGTAACCACCAAACGAGGCGGTCAATGGTGCCTCTAGGATGGCGATACGAATCAGGTAAAATAATCCCTGTTGAGAATGAGCAAAAGTTAATTCGTGTAGTCCGTGGTTACCTTGAACTTGGTTTAAGTTACAGTGATGTAGCAGATAAACTAACAGAAGCTGGTTTCACATCACGAACAGGCCCAGCGGTATTTACAGAGGTAATGGCTAAGAGAATAGCTACTAGTAAATTAGTAGGTGAGTAATCCATGAGACGACGTAAGCGACAGATGAGCCCTATAGCGAGATACAGCGCCTTAACCAAACTTCAGGCAGCTCGTGAGCGCTTAGGAGCTCCACCTAAAAAAGTTGAGAAACCAACGTTCATCAACTGGCCTATCGAGCTTTTACCCACTGAGTTCACTAATGAAGAGTTGAGGACATTACCGGAGTTTTTGAGATGACTGAATCCGAAACCTCAAAAGAAAGGCAAAAGCGCCTAGTATATCAGCGCATGAAGTACCGCGCTCAAATAGAAGCGGAGACTCCCGAACAAAGAGAAGCGCGTTTATCTCAGGCTAGAAAACGATACTATGAAATGATAGCCAATGAGACCCCCGAGGAGAGAGAGAAGCGACTAGCTAAGAGTCGAGCGAGATATCAACAGAACAAAGAGAAACGCAGGAAATACCACCGCGAGTACAACCGGAAACGACGAGCTAATGAGACCCCCGAGGAGAGAGAGAAACGACTCACTAAACAGAGGGAATATCACAAACGAATGAGAGAACAGAGTAAGAGTGATGACTGATATTAAATCAAATTCGACGGACACCACGCGCACGCGCAAGACAGCCGCTGAGATATTGGGTATACTTCATGAGATGTTAGTAACTCGCTTGGAGGAAGACTTAGACCTTGATAACCCTGATGACCTAGATGTCTACAACAAGTCTAAAGCTCTCCAAGAGTATATTGAGCAAACACTAAAGAAAGCTAAAGATGAGCAAGGCAGGAAGAAAACCATATCCGAGAGAAGTCAGAGACAGACTACTTGATAACCTCAGAGAAGGTATGAGCATAGTAGCAGCATGCACTCAGGCCGGAGTAGGTGAACGGACTTACTATCGCTGGCTTGAAGAGTGTGAAGATGGCGAGTGGACCGAGGAAGTAAATGCAGCTAAAGACTTTGCTGAAGCTGTAGCACTCTCCAAACTCAAAATGCTAGGCGACGAAAAAGCAGACTGGCGCGCTTATGCTTGGATCTTAGAGAGACGCTATCCTGATCGATGGGGACCAAAGAAGGAGGTTGATTTAAATGTCGGCTCGACCACTGACAAAGGCAATGAGCTTGTGTCTGCAATGATCAGCCAAGTACAAGAGGAACTCAACCCACAAACAGAAGATGAAGACCTAGAGGAAACACAGGATGCAGATGATTAGAGTTAAACTAAAAAGAGCCTGGACAATTTACCCATCTCATGAGCGTACTGAGTGGACTATAGAAGGTGGTGAATATCATGTTAGAGCCTCCAACATTGATGATAGTGATGGTTGGCATCGCATTTATTACGATGAGGTTGATGTCTCGTTAGGCGCTATTGTGACGGTTAAAGAAACGAATAAAGATGGTTTAGTAAACCGTGAGCATTATCAGGTCACTGGTGAAGGCCTACAGTTTACAGACTGCGACTAATGACAGACCTAGTTTTAAACCCGCTTCAGCGCGCCATCATCAAGAGCATCTTATCTGAAGATAGGATTATCGCGGCACGTTGTGGGTGGGGTAGTGGTAAAACTTCCGCGCTTGTTTTTGCGCTCCTCTTCGTCACTCGAATGAGGCCAGGCACCTCTAGCCTGTTGGTCACTGACACAAACCCGCGGTATAACAGTGTGCTAATGCCTGAGCTAGAAAAGTGGTTGGGGCCGCTTGGTTGGATATATAACCACACACTCAGACAATGGTTAGACCCATCAACCAACTCAACTGTGTGGTGTCGCTCTTATTATCGACCAGGGACTAGGGATGCAACACACAACCCCCTAGAGGGGCTCAACATCACTAGTGGTGTCTGCCTCATCGATGAGTGCCAAACGCTCACCGCCGAGGTAGCCCATAAAGCTATGGGTCGATTGAGAGCCGGCCCATCTCCCATTATGATCTTGGTGGGGCTGCCTGTATCATCTGCTTGGTGGGTGCAGATGGCAGAACAAGCAGAGTGTGAGCCTCTGCTCTATAGCTCATATGTTAATGAGGCCAACCTTAGCGCCGAATGGTTCGAGGCTACCAAGTTGCTACCTGCTGAAGAGCGGGAAGCTATGGTCATGAATAAGCCTAAGCCACCATCAGGCCTAATCTACTCTGAGTTTACCGAGTCTCATATTGTTGATGGTTGGCAATACAAACCCAATATGACAGGACGTATCGCCATTGACTGGGGCTTTAGAAAACCTAGCGTTTTGATCATCTGCCATGATGAGCAACTAGGCGCTGATGTGATATGCGCTGAGCTTAACCCGCGTGAAGTGACGATTGAACAACTCACTGAGCTTATTCTCTGCATAGCATGGCCAAGGGCTCACCAGAGCTTTGCACCCTCTCCGCGCATTTGGCTTGATGTTGGGGTAGCCGATAAAGCAGGCCGAGCTAGGAATGATCAAACAGGCAGATCAGCATTCCGAGCAATTCGAGGAACTCCGCCTCATGGCTTAGGTCTCCCTCTCCGGTCGAATACTGATCCTATACGAACGGATGTTTTAAACGGTATCCAACGCTTGAAGCGTGCTTTTAGTCGTAGGCAATACCTCATAACTAGAGAGGTATGGGCAGCAGGTGAGCGAGCTACAGGCAACTCTCTACACAAGGCTATTATGTCTTACGCTTGGGACAATAAAGAACAGCCTAAAAAAGATGGTAGAGAAGACCCTTTGGACGCGCTCCGCTATGACTGCATCACTTGGAATTGGAACGATACAGACGTAGACCGTAGGCAATACCAACGAACCCCCACCACAACTAGAGGCCGAAGAGTAAGAATCGGCTCATCACAGAGGAGACAGTTTTGAACATCTATGATGATGGTATCGGAGAGGTGACCCTGATTCAGTCTATGGGAGACGACAACACACCAGCCTTAGCAGCTCGGGTAAGTTTCGCTAAGAAGGACACCAAGAGCGACATAACCCAAAGAGACGAGACCCTGATAAATTACCTAGCAGTTAACCGGCACACGTCGCCATTTGAACACATCACAGCAACGTTTATTATCACCTGTCCTTTATTCATTGCTCGACAGATACAGCGTCATAGAACCTTTAGTTATAACGAGATTAGTAGACGATACACTTCAAAAGATATCGAGTTTTACATACCGCGAAGCCTACGCAAGCAAGCTAAAACTAATCTTCAATGCTCTCTCTCAATCAATATCCCCAGGTCTAAAGAGTTTACTCGACTAATCAGAGAGCATACTCAGATCTGTTTACAGCTCTATCATACCTTGATTGAACATGGGACATCTAGAGAGCAGGCGCGCGTTGTGTTACCTCAGTCAATGTATACTAGCTTTTGGATGAGTGGTAATTTGCTCAATTGGTCTAAGTTCCTACGGCTTAGATTAGATGAACATGCACAGCCTGAAGTACAAGAGGTGGCTCAGGCTATAAAAGATGAGTTGCTCAATATCTACCCCATATCATTGGGCGCTTTACTGTTGTGAACAAACATATCAAGCTAAGGATCGAACAAGCTAAACTCCTAGCTAAAAGCTCACCTTGTCCAAGGGGTAAAGTTGGGGCCGTAATCTTCGATGGTGAGAGCTGGGCTATTATTGCAGATGGTTATAATGGAGCGCCAAGGGGAGGTGGTGAGTTATGTGGTAATCACACTTGCACTAGAGATGACCTTAGCATTATTTCAGGTACTTCAGTAGAGATAGGCTGTCACCATGCAGAGAGTAACGCTATCTGTAACGCGGCTAGATTAGGAGCCTCGACCCTTGGCGCTTCGTTGGTTGTGACTCGCGATCCATGTTTAAATTGCGCCAAGTTGATCCATCATGCAGGTATTTCTCAGGTATACTCACCATGTAAAGAGGGAGAGTTTGGAGTCTCTTACCTACTACAACATGGAGTGGAGGTGTTGCCATGGAGATCAAAGAACGACGACTAGCAATAGTACTACTCGACCTTATCGGCTCAACTGCTTTTGTACAAAGAGCCGGAGCGATGAAGGCGGCGGAGTGGTTGCAATATCACGATAGGCTCACCCGCTCTTTGATGTATCGTTTTGAGGGTAGAGAAATAGATAGGTCAGACGGTTTTCTGCTGTCGTTTGAGCGTCCCATTGATGCAGTTAACTTTGCTCTAACGTATCAATCAACCATTCCTCCAAGAGTTAAACTCAATACTAGAATAGGTGTTCATGTTGGAAACGTGGCAGAAGTCACTCAATCAGAGTTAGATACTCTAGGCGGTGCAAAGCCTGTTGAGTTGGAAGGGATAGCTAAAAATGTTGCCGCTCGGACTATGAGCGTCTGCACAGCTGGCCAAGTTCTACTGACCGCTGATGCTATGGCAGCTATTAAAGGCCGCACTAATTCATTTACCCCAAAAGGTACAAGGTATGTATGTGTAGGGTTGTATCGTTTTAAAGGGGTGGCTGAGCCTGTCTCACTGTTTGCAGTTGGATCAACTCTCGACAGCTTACAACCCCCACCCAGCTCTGAAAAGGTCAAGAGATTAGGTGGTCCTAAGAAGGTAAGGAGTCGCGCACGGGATAGAAAAATAATAGAGTGGTTTTGGTGGCTCATTCCTCGAATACTAATTATCGAGCTCATCTATATATTATGTCTGATGTGGCCTTGGTTCTCTAACAAGCCAACCATTAAAGCTATCCTGGAGTTTATCAATGAACAATAAGAAACCGACTGAGAAAAAACGAACTGAGCGTGAACTAACCAGCGAAATCAAAGCCAAACGTGGTTGGTGGTTTTCTGTGTTTTTTATGGTGCTGGTGGTGGGTCTTATCCTCTTCTTAACCTATGTTGAAATAGTGGAGAAGAATAGAGATGTATTGGTTGGCATCTTGGGAATGATTACAGGCTCAATCTCCTCAATGATGGCTATAGCCTCAGGCCGTGATCCTTCCGAAGTTGAAGACTTGAAAGACAAACTATCTTCGGCCAACTCAGATAGAGAGGCGCTTATTGCTAGACTCAGAGACTCACAGATACAAATGCAATTATTACGCGAACAGATCAACGAACTTCAGCAAGCAATGATTGATAAACTATCGTTGTTCGCTGGTGAGTCTCCGATTAAGACTAAAAACCCCTCTCAGGTCGTGCTACATCCCACGGTAGACGAGTGGTTGCCCAGGTCAAAATGAGAAACTAGACAAATAGTCAAGTATCATCTATAGATATTAAGAGTGTTGATAATAGCTCCAAGTGGAGAAAGGTAAATAAACCCCATCAGCTTGGAGTGAGCTATGCATAAACACGATGATGAGCGTGAACCGCGACATCTCAGAGCTAAAGCGCCACGCTTCAAACAAAGAGGCATAACAGGCACCCAGTTAAGCGGTGGGGTAATTACAGGTAAAGAGCAGAACGCTCAATTAACAGGGCTCAATTGGGTACAAGAAGCTGAGGAGATGTTAAGAACTGATCCAGTAGTTAGACGCTCTTGGCATATGCTCAGGCAAACTCTCCTCTCTGCATCATGGCGCTTCGTGCCTGGTGTCGAGGGTGATCTAGTGAGTGAGGAACTCGCGAGATATGCTAACGAATGTTGGGGGTTTGATGGTTATGCGGGTCAGATGGCCATGAGTTGGGAGGACCAACTCTCTTATCTTTGGGAGTTTGTCCCCCTTGGTTATCGGTACGCTGAAGAATGCTACAAAGTGGGGCCTGACAGTACAGGCAAGCTCAAAGTATGGCTCAGTCATTATGCAGACAGAGAGCCAAGCGCACACCAACGATGGCTGAGCCGAGATAATCAGCAGCTTGATGGAGTCATCCAAAACGCGGTGGGACTCACTAAGATACCGGAGCCCATCCCATCTAATAAATTACTACTCCTCACCCTCAATAAAACAGGCTCAAACTTTGAAGGAGTCGGAATGCTCCGGCCTTGTTGGTGGTGGTGGCGAACCAAACAACGAGTATCAAACCTGATGTGTGTAGGTGTTGATCGTTGGGCGGTGCCTACTCCAAAAGTCGTTGTAGACAGATCACAAGCCGAATCAATTGGACTTACTGATGGTGATATTGACGCTATGATTGATGATGCAGAGGGACAGGCACAAGCCTTCCTCTCTGCTGAGCAAGGGTATTTAGTTGAAAACCCAGCTATCAGCTTTGAACATTATGGCGCTAGTGGGAACCTTTACGCGGATGGCCCCATTAATATCATTAAAACGTGTGACCATCAGATATCTTCAGCGTTCCTCACTCAATTTGCTGATCTTGGGTCTTCATCAACGGGCTCTAGATCAGTGGGTGAAATACACCTCAACGTTTTTAGACAAGCCGCTATCAACCTTTGTGATATCGTAACAGCTCAGGTGAGCGGGATTGATAGACGAGGCGGTGGGACTATTGGCCGTCTCATTAGGTGGAATTATGGCGCTATTGACCCATCTAAATTACCACGTCTAACACATACAGGACTTGATACAGATGACTTGGCTGATTCTATGCAGGCGTTACCTGGGTTAGTCCAAGCAGGCTTATTAACTCCTGACGATGAACTAGAACGCGCTTTACGTGAGCGGCTTGGAGCTGGTGACCTGCCGGAAGATGCACAACGCTCACCCATGACACGAATCGCGGCTAGTGGTGGCGGCGGTGGTATCGCCGCTCTCAGTGAGCAACTTATCGCTCGAAGGAGAGCTAAGAATGGTTAAAGCGATCAAGAAACGCACCAAGGCCCAAACACCAGCGCCCAAAAAAGATAGGGTGACAGGAAGTAAGACTAATCCTAAGGGTTCTGCTAGTGGTGGCAGAGGTGGAATAGAGATCGGTGAGAAGGCTGTAAAAGCTCTCGAAAATATGAGAGATGAGCATAATGGCAAATACAAGAAAGCATCTCGCCGCGTTGATATGGGTATGCTCAAAGCTGTTTTCCGCCGTGGCGCTGGCGCGTTCTCTGTCTCCCATCGCCCAGGTATGACAAGAAACCAATGGGCTTTAGCTCGTGTTAAGACGTTTCTAAAATTGGTTGGTACCGGCCAAAGAAAAAAAGCCTACAATACAGATCTTGACCTTTTACCCAAAGGTCACCCCCAACGCACCGAGAAAAAAGCTGAAGCTTTAGCGCCTCAGAAATACAGCCACATAGACTTTACACCCCCACAAGGAGCGCGTGAGGCAGCCGAGAGAGCTTTAGAAGTTCGAGCTTCAAAGCCACCCTCACAACGTGGAATGACTGATGTGGGGATTGCTCGGGCCCGCGACCTCAAAGCCGGTAAAGACTTATCACCTGAGACAGTCCGTAGAATGCTTAACTACTTCACAAGACACGAAGTTGATAAACAAGGTGAGACTTGGGATGAGCAGGGGAAAGGCTGGCAAGCTTGGCATGGATGGGGAGGAGATGCAGGATTCGCTTGGGCTCGAAAGGTAGTCAAACAAATGAACTCAGCAGATGATAAAGCCAACTCACTTAGAGCTTATGGTGAGGCTCTCCAACTCTCAGAGACTCCTAGCTATGATGTACCTGATGGCTTGACCATTGGTCGACCATTTAAAACTCTTGGCTTAGGTCAGGTCTCATCTCGTATGAATGGTGAGAACATTGGCCAAGAGATTACCTCTGAGATGCTCGGTGAGATGCTTCGAGTATACCGAGAACGCAAAGAAGCAGACCCCGTAATCATTGACTGGCAGCATGCGACCTCTCCTTTTCAGGGTGGCCCACCGGCACCACCGGAGAGCGGCAATGCGCTAGGTATGATCATTGACTTAGAGCTTAGAGAAGATGGGCTTTACGCTGTCCCAGCATACAATGAGCGCGGCTTAAAAGTCGTCTCAGAGGCGGGGGGAGTTTTATGGTCATCACCTGAGTTTATCACTGGTGAGGTATTCGACCGCTTAGGCGGTGAGAAAGTTGGGGATGCCCAACTACTCGCTATTACATTAACCCCCCGACCTGCACAGCTACACGCTCAAATAGATCGGGTAACGCTTAACGAAAGGTTAGACAATATGGATAATTTCGATTCAATGTCAACTGAAGATTTACGCGATGCACTCAAGGCCAAGGATGAAATGGTCAAAGAGTTGGAGCGTAAGATCAAAGAAATGCAAGAGGCATCAGAGGCCTCACTAAAAGCTGAGTCAGATGATGATAAAGCTAAGATGGCCGAAGATGACGACAAGTCTAAAATGGCCGAGCATGATGACGACAAGTCTAAAATGGCCGAGCATGATGACGACGAGAAAAAGAAAAAGATGAATGATCATTACAATAAAATGAATGAGTCCTCATCCCTTCTTTCTGAAGTCGCTTCACTTCGTGAGACTGTCGCCACTCTCACCGCCGAGCGAGACGCAGCTAATAAAAAGCAAGCTGTAAACGCTCTACTCTCAAACGGTTGTATCTCACCCGCTGAGGAGACCGTTGCGGGCAAGGCTTGGGAACTCCGAGACTTACAGCCTGAGTTTTGGTCACACTTTAGCGAACGCAAGCCATCCCAAGCAGTTCCTCTAAATGAGGTCGGTCATGGTGCAAGCGGTGAGGAGATCAATCAAAAATCCCTTAATGAGCGTGTGACAGCCACCGCCCAAAGTGAGGGTATCACTTATTCAGAGGCTCTCGCGAAGGTTCGACGTGAGAACCCTGACTTCTACAATCAAGCTTTTGGAGGTTAATTATCATGGCTAATACTGATAACCTTTTTTCATTTATAGCTGCTGAAGCTATCACTGAATATGCGATCGTCTCTCTTGATGGCAATGGTAAAGTTGTAATCACAGACGCAGCCACTGACAATAAGGTAATTGGAGTGGCTCAGCGTGCTTGCTCAGCAGGTGAAGCAGTTGACGTGCTTATATACGGCATCACTCGCGTTATTGCAGGTGAGTCTTTGACTTTCAACACCACACCAATTTTAGCGGCTGTCACAGATGGTAAAGTTCAAGCTTGTGAAGCTACTGACACTACCTTCTTTCCTATTGCCCGCGTTATCCCGAACATTAACCAAAAGACTGCCTCTGCTGGCGATCAAATTAAGGTTATGTTCGTTGGCCCTACCAGCTTAGTATAAGGAGGCTCAAACATGGCTAGTTCATATTCTAATTTACATCCAGTCGATCAGATCTTAACCAACCTCGTAATTGAGGCAGTACCTAGCGATGATCAATTAATCGCTGATAAGGTCTTTGAGCCTATCGTTGTTCCTGAGCGTTCTGGCACTATCCTCTTAGAGGAAACTCGTAATTTTATGGGTGCTGGTGCGGGGCTTGACTTAGAGCGTGCCCCAGGTTCATCACGTGCTACCATTGGCGGCTTTGATCGTACAAGCCAAACTTTCAAGGCTAAGATCTACGCGGCCTCTGATAGCATTGCTATGGAGGATATCTTCGATAGCCAGTATCCTGGAAGCGAAGAGCAGCGCCTAGCGCGTAAGGTCGCCCGAGTGATGAAGCTTGCAAAAGAGAAACGCGCGGCTGATCTCTTATTTGATGCTACCTCTTTTAACACCTCAGCGGCTTCAGCCACCTTTGACGCAACGACAGCAGAGCCACTCTCAGAGCTTCATCAGCTTAAAGATACAGTATTCGAGGCGGCCCACGGCATCAACCCCGACACGCTTATCTTTGGTCGTAAGACCTTTCGAGCTTTGGCGCGTAATCCTGAAGTTCGTGGTTATGTTGGTACTCATGCTCAGGGCTTTGCTTCAGGCAATCTCATTCTCAGTGATGAGGCAGTCATTGAAGTACTCCGCTCAGTGCTCGGTATCCCCAACATCTACGTCGGTGCAGCTCGTCAAGACACTGCTGTGCCTGGTGCTACTAGCTCAGAGGGTTACATTTGGAGTGGTGACAAGCTCTTTATGGGTATCCTTCGTGGTGCTGATGCCATCGTTCAAAAGAGCGGTAATGTTAAGGGCATGCCTGTAGCTGCTCTTAACTTCCAATTTGGAAACATGGTAGCAGGTCAATATGACTCACTAGACAAGACGAGACGATATGTCTATGCAGAGGAAGTTAGCCAATATAAGGCCATCGATTCTACCCTCGGCCACGTCTTGACCGGTACCCATAGCTAATGAATGAACTGCTACAGGCTTACCTCTTAGCGGAAGAGGACGCGGATTCAAAAGCAATTGAAGACCTTGATAAACAGGTCAAAGGTTCGCGTGATCCTGTAGCAAAACTCATCAGAGCTAGACGAGATCAATTAAAAGCTGAAGTACAAGCAGAGAAGGTATTCAAAAGCTCTCTCTCTAAAGCACGTCAGCAACTCGTTAAGACTATGGAACAAGTAGCTTTGACTACAGATCCACAGTTATTACTCTCATTTGATGATGATCAACTATTAGACTTGCTCTTAAGGAGCGGTATGGGGTTGGCAGTTGATGATTTTATTGAACAGAGTGATAGGGTTAGAGATGCTTTTGAGAAATCGCTTGATGTGATCAACGTTGATTTATCACCTCAAGCTATGCCTCAAATGGATCTCCTGCAAGCCAACGCATCAACGGCCATCTTTGAAGATGTAATACTACCTGATTATAAGAAGGCTATGAGAGATGCTTTTCAATCATTAGCAACTCAGCTCCCTGTAGGTGTGGTCATTGGCGATTTGCAGCGGAGACTTGAACAATCAGAAGGTCGACAACTAACAGAAGTCAGAACTTCAATTAGTGAGCTTGGTAGAAGCTTGACAGCAACAGCGGCGGCGGCGGCTGACCTTGATTTGTATTTATACACCGGCCCCAAAGATGGAATTACAAGACCATTCTGTAGAGCTCTTATCGGTTTAGTAGTTGATGAAACACAGATGTCTAAGCTCAATAACGGACAAGGAAAAAGTGTCAAGATTAGTTGTGGTGGGTATAATTGCAGACACTCCTGGTCACCAGTTACAGACTCATTCGTTGAAGCGGCAGACCTCGACAGAGCTAAACAATCAGATATATCTAAAGCTAATGCAGGAGCTAAAAAGAGATGAGAAAAGCAGTTAAGGGTCAAGCACATAGTTTTTACTGGAATCCTTCTAGGCCTTACACCGGCTCCCCTACTATTACTATTAAGTTAAGCTCAGGAGATGTTACTGAACTGTTCACTCAATCAAGAGCCAATGTAACTGTTAGCGCTATAGCTAATGATAGACGGACTCTTACTTTATCTTCGAGCGCGGGCACTACGTTAGAGCGAGATGAACAACGTGGTTTTTTAACAACATCACGCGATACTTACTATGCAGTTCAGGTCTCTAGACTGGGTGGTACTGAGGCGATCTTAGCTGAGCCTTTACCGCGTAATATTGATCTGACTTCGAGCGCTACTTTATTTTTACCTCTGAGCTATGTTGACCTAACAGTAGTTCAAATGAGCGTAGCAGGCACCTATCCATACACTATTAATTATGCTGATGAAGTAGGACAAGAGCGAGTTGAGACCGGTCTACTCAAAGTTACCCCTAGACCTTTTGACACTGGCTTAGATCATGATGAGCTTGTTAGCATGTTTGCTAACTTGGCTGATATGGTTCCACGTCGTCAACAAGACTTTGAACCACAGATTAAAGCCTCACTTGAAGATGTCATTCTAGCAATTAGAGACCATGTAATACCTGATGATGTTACAGAAGATGAGGTCTTTAATCAGCAGAGCTTCAAGCGTGCTCATGCGTATTGTACAGCGGCTCTCATCTTCGAAATGCAATTACAACTAGACGCGGCTGAGGCCATGAGAGAACGATACAAAGAGCTTCTCAATGTAGCGCTTAGGTCAGTTACCCTTGATCTAGATGGGGATGGGGTTGTAGATGAGGGAGAGG
>VTLG01005315.1_pt1 | contig 24133 bp, 36 predicted proteins | sample 4694571 | NCBI WGS metagenome assembly VTLG01 (sample SAMN12604809, study PRJNA352737) | marine metagenome | biome: ENVO:00000447; feature: ENVO:00000209|ENVO:00000569|ENVO:01000036; material: ENVO:00002151; isolation source: viral sequences binned using virsorter ...
TAGGAATCGTTAGGGCAACCAACGTTTCTACTATGGATTAACTGAGGTAATTTATTATGCCAAGTTTATTTGAAGCTGCTGCAGGCTCTGCACTCGGAGTTGTAACAGCACAAACAGGTTCTGTGACACAAGCAACCAGTAAAGCTACTGGTGTGACATTAAACAATGTTGCTGGCGCTATCACAATGCACGCTGCCTCATTAGCTGCTGCTGCTGAAGTTACTTTCACTGTTACTAACTCAAAGGTTAGTGCTGGTGACGTAGTTTTGGTAAATCATGGTTCTGCTGGAACAGCTGGAACTTATGTTGTACAAGCTAATACAATCGCTGATGGTTCTTTTAAGATTTCCGTTGGTAACGTATCTGGCAGTGGTGCTGCAGAAGCAATCGTCTTGAACTTTATGATTTTCAAGGCTGGTTAATGGGAATATTTGCGTTTAAACGTAAAAGAGAACAAGAGGCTGCAAAAGTGGCCTCTGTTCCCATTAAAACTAAAAAAGTTAAACGAACTAAAGTAAATGGCGATCACAATAGTCGAAACAGTATCAAGCGCAACAGCAAATAGTTATCAGACTTTAGCTGCTGCACAGGCCATTATTGATGGTCTTGTAGAAGATGATGACGTTGTTGCATGGTCTAGCGCTACAACAGACCAAAAAAATAGAGCTTTAGTTACAGCGACAAAAAGAATTGACAGAGAAAGGTTTATTGGAGCAAGAGCAAAACAAGATCAAGCACTTCAATGGCCAAGACAAGGAGTACGTAAGCCAGATACATTTACCAGCACTTATACAAGCGGGTTTCCATATCGTATTACAACTGATTACTATACAGAAACAGAAATACCACCAGAGGTAAAAGAAGCACAAGCAATATTAGCGGTTTATTTAAACAATAATAAAGATGGGCTAGGTTTATCAGGTCTAGAGGATTATAAAAACATAAAGATTGGTAACTTAGATGCAACACCTAATTTCTATGGTGCTGTCGGTGCAGATCGAGTACCACCACTATTTGAGCGCTATTTCACTGGCCTCAGAATTAGTGGACCCGCAAACGTATCTATTAAAAGGAGTTAACTATGAGCTACTATCCAGCAGCAGTTATTTTAAACGACACAAGCACAGTTACTGGTCGATTTGGCTGTATCAAAGCGCTTAAAGATTCTGTTATAGCAGAAATAATTGCAGAAAATATAACTGGCGATCTAACGGCATTAGATTTTAAGTCTAACTGCGCTATCGAAGGTGTAATTACTAGCATCACATTAACTAGCGGTACAGTAATTGCTTACAGGCTCTAATGGGTTTAGCATCATCACTTAGAAAAGCTGCCTCGAAAACAATTAGTAAACTTGGCGGTGACATAACTTACAGAAGGGTCACAACAGGCATCTATAATCCGACCAGCGGGTCAATGAGTGAGGTAAAGGCTGATTCCAGTATAAAAGGTGTTGTAAGCCAAGTAACGCGGTCTGAGGTGAATGATCTAATATCTAGCCAAGATAAAAGATTAACTATTGCTGCCAAAGATATAGATTTTACTCCTACTAGCTTTGATCGTGTAGTCATTAGTGGAACTGAATACAAAATAATTCAGATAAATACTAACGAACAAGATAATACTGCCATAAGTTTTGATATTTTCTTAAGATGAGAAAAATACGAATAGATCAAATAGACGATGTAATGAGGGAGGCTGTTGAAAAGCTAGTTGCCTCTACTACATTGCAATGGACAATTAGAGTTAAAGATGAAACACCTGTAGATACTAGCAGATTAATAAATGGCTGGCAGACAGATATAAAACCATTAGAAGGTACTATTGTTAATAATGTGGTCTACGCAGAACCAGTTTGTTTCGGAATAAACAAACCAAAGTCTTGGGGAGGTGTATACAGAACTAAAAAAGGTACAAGAGAAGGGTTTCCAGAAATAATCGGTAAAGAATTAGAACAATATGCTAGAAAAGAGTATGAAAAGATAAAAAGAGGTATTTAGATGGCTGCGACAAATTTGAATACTGTACGAGCTGCTATAGAAAAACGTCTTAATGATGAGTTTCGGATAGGTCAGAATATTCCTATAGTTTTTAATAATATCCCTTTCGATGCATCTACAGTTGATCGCTACATTCAATGTGTTGTCGGATTTGGTGCAAGTGAATACCTTACTCAACAAGCACCCAATTCAGGAACTACTGCAACCAACCTTATTGTGGGTCTTTCTACTTTTAATATATACACAGAGCAAGGATTAGGAGCTGGCGCTAACTTTGACATTGCAAAAAGACTTAGAGATTTATTCAATAGAATTACAGTTTCAGATGTAAGATTTGATCCGCCAGTTGGTCCCGAAATATTACAATCTAATCCTGAGGGTAAATTTCAAACACAGATTAGAATAGCATTTGAAATATACGAATCGTTGACACCATGATTGAAATAACAGAAGAAATGCTAGATGCTATTGAAGCTGTTAAAGGCAGAAGAGAACCACAATATTGGGATCCACGTTGCAGACGATACATGGAACAAAATAAGAAAGGTGTGAAAAAACCAAAAAAGAGTTAATATATTTATAAATCTTTCTTTTTATTGTTATGGCTGCTGTTAAAGGCGATGTCGGGCAAGTCAAATTTGACGATGGTGGCTCGTCTGTAAACCCTGTACTTGGTACCCGATCTTGGTCAATGTCTATTACTAAAGACCTACAAGAAACCACTACTCAAGGAGACACTTTCAAGTCATTTGTTGGTGGACTTATAGAGGGTGAAGGCTCTGCTGAACTTGTTTATGACAATGCTGCTTCAGGTGAAACTGCAACATTTGTAGATGCAGCTTTAGTTACTGGCGATGCTGGTACAGCTTCATTCGAGCTTTTTCCAGACAGTGCAAGTGGTACAAAAAAAATTAGCTTTAGCGGTCTTGTCACAAATTTCGAGCAAAGTTCAGCTCTAGGTGATGTAAACACTATTAGCATTACATTTAAACCCTCTGGTACTATTACCTCAGCAATCTAAGTAACCTACCTCGCATTTATTTATGGCAACTGAAAGAACAGCAGACATACTGCTTGGCGCATTTCAAGATGAAATGGTCGCTAGAAGAAAATTTGACGTTGTAGACTCTAAAGGAAATGTCAAATTAACTTTATACTTCAAACCTATAACAAGATACGCCAGAGTCAGAGCGCAACAGTTAGCAGGTTCAGATGACGCTTTAGTTATCTCTACACAATTACTTTGTCAGATGGCCGAGAAAGAAGATGGCACACCCGCATTTGATATGTCAGACGCACCAATATTACAAAGACAATTACCAGAAAAAGTACTAAATGATTTAGAGCTATTTTTGAACGATATTAAATTAGATATAGAAACAGCAAAAAAAGAATAAAAGGGGATAATTGGTTTAGATTCGAATTTTTCCTAGCAACAGAACTCGGTAAAACAGTACAAGAACTCAGAATGAACATGACAGAAGCTGAGTTGTATTATTGGGCTGCCTACTACGAACATAAATATGAAGAAGAAAAGAAAGCATTACAACGACAAAATCGCAATCTAGGGTAATATACAATAAAGACTTTTTTTTAAGTGGCACAGGCAAATGTAAAATTAACAGTAGATGCCACAAGTGCTACTAGAGCTTTATCTAATGTTCAAAATAAAACTAATAGTTTACAGAAATCTTTTGGCGGATTAAAAACTGCGATTGCAGGGATAGGACTTACAGTATTAGCAAGGAATGCTGTCAAAACTGCTGCTAATTTTAATAAATTAAATATAAGATTAAAACTGCTTACAAAAGAATCTGGAACTTTCGCGAGGTCACAAAAAATTGCAGCTGAAGCACAAAAAGCATTTGGACTAAGTGCAACAGAAGCGCTAGAAGGCATTACTAATATCACAGCAAGGTTAGCGCCACTAGGAGTAGAGGTTGAAGATATTAAATCTACATTCTTTGGATTTAACACTGCAGCAAAACTAGCTGGTGCATCTACTATGGAAGCGTCAAACGCTTTTAGGCAGTTAGCGCAAGCGTTAGGTTCAGGAAGACTACAAGGCGATGAATTTAGAAGTTTAGCTGAACAGGTACCAACACTTTTACAACCTATAGCCCAAGAATTAGGAGTTACGATAGGCGAACTTAAAAAATTTGCATCAGAAGGTAAATTAACAAGTGACGTTGTTTTAAGAGCGTTAAAGAAAATAGAAAAAGATGGTGGCGCTTCTTTGAAAGCATTAGTAGCAGCAGACCCTACTCAAGTGTTTAAAAACTTAAGTAATGCAACAGAAGATTTAGCAAGGGCTATAGGAGAAAAACTAAATCCAGTTGTTTTGCCAGCTATTAGAGGTCTGACAAGACTAACAGAAGCAGTGGTTGGATTTATTAACTCGCCGATAGGAGGAACAACTGCAATATTTCTTGGTGTTGCTGCTGCTGTAAAAGCGCTGACTACTGCTGTTACTTTATTGTCTGCAGCTAAAACAATATTAATTGCAAAATTTATTGCTACTAAAGCTGGTGCTGCAGCTTATACAAAAGCAGCTGGAGCTGCAACTGTTGCTACAAAGGCATTAGCTATATCTACAGGCGCTCTGGCTGTGGCAATGAACGCTTTACCTTTAGTTGCTCTAGCAACACTATTAGGAGCAGCTACAACTGCAATAATTAAGCATAGGAAAGAACAGAAGAAATTTAATGATGTAGTTAACGAAGGCTCTGAAAAACAAGTTAATGATCTACTGAAAAAACAAGTGAAATTAAGAGATGAATTAATAAAGAGACGTGATAAATCTAACGCTAGATCGAAAAAAGGTATACAAAACAGAATAGATGAAATTAACAAAGATATTGAATTATTAGAGGGTAGAGACAAAATCTTGAAAAAAGAAAAAGAAATTACTGAAGAACAGGAAAAACGTAACAAAAAAATAGAAGAAGGACAGAAAAAGATAAAAGAACAAGAAGAGGCTGCACAAAAACTAAAAGAAAAATTTATGGAGATTGGCAGGGCTGTTGAAGATGGGATAGTACAGAATCTTACGGACGCAGTTATGGGAACACAAACATTAGGACAAGCTGCAATAAATGTATTAAATCAACTAAAACGTAAATTAATCGAGGTTGCTATACAAAATGCAGTTTCAGGTTTTGGTAATTTCTTAGGTAATGCACTTGGCAGTATCTTTGGTGGTGGTAAAGGATTTAAAGTTACAGGTGGTAAATCTATAACAACAGCATCTGGCACTAATATTGGAAAAATTGGAACTATGCCATCTCAACCACAATTTAGAGGTGCGAAAGCTAGAGGAGGTAGTGTACGTGCTGGTGGCAGTTATTTAGTCGGTGAACGTGGACCCGAATTATTTACACCTCGATCTTCAGGAATGATTACAGCTAATAAAAAATTAGGAGGAGGTGACAACACAACAAATATTGTTAATGTATCAGTAGATGCTAGTGGGTCTGCGGTTAGTGGTAACAACTCTGACGCGCAACAGTTAGGCGCTATTATCGGTGCAGCTGTACAAGCACAATTAATTAAAGAAAAACGTAGTGGAGGTCTATTAGCAAGATAATGGCAACTTTCCCAAACTTTACACCTGTCTATGGGTCTACAAAAACAATAAATACAAAAGCTAAAGTTGTTAATTTAGGCGACGGCTATCAACATAGAACACTTTTTGGCTTACCTCAGAACCAGAGTCCTATGACACTAGATTTAACATTCAGTGTAAGTGAAAGTGAATCTGACCAAATTTTTTCTTTCCTGAATGACAGAGACATAGACCAAGCTGCTTTTGATTACACTCCTACTGATGAGGCTAGTGCTTTAAAATTTATCTGTACGAGAAAAAGGAAATCAATACCAACTAATAACAGAGCTATTGTAAATTTAACTTTCGTACAAGTTTTTGAACCCTAATGGCAATACCAACAAGCGAGCTACAAAAAATAAATCCATCTGCAGTAATCGAGCTTTTTTTACTTGAATTAGACCCTTTACTTCATGGTTCTAGTCAAATTTATAGGTTTCACGCTGGCACAAACCAATTAAACAATAGTATTACTTGGCAAAATGAAACTTATGACCCTTTCCCGATACAAGCAGAGGGTTTTGAATATTCTGGAACTGGAAGCCTACCTAGACCAACATTTACTGTATCAAATTTATTTGGTTTCGTTTCAGCTCTTATTATTGACACAAACAAAGTAACAGCAAAAAATGATTTGCAAGGAGCAAAATTTACTAGGAGAAGATTACTTGCAAGTAGTTTAGATAATGTAAATTTTTCATCTGGTACTAATCCATTTGGAACACCTAACACGAATGAATTTCCACAAGAAGTTTATTACATAGACAGAAAAGTAACAGAAAATAGAGACATGGTTCAATTCGAGTGTGTATCTGTTATTGATTTACAAGGTATTAGAGTTCCCAAAAGACAAGTAACTAGAAAAGATTTTGAAGGTGTCGGTACTTTTGTAAATACATGACTTGGAAAACTGAAGCTGAAAAACACGCTGAAGAATGTTTGCCTGATGAATCTTGTGGTCTACTAGCATTAATAAAAGGCAAAGAAACGTATTGGCCTTGTAAAAATTTATCAATAGAAAATTTTGAATATTTTGTTATTGACCCTGATGATTACGCTGAATGTGAAGATACAGGAGAAATTATTGGTTTAGTCCATTCACACCCAACAGGTTCTATTTACCCTTCAGAAACAGATTTAGCAAGTTGTGAATTTATAGGTCTTAAGTGGTATATTTATAGTCCAGTTTTAAAAGATTGGCACAGCTTTGCGCCATCAGGCTGGAAACCTGACAGTTTATATGGTCGTCAATGGAGTTGGGGTAATATGGATTGTTGGTCTTTGATTTGTGATTATTACAAAGAAAAATTAGATATAGAAATAAAAAAATGGCCTAGACCAAAAACAATAAAATCATTCGCAGAAAATCCTTATTTTGAAAAAGTTCTTTTAGGGTCAGGATTTAAAGAAGTCGATTCAAAAGATATACAAGTTAATGATGTTTTGTTAATGCAAGGCATTTACGAAAAACTAAATCATGTCGCTTTATATATCGGAGACCAAACAATTTTACATCACGTTATTGGTAAGCTAAGTTGTAGGGAGATATATGATTTACAATATCTACAATTAACAAAAAAAGTTTTCAGATATGAGCCTTAAAAAAATTAAAATTTATGGCAAACTTAGAAAATTTTTAGGTCAAGCATCTTTTATGGCTGACGTTGCTAGTCCAGCAGAGGCAATAAAGTTTTTACTATGTAACTTTCCCCATTTAGAGAGTCATCTTTACCAACATCATTACAAAATAAAAATGGGAGAACAAGATATTCCATTAGATTTGCTTCATTTAAGGGGTGAAGAAGATATACAAATAATTCCTGTTGTTGCTGGTTCAGGTTTTATTGGCGCTATTTTTGGTGCTATATCAGCTGGTGCAGCTGCTGTTGCTACTACTGCTGCATCTATTCCAGTTGTCGGAGGACTTGTTTCAGGTGCTGCTACTGTCGTTGGTTCAGTTGCTGCTGGTGTTGCTACTGTCGCCTCTACTGTTGCAGCAATTCCAGTTGTTGGAGGAATCGCTTCAGCTGTAGCTCAAAGTGTAGTTATTGATGGTGTTGTTGGTATGTTAACTCCTACTCCATCTATACCAACTTTCTCGGCTGCAGATGCTTTTTCACAAAATGACCCACAAATGCAAGCAAGTAGTTTTGCTTTTAGTGGCATACAAAACGTTAGTCGAAGTGGTGTACCTGTTCCGATAATTTATGGTGAAAGGTTTGTTGGTAGTATTATTGTGTCAAATGGTGTCGACACGATACAAGTAGATGGTACAGCATAATGCCAATACCTAATACAAATGAAAATACAAGAATAACGGATCCAAAACTGCCAAAGGATCAACTTGGCAGTATTCAGAGGTCAACAGTTGTTCATGTACTTGGAGAAGGTGAAATAGAAGGTTTTGCTACAGCTTCTAGAGAAGGTCATACGCAAGGCACACAAAATTATCTAAATGCAATGCAAAAAGATATATTTTTAAATGGTACGCCAATCTTGAAAGCCTCAGCTAATTCTTTACAACCTATTGACACAGATTTTAATTTTACAGACGTTTTTGTTGAAGAAAGGTTCGGTACATCTAGTCAAACACATATTTCTGGAATAAAAGATATTGAACAGGAAACAACATTAAATTTAGCTGTTGAAAATGGTTCTCCTGTACAGAGACAAGTATCTGGCAGTAATTACGATGCAGTAAGAGTAACTCTAGGTTTTTCTGCATTACAAAAATTTGAAGATAATGGCGACATTGTAGGTACTTCAGTTCACATGAAAATACAAATAATACAAAATAATGGAACTACAACTACTCCTATTGATGACACTATTACAGGAAAGTCACCAAGTACTTACGTCAGAGACTACAGAATCAATATTCCATCTACATTTTCATTTCCAATAACCATAAAAGTTATTAGAGAAACTGCAGATAGCACAAGTTCGACTTTACAAAACGCAAGTTCATGGCGATCTTTTACAAAAATATTTGATAAACAAAATGCATATCCAAATACAGCTCACGTTGCTGTAAGAGTTGACGCTGAACAGTTCCCACAACTGCCAAGAGTTATGTTCAAAGTACGCGGTATGAAAATAAAAATACCGCATAATGCAACTGTTAGGGCTGACGGCAGTTTATCTTTTAGTGGTGTTTTTAATGGCTCGCTTAAAACTGCAAAAGAGTATTGTAATTGTCCAGCTTGGGTGCTTTTTAATTTGTTAACAGAAAGTCGTTATGGATTCGGAGATCATATTAGCGAAACTCAATTAGATAAATTTTCTTTTTATTCTGCATCTGTTTATAACAACGAACTGATTTCTAATAACGAAGGAGGCACTGAGCCACGTTTTAGTTGTAATGCTGTAATACAGAATCAACAAGAAGCATACAGGCTTATAGGTGAGCTTTGTAGCGTGATGAGAGTGCAAGCATATTATCAAGGAGGAACTATTGTTATAACGCAAGATAGGCCAACTGACCCAAGTTATTTGTTTACATATTCAAACGTTTTAGAAGATGGTTTCAGTTATACCAATACCTCAAAAAGAATAAAATATACGATTATCAATATTCAATTTTTTGATATGGAAACTCAAGAATTTGACTACGAAACTGTTGAAGCTGACGATGCATTAAAAAATAAATATGGTTCTACTGTAAAAAATATTAGAGCATTTGCAGTTACTTCTAGAGGGCAAGCACACAGATTAGGTAAATGGTTTTTGTACACTCAGACACAAGAAGGTGAAGTAGTCTCTTTTACCACTACGCTCGAGGCGGGAACTATTGTCAGAACTGGTTCTGTAATAAAAATTGCAGACCCTGTTAGATCAGGTGTTAGAAGAGGTGGAAGGATAAAAGCAGCAAGCCAAACACAAATCACAGTTGACGATACAAGTGCTACAGATTTACCAGATACGGATAATCCATTACTTTCTGTAGTATTGCCGAATGGAACAGTAGAACAAAAAGAAGTTTTAAATATTTCCAATAACGTTATAAGTCTTAAATCAGGATTCAGCACAGCACCGAATATAAATTCTGTATGGATATTAGAAAACAATGTGGTAGAAACTCAATTATTTAGAGTTGTAGGGGTTACGGAAATAAAAGGTTTAACTTATCAAATTACTGGTGTTTTTCACAATACTGGAAAATATGCTTTTGTCGAAGATGGGACAACTTTGCCGACAAGAACAATTACTACTCTTACTGACTTAAAATTAGCACCGAGTAACTTGCAGGCTACAGAACGTATCGTCGTTGTTAATAATAGAGCTATAAGTAAAATTTTCGTTACTTGGACTCCTGTTAATGGTGTAAATGAATATCGAGTGCAATATAGATTTAACAGCGGAAACTTTGTAAATACAACAGTTTCAAGAAGTGATTTTGAAATCTTTAATAGTCAAGTAGGTACTTATGAAATAAGAGTTTATAGTTATAACGCTGCAAGGAAACCATCTTCAATACCAGCAACTCAATCATTAGCAGCAGTTGGTAAAACAGCACCGCCAACAAATGTAAATAATTTAAGAATGGAGCCAGTAAACGATAAATTAATTAGATTGCGTTGGGATCAAAGTACAGACGTTGACGTTACACACGGCGGTTTTTGCCGTATAAGGCATTCTCCCAAAACTGATGGAAGCGGAACTTTTGACAAAGCAACTGACATTGATAAGCTTTCTGGTAATAGCACACAGATAGTCGTCCCATACATTGAGGGTGAATATTTAATACGTTTTGAAGATGATACAGGAAATTTAAGCACAAGTAGCAGTTCGATTATTCTCGATTTGCCAGACCCTCTAGGAAGTCTTTTAGTACAAAACAGAAGAGAAGAAAATGATAGCCCTAAGTTTCAGGGCGACAAAACTAATGTCACATTTGATAGTTCAATTAACTCAATAAAACTTACAGATCCAGCTACTAATGCAACAGGAGAATATGAATTTAATGACATTCTCGATTTAGGTGGTGTATTTAGTCTTGATTTAAAAAGACATATATTTTCAGAGGGTTTTTATGCCAACGATTTATTCGATCAAAGAACAGCTCTAATAGATACATGGAGAGATTTCGATGGCGCATCTGCAGTTGACGTTAATGCAGAATTATTGGTTGCGGTTACATCTACTGCACCAAGTGGTGCAAGCTACGCAGATTCTGATTTTAGTGGCAAAACTTTTAATACTTTCGTCAATGGTACTTACAAAGGTAGAGGATTCAAATTTAAAGTTAAATTAACAGCGAACGATCCAGCCCAAAACATCAAAATATCTGAATTAGGATATACAGCTACATTCCAAAGGAGACAAGAACAAAGTGCAACTGCCATTGCATCTGGTAGCGCTATTAAAAATATAACTTTCGATAAACCATTTTTTACAGGAACATCTGCATTGCTTGGAGCAAACAGTAATTTGCCATCAATAGGAATTACAGCAACTGACAATATAACCAGCGGTGACTATTTCCAAGTTACAAATATTTCCTCAACTGGTTTTTCTGTGCATTTCAAAAACTCATCAAATGCTAGTATTAATAGAAATTTTAACTTTGTTGCGGTAGGATTTGGTAAAGGTGCTTAATAAATGACTAGACCTAATTCCACTACGAAAGAATCAGGAAATAATTATGAACCCGCTAACGGAACTGGTGCAGAGGTTAGAGCTGCTATTAAAGATATTTTCGGAGCTATTAGAACATTAAATGCTGAAAGCGGCGATCCAAGTGGAACTGCAAATTTAGCTGCATTCCAGCCACACATTGACTCAGATACAAATTTACTAAAAATTAGAAACGGAGCTAATAATGGTTTCGTTACTTTAGGTAATGTAAGTCTTACTAATTTTGGTTATGCGACATTAACTGGATCGACTTTTACTGGCAAAGTAACACATAATTATACAAGTTCTCTCAATATACCAGTTGGCAATACATCACAAAGAGATGGCACACCAGCTGTTGGAATGCTTAGATATAATAATCAGCTTAATCAATTTGAAGGTTATAAGAGTATAGGTTGGGGTGAAATAGGTGGTTCTGGAACTGTTGGTGGTGGTACAGATCAATTATTTGTAGAAACAGATCAAACTATGACAACAAATTACACTTTAACTTCCAATAAAAATGCTATGACTATTAGCCCTGTTATAAATAGTGGTGTAACCTTAACTGTGCCAAGTGGCGCAATCCTTGTTATCTTATAGTCATGGCATTAGAAATCAACGGAACAACAGGTATTTCAGGTTTAGACGGCTCAGCGGGTGCGCCTCCGCTAACTGGTACAGACTCAAATACTGGTATCTCTTTTGGTTCAGATATTGTAAATATAAATACTGGTGGAACTGAAAGAATAAGAGTTGGAGGAACTGGTGTTTTTCAGTTAGGACAAAACACTACAAACACTGTTGGTTATGGAAATACAACAGTAGGTTTCACGATATTGCCTGATGGAAGATTTTTCTCTTCAATGGGTGGAACATTTTCACAAATAAATAGAAATACTACAGGTGCAGTTTTAAGTTTTGGTTATCAATCAACAGGTGTTGGACAAATTTCTATTGGAACAAGTAGCACAGGCTATGGCACATCATCAGATTATAGATTGAAAGAAAATGAAAAAGCTATAACTGATGGCATTACAAGATTGAAAACGTTAAAGCCATATAGATTTAATTTTAAAAAAGAAAAAGATTTAACACTAGATGGTTTTTTCGCGCATGAAGTTACTGCAGTACCTGAAGCAATATTTGGCACAAAAGACGAGGTAGATTCTGAAAACAATCCTGTTTATCAAAACATAGACCAAAGTAAATTAGTTCCTTTACTTACTGCTGCATTGCAAGAAGCAGTAGGTAAAATAGAAACATTAGAAACTAAAGTCGCTGCATTGGAGGCTGCATAAATGAGTTCAATTAAGTTAAAACACTCTGGTGGTAATTCTGTTTCAATATCAGCACCAACTTCAAATCCATCATCTGATCTAACTTTGCTTTTGCCTAGCAATGCAAATTCAACTATTGATACTCTTAATAGGGCTGGAAATATTTTACAAATTCAGAGTAATTTCGACACATCAACAAGCGGTTTTTCAACATCTAGTACAAGCTACGTTACAAATAGTGAATTACCAACGCTTGCAATTACACCATCTTCAACAAGCAGTAAAATTTATGTTAGTGCTTTTATAGGTATGCAACACGATAATGATGGTCAAGTTGAAAATACGATTTACAGAATAATATCTGGCGGTGCAACTACAGATTTAAGTGGTGGTAATACTTACGGCTTAGTATTTAAAGGTGGGTCTAACGCTGAGTGGGGTTATGCTGGTGTTCAATTTGTTGATTCTCCTAGTACAACTTCCCAAGTAACTTACACTTGGTATTCGAGATCTGAAGGTGGCCAAACAGTTGTACCTAGGCATGTAGGCAGCACGATTGGTATTCAATTATTTGAGATAGCAGCATGAACACACCACCTATTGTTTCAAAAAACGATTCTATTTTTAGACTTTATTCAGACGTTGTAAGTGTCGGGGAAAAAGACGGAGTTTTTACAGCTTACGATAAAGATGGAAAAGAAGTTTCTATCAATATGTCAGACGTAGACGCTGATTTTGCTAAGATCGACTATCAAAATAAAAGACATAAAGAATACCCAGATTGGAAAACACAGATGGATTTGCAGTATTGGGACGCTATAAATGGTACAACTAAATGGAAAGACCTTATAACAAAAATTAAATCAGACAACCCAAAACCTAGTTAATCATGTCAGAAATTAAAGTAAATTCGATAAAAGGAGTGGGAGCTAGTACTGCTGCCATCACTGTCAATAATACTGATGGAACTTGTGACGCAAATATTGCTAGTGTTAGCGGCGCTCAATTAGCTCATAGAAATATGATGGTAAACGGAGCAATGGAGGTGTCGCAGAAACTTAGCTACGAAACTGGCAGAGCAAAAACTACAAATGCTGGTGCTGGCGATTTTTACGGAGTTGATATGTTTAAGTTAAGAAATAATACTGGTAATTTAAAACAGACTCAATCAACAGATGTTCCTACAGGTTTCGAGTATTCATTAAGAGTAGATGTAGAATCATCAGGCACACCAAGTGCAAATCATTACAATTTAATAGTTGGAAATATCGAAGGTTATGATATTGTTAGAACTGCTTTTGGAGAAACAGGAGCAAAAACATTAACTTTAAGTTTTTACGTTAAAAGTAATCTCACTGGCACGTTTACAGGATCAATAGGAAACTCAAGTAATAATAGGAGCTACGCTTTTAATTACACAATAAGTTCAACAAATACATGGGAAAGAAAAACAGTTACTTTTGCTGGCGACACTACTGGAACATGGCATAAAGATAACCAGTTAGGATTAAAAATTAATTGGGCTTTAGCGGTAGGCACGGATTATTTAACTAGCACAGCAACAACATGGCAAGCTGCGGAACATATGGGAACAACAAGTGGGCAAAATGTACTTGCAAGCACAGATAATTATTGGGCAATAACAGGAGTTCAGCTAGAGGTTGGTTCTATTGCTACTGAATTTGAACATCGTCCTTGGTGTGATGAATTTAAAAGATGTTGTCGTTATTATCAAAAAACAAGGCAATATGGTCAACCTAATCAAGAAGCACCTCAGACTTGGAACACACCAGAGGCTACATTAAGTTCTGTAAAAAGAAATCAATATTACGATACACACACTTTTTATCCAAATGGTTCAATGAGAGTTAATCCGTCTTTGACTTTTGTAGGGTCAGGTGGTGCTGTAAATCATTTTAGATTTGAAATTCCGGGTGTGCGTAACGATCAATTAAACATGGGTGCAAACACGTTGACAGTAAATTTAGATGGCGTATTTTTTAGACTTTCACCCGGATCTGGAACCCCTGATGACGGCAGTTATCGCAGTGGTTCTGGAAATGCTTTTTGCAGAGCAACTTTTTTTGTTAACGCGGAGATGTAACTATGGGCTACAAAAAACACGAAAATAAAGATGATAACGGAAATTTAATTTCTGTTTATATTATTGACACAGAAAGAGGTTGTTACATTCCTCCTGACCCTTTGAACAATGACTACGCAGCATATTTAAAATGGGTTGCAGCTGGCAATACACCAGAGGCTGCAGACTAATGGCAATAATAGCTGGCACTTATGATTTTACTGTCCAAAGAAGGGCAGATCATGCAGAGCCAATAAGAATTACAGACGGCAACGATCAAGCTGTCAACTTAACAGGATTTACTATTGCTGCTCAAGTATGGGATAAACCTAGAACTGGTAAATATGCAGATTTTACGATAACTTATACAAACAGAACTAACGGAGAGTTTGAAATAAGCTTAACCCATACTCAAACAGCTCAATTTACACCGAACGAATTAGTTTATGATGTCTTAATTTTAAACTCTGCAGGCAAGCGGGAATACTATTTAGAGGGTAATATATTCGTAAGCGAAGGTTACACAACAATCTAATGTCAAACATTAACATAACTCAAAACAAAAATACTGTTACAGTAAATGGTGAAACTAGAGTTGTAACTGTAAAAACACAGGGACCACAAGGTGCAGTAGGGTTTGATTTAGATGAAACTTCTAAAGCCGATGGTTCAGTTATTTACTATGACCAAAGTTCTGCTAAATTTAAGGCAGATGCAACCACTACCAAACTTACACTCGTTAATGGAGGGAACTTTTAGCTATGGCTAATACAATTAGAATTAAAAAAAGAGCTGCTTCAGGGTCGGCTGGCGCACCTTCAAGTTTATCTCCCTCAGAATTAGCTTATAACGAAAATGATAATAAACTTTATTATGGTTTTGGCGATGATGGCTCTACCCCACCCGCTGCTAGTTCAATAATTGTAATTGGTGGTGCTGGCGGATTTTTCAATAAAACAGATACTCGTAGCGCTAATGCTATTCTTGCTGGTCCCACTACTGGATCGGCTGCTGCACCAACGTTTAGAAGTTTAGTAGCTGCTGATATTCCTTCAATAACACATTCTAAGATCAGTGATTTTGATACAGGTGTAAGGACTAACAGATTAAATGAAATGACAGCGCCAAATGGTGCGGTTAGTTTTTCAAGTCAAAAAATAACAAATCTAGCTGACCCTACAGCAGATGCTGATGCTGCCAACAAAGGTTATGTAGATGGCGTTGCTCAAGGATTGGATATTAAGGAAGCTGTAGTAGCAGCAACTACAGGAAATATAACTATATCTTCTGCGCTAAATAATGGAGACACTTTAGACGGAGTTACTCTTTCTACGAATGATCGAGTATTGGTCAAAAACCAAAACACAGCCTCAGAAAATGGTATTTACGTAGTCGGGTCTTCGCCAGCTAGGTCTGATGACTTAGCTGCTGGTTCTGATGCTTCATCGGTTTTTGTATTTGTAGATAGAGGTTCTACAAATGCTGATAATGGCTTTGTTTGTAGTACTAATAAAGGTTCAGCGGTTGTTGGGACAAATAATTTAACTTTCGTTCAGTTTTCGGGTGCTGGTCAAGTTATCGCTGGCAATGGGATAGACAAGTCAGGAAATACTTTATCTGTCGATTTAAAATCTAATGGCGGTTTAGTAATTGAATCTACCGAAATCGCTGTTGATCTTAGTGCTAGTTCTATAACAGGAACTCTAGCGATATCTGATGGGGGTACAGGAAGTACGAGCGCGTCAGGAAGTAGGACAAATTTGGGTCTAGTGATTGGCACAGACGTACAAGCTAACTCAGCCAAGTTAACAGAATTGGCAACCATGAATCAAAATACTGCTAGTTCTTTAGCAGATTTAACAAATACTGAGGTTCAAATATTAGACGGAGCTACAGTTACCACAGCACAGCTAAACAGATTAGATGCAACATCTAGCGTTCAAACTCAGTTAGATAATAAACAGCCTTTAGATGCTGAATTAACAGAACTCGCAACAATGGGTTCTAATACAGCTAGTGCTTTAGCTGATTTAACACAATCTGAAGTCCAGATATTAGACGGAGCTACATTAACCACAACAGAGTTAAATTATGTAGATGGAGTAACTTCTGCTATACAAACCCAAATAGATAGCAAGCAGGCTGCCGACGCCGATTTAACTGCTTTATCTAGTTGTCAATCTGGTGCTGCTGCAGCATTAGCTTTACTAACTTCTACTGAAGTCGCAATCCTCGATGGCTGTACTTCGACTACTGCTGAATTGAACGTCTTGGACGGAATAACATCAACAACTACTGAATTAAACATTGTAGATGGTAATACTTCAGCGACATCAACAACTTTAGCAACTGCAGATCGTTTTGTGTGTAATGACAATGGCACAATGAAGCAAGTAGCTTTGAGTGACTTGGTTACATTCCTTGAAGATGGCTCAACAAGTGGTTTTGATATTAATGGGGGTACCTACTAGAATCAACTTATAAGGAGGTGAACCAATGGCAAATACAATTAAACTTAAGACAGGAAGCGGAAGTGACCCTAGTGCTAGTGATTTAATTGTTGGCGAAATAGCCATTAGAACTGATTCTGGTAAATTATTTACAAAAAAAGATAATGGTTCAGTAGCTGAAATATCAGGTGGTGGCGGTATAGATGATGGAGACAAAGGAGATATTACTGTCAGCAATGGTGGCGACACTTTTACTATAGATAATGGGGTTGTAACTTCGGCCAAGATAGCCGATGGAACTATTGTAAATGCTGATATAAACGCAAGCGCAGCGATAGCTGGAAGTAAAATTGCAAGTGATTCCATAACATCGACTCAAATAGCTAATGATGCTATAACGGCTAATGAGTTGGCTAATAATTCTGTAGGAAATTCTCACATAATTGATGGAACTATCACTAACGCTGATATAAACGGAAGTGCTGCAATAGCTGGAACAAAGATTTCTCCTGATTTTGGAAGTCAAAACGTAGTTACTACAGGCAACCTAGACGTTGCTAGTCTTGATCTTGCAGGAAATCTTGACATCACAGATGGAACAGTAATTATAGATAATGATGCTAATTCACCTAATACAAGTTTTGGATTAGCTGAAGCTTTAAGAATTGATGATAGTGGTGTAACACAAGATCGAGGATTAAGTATTTACGAATATCATCAGAGTGGTGGTAGATTTTTTAGTTTAAATTATAACCTTGAATCAACATCTAATGGGTCAGCTTATGTATATACACAAGGGCTTTATTCTGGTAGCACGATGCTTCAGATTGGTGCAAATGATTTTAGGTTTTTTGTTGATGCACAAGTATCTTCTGGAAGTAGAGATGCAATCACACCAACAAGACGATTTAGGATTAATACTTCTGGGGTAGATGTTACTGGAAATCTTGCAGTAACTGGTACTGTTGACGGAGTTGACATTGCTGCAAGAAATACCTTATTTGGTGGTTTGACTTCTAGCTCTGGTGTATTAACCAACGGAGTGACAGCAACAACTCAAGGAGCATCAGATAATACGACTAAGGTAGCGACTACTGCATACGTTACGACAGCGATAAGTAATCTGATTAATGGTGCGCCAAGCGCTCTAGATACATTAAATGAACTTGCAGCAGCTATGAATGACGACGCTGCATTTAGTACAACAGTTACAAACAGTTTGGCAACTAAAATGCCTTTGGCTGGTGGAGAGTTTACAGGTAATGTTACTTTTTCTGGTAGTCAGACAGTTGATGGCAGAGATTTATCTGTAGATGGTTCTAAACTAGATGGCATTGAAAGCGGAGCCACCGCAGATCAGACAGCCTCAGAAATTCTTACATTAATCAAAACTGTAGATGGAGCTGGTTCAGGGTTAAATGCTGATTTGTTAGATGGCATATCTTCGGCAAGTTTTGTAAGGTCAGATGCAGATGACACATTAAATGGTCAATACACAATTTCTGATTCTGCTAATGAAAAATTAGTATTAGCTGGTTCAAATGACCCTTACATAAGATTTCAAGAAGGCACAACTAATAAAGCTTACATTCAATGGCACTCTGATGGTTATATAAATTTAGTAAACTCAGAATCTTCAGAATCAGTAAGAATACAAAGTGGCTCAAGTGGATTAAAATTTGTAGAAGGTGGAAACGTCAGAAATGTTTATCATACTGGCAATTTGTCAGAGGGAGATGGTGGGTTAACTACTAATAACTTTACAGACGCAGATCATAGTAAATTAAATGGAATTGAAAGTGGAGCCACTGCAGATCAAACTAACTCAGAGATCAAAACAGCATACGAAGCCAACAGTAATACAAACGCTTTTACAGATGCTTTATTGTCTAAATTAAATGGAATTGCTGCTTCTGCTACTAATGTCACTAACAATAATCAGCTTACAAATGGTGCTGGTTACATTACTGCAACTCTTACTAACGAACAAGTCCAAGACATTGTCGGCGGTATGGTTACTGGGAATACTGAATCTGGTATTACTGTCACATATCAAGATGGAGATGGCACTTTAGACTTTACAGTAGGAACACTTAACCAAAACACGACAGGAAACGCTGCGACAGCCACAAAACTTGCTACTGCACGAACCATTGCAGGGGTTAGCTTTGATGGATCAGCAAATATTTCTCTCAACAATAATGCGATTACAAACGGAGCAGGGTATTTAACTTCTGTCGGTACTTCTAACATTGCAAATGATGCAATAACACAAGCAAAAATAGCTGATGATGCGGTTGGAGCAGATCAAATCGCAACTAATTCAATCCAAACTAATCGTTTGCAAGATGATGCAGTAACGACAGCAAAAATTGATGATGGTGCAGTAACGGCAGCAAAAATTTTAGCTGGAAATGTAACAACGAACAATATAGGAGACGATGCTGTTACTTATGCAAAAATTCAAAATGTATCAGCAACAAACAGAATTTTAGGTAGAGATTCTAGTGGTGCAGGGGTAATTGAAGAAATAACACCAGCTAATCTACGCACAATGCTCAACGTAGCTGATGGAGCAACAAATGTAACAAATACAAACCAATTAACCAATGGTGCAGGTTTTATAACAGCGACACTCACAAATGAACAGGTGCAAGATATTGTCGGTGGTATGGTTACTGGTAACACAGAATCAGGAATTACAGTTACTTATCAAGACTCAGATGGGACTTTAGATTTTGCAGTTGGCACACTTAATCAAAACACCACAGGAAACGCGGCCACTGCCACACAGTTGGCAAATGCTAGGACTATTGCTGGTGTTTCATTCAACGGAACAGCAAATATATCACTAAACAATGCTTCAATTACTAATGGAGCAGGGTATATAACAGGGTTTAGTGGTGTAGCTGGCGGTGGTACATTTACTGGTGGTATTATCGCACCAAGAATCTCAGCAAATAATGGAATTATGGAAATGAAACAAGAAATAGGTACTTCTCAGACATTAACTACTGGCTACAATGCTATTGCAGTTGCTCCTACAGTTGCGAATGGTGTTACTATTACTGTGCCATCAGGTGCTGTTTGGGCTATAGTTTAAAAAAAACTATGAAAACGACTACTGAAAAACAAATCCTTGAATGGAAAGAAGAGTTAAAAGTACACAAAGAAAGATTAGAGCAAGCTAAAAGTGTTGTTGAACAAGAGACTAAATTTATTTCATTGATTGAGGGCGGTATTCAGTTTGGGGAGATGTTGTTGAAAAAGATCGAGTCATCAGACCAGCCAACAGGTATAGTGGAGCTAGGCCAACAATCAGAAAAAGCACCATCAAAGAAATAGGTGCTAGAGCCTTAATAAATGCTTCTTTCCACATAGAAAAATGTTTCAAAAAATTTGCCAGATAGCATCATTGTTGTCGTTAATACTTTCCGCGTCAATGGCTGGCGGAGGTTACTTTGCATATAGATACGTTACTAGCGAAGGCTTTAAGGCTAAAGTTATGAACGAGGTAATGCAAAATGTGCAAGGCTTGATGCCAAAAATGTTAGATAATACTATTCCAAATACCACAGGTAATACCATACCTAAATATGACCCAAGTGAATGGAAATCAATGCAATAAAAATACCTGAAATAAAAATACCTGAAATTTATATTCCAGAAATATATAATCCGAATCCTAATTTACCCTTAATACCGAATCTAGAAATTAATGTAGCTGGTTGTACATATCAACACAGAGATATAAAAAATACTGGTAATACACAACTTTTATTAGATGACCCTAATGGAGTCTTTACTGAATGTGATTCTGTTTTTCCAAATTTTTACCCAATAGATTACAGACCAGACCAATTAATAATTACAGAGGATTTACCAATATCTGACAATAATACACCTATGCCAGAAAGTGAAGCACCAAAAACAACTACACCAAAAAAAGAAAATATTGAAATACCTGAATGTCCTAGTAGGCAAGATCAGAAAATAGGAGATTACAGAAATTCAAGACGCATTGAAAAAGTAGTTGGACACAAGTTATCATCAGACAAAACAGAGTGTATTACTTTATATGAGGACGTGCCGTTCAGAGAAACTTTTATTGGTACACCTGAAGTACTTATTTCTACTGCTGTTATCGGTCTGGTCGCTGGTGGGTCTGCAGCTCTTGTACCTATAATTCAAGGCATTGCTAAAAGTGCTATAAAACAGATCAGTAAAAAATTGACCAAAAAGAAAAAAGATGTAGAATAATAAAAGGTTATTGACTAACTCATTTAGACAAGTTCCAACCCGTGCTTGTCTATCTCCTTTATTTCAGGGATACAAACATATACGGATACAATTACAGGCCTGTTACAGAGCAATCTGGGAGGAGTAAATTAGTCATTTAGCTCGATTTTGTGCGTATGTGGCAAAACTTGATTAGGTTGAGCTATTAATTTAATGCCATCACAGTTTACTTGGTACTTATCTATAAAAACCACACCTAAACGCGCTTGTTCACCACAAATCTTTAAACGATATAATTCCATTTCCATTTTAGTTTTTGATATTAATAATTCTTGTGCTTTAATATTTACCTTTGCAGCTTTGTGGCACAACTCTCCACCTCTGCCAAGTGGAATATTAAATTGCATAGAAATACCATAATTTAAGTTGTAATTATCTTTTTCAAATCTAGGTGTTTCTTGTACATATTTTATTTCTCCTGTGTCCTCGTCATAAATATTTTGTTTAGTTACTGTCTGTATTGGCCTATTAAAACTCCATGCATCTGTTAAATAAGGAGTTACTGTAACGCTAGGCGAAGTACAAATAATACCTTGTGAATATCTATTTTGTGGCAAAGAAGATGGAGTTATCATGGTGGCATTATTGTTGACGACACCTTGAGCATTGCTGCTAGGACTAGCTACTGTTGTATTTGCTAAAACTTTTACAGGATTAAGTAATAAAATTATTGTCCAAATACAGAGGTTGTTTCTGTAGTTGTTGTAGTTTGTATGGTGCGAGTTATTGTAGTTACGTTTGATAAGCCAGCACCTTGAAGTGATTCGACTAGAGAAAAACTTTGTCCAGCATTTACTATTTTCCATCTAGGCACAGTTTCGAGTGTTGGACTTGTCCAGCTAAATTTAACACCACCAAGTGTTTGAGATTCGCCAGCAACTGTTGAAGGATTGATATAGCCATTGACGTCTGCTGATTCAATATTGTGTCCAGACGCGGTGTACGAAAAACCAGAATTATACTGGTGGCTGGTAATAGTTTCATTAATAACACTTTGCGAGGTCGAACTCTGAGTACTTGACCCACTACGAAACTGTGGCACCACAGGAGTAGCAAGAGTTCTTATAGGTAATGCTAATAAAACTATCCAGAAAAGTCTAGTCAATTTCAATGCTGACAGTTGTAGAGCCAATACAGCTAGTACCACTTCCACCAGCAGTACACGTATGAATGCCAGAACTTAACGAAGTAAGTGCTAAATCTCCTTTTGTGCCTCCACTAATTACTGTTGTCTGACCACCCAATATAGGAAGAGTTGCTATACCGCTTGATGGAGTTATTGCTGTTTGTGTTGCATCGCCAGCTTGGTAGCTCTCACTAAAACTGAAGGCCGAGCCAGCAGTGGTAACTGTCTTGTTAGTATTTACTGCAGCTGGTACACCATTAGTTAAACTTCCTAAGTTCAATCCTCCAATCGCATTTGTAACTACACTATCGCCAGTTCCTGTAGATGTTGTAACATTATTTCCGCTGATACTGTATGAGCTAGGAGCCGCATTAGTAATGACGTATGGAGAATCTATAGATATTTGTGCAGAGGTTACATACTTTGCGGTAATTTCTGCGAATGCACTAGACGGAGAAATTAAAAGTAAGAAAGGAAGTAATTTTTTCATTTGATTCCTACATTAGTGTCTTTATTTTCTACTATTTTAGCAGTATTATTAGGTTTCTTTTTGTTTACGCTGATACCATACGAACCTAGAACTCCACTGGTCAAGCCAGCTAAAAACGCGCCATCATTCCTAATTTTATCCATATAACCTAAAGTCATCATTGCTAACGACCAAACTAAAATCATAAAACGTACAGCATGACCGAAGATTTCACCCCAATCCGTACCCTCTTTTTCTTCTTGTTCTTCAGCCATAGGATTCAGTGTTCTTGTCTTATAGTAGCAAGTTAGCTATGTTTGGAAAGTAACACATAAATTTATGCTAAGAATCTTAAAACCTATCCTTATGACATTCGTAAAAACGAATGCAGTAAAAAAACTAATTCTTGACCTTTTAACAGCTTTAGTAAAAACCACAGACAATACAATAGACGATCAAATCGTTGATTATGTGAAAGTGCATCTATGGCCAGAAGTCAAGTGAAAAGTATTATAAATATTCTGACTAACAAACCTAGTCTTGAATCTGAATTTGCTGTAGAAACTTGTATTGCTAATCTATATAAATATAAAGATATAGATGAATTAAGAGAAATAGCAATTCAACTAGCGCGAGCAAATCATAAACAATCTCATTTTATTGCCAACGCTTTAGAAATAATGTGTACGCAGCAAGAACACATACAGTTTTATGAGAGAAAGATTAAAAAAAAAGCGTCTCTAATGAAACGCTTAAAATACATTTTGTTTGGTAAAGATTAGGGACTTACACAAGGGGAAATTCGTCCAAGAAACACCCTGATGCCCTAATTTATACTTCTTTACTAATGTTCTCCCAATAATAATCAGCTTTGTGACGATTAATCATTCTGTCTAAAATGTCTCTACGTTGATACTCGTAAGTATTATCCGTATCGGCATCGTAGAAAATTTGACCCTCGTAAGGGTCGCTAGGGAATCTAGAAGGGTAGGTCATCAACGCTAATCGTTTCTTCTGGCTCTGGCTTGCTCTGTGATGAGTCTTTTGGAGGTAAAGGTGCTAGTTTGCCACTATTTCCCCACATACCACCCCAAAGCGTAAATCCAGCTTCTTCATGATACTCTTTCTTGTCTGTATAGACTCTGATTGTTGAGCCATCTTTTTCTGCTTTGTCATGCATTTGCATAAAAAACTTTGCAGCTTTTA
>VTLG01009627.1_pt1 | contig 24132 bp, 41 predicted proteins | sample 4694571 | NCBI WGS metagenome assembly VTLG01 (sample SAMN12604809, study PRJNA352737) | marine metagenome | biome: ENVO:00000447; feature: ENVO:00000209|ENVO:00000569|ENVO:01000036; material: ENVO:00002151; isolation source: viral sequences binned using virsorter ...
CAGCATCTAGGTAATGACAATAAAGTGTATTTTTGCTTGTGTGAGTTATGATTTACTGTGCTAATATAAACGGTTTTTGCGAGAGGGCGGTTGCATCTCCATTCTTCGCTTCCATTCTCTCCGTTTGGCAGCGTTAAGAGCGTTTCTTCTTCGTGTAGTTGGCTTAGTGTAATACTGTCTATCCTTCACTTCCTCTAGTATACCTGATCGGGATACTTTTCTTCGGAACAACCTCATTCTTTTGTCGAAATTCATTTGAATGTCCAGCCTCTCTTTCTAAGATAGTGGACTTTAGAGTAAATAGCGGAAGGCGATTTCTCTATCATAAGGGAAAGCTCCTCGATAGTAATTTCGCCATAGAATCGTTTAAGCAATCCATGTTGGCGAACAGTCCATTTATTTGATTTTTTCATAATTTATTATAACAGAAAATAGGACTGTTGTCAAGAACTATTTTTAGGAGTGTTTAAATAATCCTTGACATAGCACTTAAAATTTGATATAATATTCTTATAGAAAAATTTGGGAATTGGGCAAAGCAAAAGGAACTCAAATGAACTATAATTTTACGCAATTAGAGATTGATATATTTTATCTCTGCTTTCTTGTCTTTTCAATACGTCACGCATGGATACTTGGTAAACAAAAAGGCATGTCAGATACGATAGATTATTTTGCCGAGAAGGGATTGGTAGACCTTGATGACGACTGAAAAAAAGTTCTTGACAAGGATGCCATATTTTGATATAATATAGATATTGAAAAAATTTAATTACGCAGTTGGTAGACCTGCTTGAACAATAACTATCTCTTTATGTCTGGCACGAGTAGGATTAGAATAAATCCGAGGGCGAGGTTAGGAGTACCGCTTTCCACCAGCGGTCGGGTTAGCCAGATTAGTTTAACCGAGTACCGATAAGGGCTCATGTAGTTCACCGTAAGGGAACAATGGAGAAAGAAAATGGTAAATTCATTACTAAGCTTAACCGACTTTGACAGGTTATTTCTAGGTTTTGACCGAATGAAACACGAGTTAGCCAATCATGGCACAACTGGTAATTATCCCCGATACAACATTATCAAGGGTAAAGACGACAAGTACCGAATTGAAATGGATTTGGTAGGTTGGGACAAAAAAGATGTTTCAGTATGTCAAGACCAAAATCAACTCACCATAGAGGGAGTTGAAAAACAAGGTTTAATGTCTGAGGAACGCTATATCTATAAAGGTATAAGTGGTAAAACTTTTAGACGAGTATTCACTCTAGGCGAATATGTCAGAGTAGAAGATGCTACGTTTAGACTTGGGTTATTAGTAGTAAAACTAGTGATCGAAACCCCAGACGAAGAAAAACCTAAATTTATTAATATTAATTAATTTAGAACAAGCGGGTGGTGGAACTTCTACCACCCCCTTACTCGGAGCTAGAATATATGAAAGTTGATAAAGCAATAACTTATGGAGTTATTTATGGGATAATAGCAGCTGTAGCAGTATTTGTGCTATATATGTTGCCCGTTTTATATTATATACAAAACTCAGGAACTTCGCTATCAGTAGGCTCATAAAATGGGTTTTATGGATAGCAGTAGTAATACTATTGGTGATAAATTTTATGATAAGTGAAAAAGGCATAAGCCTAATAAAAAAATTTGAAGGGTTCAGAACACACGCATATCAAGACAGCGTAGGAGTCTGGACTATTGGATATGGACACACTAAAGGTGTGACTCCAGATATGGTTATATCAGCTGAACAAGGAGATGAAATGTTGGCAGACGAACTAAAAGAGTATGAAAACTATGTAGATACATTAGTAACAGTACCTTTAGAACAAAATCAATATGATGCCTTAGTTTCATGGGTATATAACCTCGGCCCAACTAATTTAAGAAGTTCTACTCTATTAAGAGTATTGAACGAGGGTGAGTACGAAAAAGTACCCAGCGAAATAAGAAGATGGAATAAAGCAGGTGGTAAAGTATTAGCAGGACTAAAGAAAAGAAGAGATGCAGAAGCAGAGATGTTTGAAGGCAAATGATTACTATATACACAGGAGAGAATTGTATTTTTTGCGAAAAAGCAATTCAATTTTGTAAAGATCAAAAGTTAGATTATATGGATATGCCTATAACTGAATATGTTAAAGCTACAATTAAACTTAAACATGGTATTGAACCAAGAACAGTTCCTCAAATATTTAGAGTAGAAGAATATATTGGTGGATATACCGATTTAGTCGCTTGGAATAAAAAATGATATTTAAGTATAACGGAAAAGAAATTGAAGTACCAGACAGTTTTTTAATAAAGTGTGGTATAGAAGCAAATAAAAGGGATATGACTCTAGAGGAGTATATAGCCGAAGCATTTACAATGCTTAAACAAAAAGAACAAACTAATTGGAGCTACGATGCTAATGGGTCACCCATTAGTAAATAAATTATGAATATGACAGAAGCAGCCGCTAAACAAATAAGCACTCTTATCACGAGTAAAGAAGCAGTAATACTAGCTATAGAAGGCGGTGGCTGCAACGGCTTTCAATATAAATTTGGATTAGTTCCTATTGAGGATATATCTGAAGATGATTTTATTATAGAAAAAGCGGGTTCTAAAGTATATGTAGATGTAATTAGTGCAAATTATTTGCAAGGTGTTGTAATAGATTGGATAGAAGATACCTTTGGATCACATTTTAAATTAAATAATCCAAACGTTAAAACAACGTGTGGGTGTGGAAGCAGCTTTTCATAGAAAGGAATATTAATGGAAAAATTAAACGAAGAAATAATTACACAAGATTATAAAATAGAATTAATAGTCGAAGTAGACGTGAATAAGAATTCTAATTTATGGTTACAAAATACAGCATTACCAGCTATTACTAGAGTATTCAGTTACAGTATAGAAGCTATAGATACTAGCCAAGCAGAATATAAATTTGTAGAGAATATGAAATGTTTAGAATAGATCGTAGAGCATTTATCGCAAAATTAGGTGGGGCTTCTGCAATAGCAACAATCCCTGCGTCAGTTTTAGCAGATAAACTTGAAGATGAAATGATTGCAGTTAGTACAATTAGAAAAGGTGCTGGCTTTATTTTCAACGAAGATAAAGTAAAAACTTTAAAACCCCTACCCGAGAAACCAACCCTACTAGATTTTTATGAGTCGCGTTTTACAGATGGTCTTATACGACATTGTTTAAGAACAGCTGAAAATGCTCTTAAATCTGGTCAAGATGAAATTCATGTAATGGCAGCACTTGTACACGATACAGTACAAGCAATTATGCGTACTGATCATGGATATTGGGGAGCTGATTTTGTAGCTCCTTATGTAGATGAACGAGTTGCTTGGGGTATTAAGTATCATCAAGTATGTCGATTCTTTCCTGATGAAAGTGTTGGATATACATATCCTGAAGCATATAAAAAGATGTTTGGTGAAAACTTTACACCTGAACCATATGCACAGCATGACTATAAGTATGCTCGAAAACACAAATGGTATATGCATGCTCGCCTTATTACTCTAAACGATCAATATGGCTTTGGGGATAATGAACCTAATCTTGATGATTTTGTAGATATTATTGGAAGAAACTTCAAACAACCCAAAGAAGGTTTAGGATATGATAATAGTCCCTCAGCACATATGTGGAGAGCACTAATTAATCCTAATCGACCACTTTAAATTATATAAATGTAGTTAATACTACGAGACTCGAGAGAGCGTTCGGGAGAACAAAGAATGGCACAACCTAGCGAACAATTTTCTGGAGATATGAGTCGTAATGAAGTCGAGATAGACCTCGCTAAATTTATGGCTATGGTTTCAGAAATAGGAGAATTAAAAGCCAAAATCATGGAAATGGAAATGGCTTTAGAACCAGATAACCCCTGGCAGAGATGGATATGGTTATCTAATATGGTGGATGCATGGAGAATATTCCCAAGAGCATTTTTAAGTGTATATATGTTCCTATTGTATTATTGTACAATATGGTTTATGGAACTACCAAATCCCACATTAGAACAGTCAGGATTAGTCAGCATCATAGTAGGTGCAGGAGCAGCATGGTTTGGATTATATGCTGGAACAGCAAAAGATAAAATTAATAGTAAATAAGGAAATATAATGAAAGAAAGACTCTTTGAGCTACTCTCTATGAACTTAGGAGTTAGTACAGACCAAATTAAAATGGATAGTGAATTCATAAGTGATTTAGGAGCTGATTCTTTAGATATAGTAGAATTAGTAATGCAATTAGAAGAAGATTTTAGTATAGAAATACCAGATCATGAAACAGAAAAAATGTTTACGGTAGCCGATATTTATAATTATTTAAAGGCTAATGTCAATGATTCAAATTCATGATGATATATTTACAGAAGCTTTTAGGTCAGACATATATTTACTGGCAATAACAGCTAAATACAATATAGGTTGGGATGATACTTCAGTATTTGAACACAGACAATATCCTTGCCTACATCACAATTTAACAAAGAACGAATGGGAACAGTTAGGTCTAATAAGTAGGATGCGAAATCAGACACTAGCAAATAAATTAAATGAACTAAGTTTTGTATCAGCTACAATAAACTTAGCTGTTCCTTCCTCTGTGCAATTTCAGCACACTCACCCCGAAAGTAAAAATCTACTCTATTATATTAATATGGAGTGGAAAAATGAATATTATGGTGAAACTCTTTTTTATGATGAATTAGGAAATGAAGTTATAAAAACAAGTATTTTTAAGCCCGGTAGATTAGTATTTTTTGACGGAAACATACCACACACAATAAGACCTTCAGCACATGTAGCGCCACAATATCGTTTTACTCTATTTGTAGGTTTTAATGAAAAGAACTTTATTGAACAAGCAAAAAATAGTTCTTGACAAAGCCCTATAAAATTGTTATAATATAATAATGAAATTTACATTTAAAAATCGAGAATTTAAGAATTATTGTCGGCAAATGTATGATAGTAATTGTGCGGAAAGATGGGCACATGGACAACATCCTTACAAGAGTTTGGAACTTTATGTTACTACAAATGAAGAATTCCTACTAAACAAATTTAATTTACGGAGTAGAGATGAGTGAAAAACCTACTTGGGCTTTTAACGAATCACAAACAATAGGTAGAGCTATGGAGTATATAGGTAAAACCTATGATGCCCATTATGCACAAGGAAAAATACAAGCAACAGAATTCATAGCAGATCAGGGCTTAGCTGAAGGATTTTGTCTTGGTAATATTATTAAGTATGCTCAACGTTTTGGGAAAAAGGGAAAGAATTTCAAAGATAAAGAGTATGACTTATTCAAAATTATCCACTATGCAGTTATATTATTACATACAATAGAACAGCAAGAAGGGGATAAGAAATTTTAATTGAAAGGGCAGGAAAATGAGAGATTTTTATGGAATGGTTGGAGATACCTGTATGGCAGTATATCTTAACAATATGGTTAACCTCATGGGTTTTAACAGTATATAGAACATGGAGTAGAATAAAATGGTTATTAGCAGCCAGATTTCCTAGACACCCAGTAGTACAAACACCTACCTTACATTGTATAGTATATATTCTAAGTATTAATATTGTATTAGTGGTGGCAGGAATACCTATAATGTTTAGTAATAAAGAAAGAGATAAATGGGTAAACGCATACGTAGCATCCGTTGGAAAAAAACTATAATTTTTTTAAGGAATGACAATGATTTATAAATATATTTGGCTGGACGGGTATACTCCCGAGCCAAACCTAAGAAGTAAAATTCAAGTAGTGTCATCAAGGGCACGAATATCTAGTATCGAACCACCACTATGGTCTTTTGATGGTTCTTCCACACAACAAGCAGACGGCGGAAATTCAGACTGTGTATTGAACCCAGTTTCTGAGTATAAACTATCAGATAAAACAATAGTAGATGCTTTAGTTATGTGTGAAGTATTAGATAGTGATGGTGGACAACATAATTCTAATTATCGTTCTACTGCGGACTTAATTGATGATGAATGGTGGTTTGGATTTGAACAAGAGTACTTTTTCTACAAAGATGGAGAACCTTTAGGATGGAAAAAAGGTGAAGAACCGGCTCCACAAGGACAATATTATTGTGCTGTAGGTAGTGGAAATGTTATAGGACGAGAAATCTCAGAAAGACACCTTAAGGTTTGTTTAAATGCAGGAATTAATATTACAGGAACTAATGCAGAAGTTGCTTTAGGTCAATGGGAATATCAATGTCTTGGTAAAGGAGTTAAGGCAGGAGACGATCTATGGCTTAGTCGTTATCTTTTATCTGAAATCGCAGAAGAATATGATGTTAGTGTAGTTTTACACCCAAAACCAAAAGCAGGAGACTGGAACGGTTCAGGTATGCATACTAATTTCTCAAATGAAGAAATGAGATTATCGGGTACTGAAGGATTAATGAAAGAAATATGCCAAAAACTAGAAATAAGACACGCTGTAGGTATTAAGGAATATGGTTCTCATAATCAATTAAGATTAACAGGAAATCATGAAACTCAAAGTATAAATACTTTTTCATATGGAATTAGTGATCGGGGTGCAAGTATTCGTATTCCAATTCACACAGTTCAAAATAATTGGAATGGGTATTTAGAAGATAGAAGACCTGCTTCAAACGCAGATCCTTATAGGATAATGGCACACATTGTAGAAACTATAGAAACTAGTGAATCATACTGGACATAAAACATATAAAAAAATAATTCTTGACACAACCTTAAAATTTTGTTAAAATATATAAAATAAATGGAAAATTTATGGGCGACAGATATTACAATCAAATGCTGGATAAAGTAGGGACTTGTCCCGGCTATACTGGCACAACACGGAGAAGAAGAGTGGCTTGGACAGATGAAAGCAAAGCAGAAGCAGTCGAGCTTTATACGGCTGAAAATCCTACTCCAGAAACAAGTATGGAAGTAGTAAAAGATATCGCTGATGCATTAGGTGAAAGTCCTAATGGAGTTAGAATGATATTAACACGAGCAGGTGTATATGTTAAGAAAACACCAACAAGTGGTAGTGCTAAATCTACAGGTGGTGGCGGACGAGTAAGCAAAGCTGATGCACAACAAGCATTAAGCGATGTATTATCAGATGCTGGCATGGAAGTGGATGAAAGCATTATAAACAAACTGACTGGTAAAGCAGCAGTTTACATAACAGGCATAGTAGAAAAACTAAATACTTAAATATAACCATTACAGCAGAAAGAGTTTTCTTGATGTAATGGAGTATTTAATTGGAAAAAGGAAAATTCAAAGATTTAGTCGATGAATATGGCGATGCCGTAATAACTTATAGAAGTACAAATTCTAGAAAGTTAAAATATAATGTATGTACTTTAAATTTTGATAACAAGTATATTCAATCAAAAAAGAATAGAGCAAAAGAGTCAAGAGATACAGTTCTACTTTTCTGTTGGGATACTGATTCATATAGATTATTACAACCAGCTAATGTAACTCATATAGTTCCTCTGCAATCAATACTGAGGAATAAGAAATGAAAGTATATGATGCACCTGATATATATGAAAAAATAATTTCAGAAAATGAAACTGGTACAGAGCAAATCAGACTAACCATCAATGAATTTAGAGATGTAGAATATCTACATCTTAGAAAGTATTACCTTGATTTCGAAGGAGATTTTAAACCTTCGAAAGATGGCGTAGCTATGTCTTTGGATTTTGAAAACTCAAAAGCCTTGTTTGAAGGATTAGTAGAAATATTGTCCCTAGCAGAGGCTAAAGGAATACTAGAAACTCACTTCAAAGATATCTTAGATAAAATTTACCTTAACTAAAAATAACACTTGACAAGACTCCCATATTTTGTTATAATATATATTATAAAAATATAAAATAGGGTAGAAATGAACGATTTTAATAAGAAGAAAGACTTAATAGAGTTTATCGAAGATGCTTCAGAGGCATATTATAGAGGAGAGCCTTTTATATCAGATGCTGAATTTGATCACTTAGCTAAACTTGCTGACTACAAAGATGTAGGTTTTAAAAGTCAAAGTAATAGAATACCCCATATCTATCGTATGTTTTCATTACAAAAAGTATTTGAAAACGAACACGAAATAAAAAACCCACTAAAAGAATATAAAGGAAAGATAGTTTGGTCGCCTAAACTTGATGGGGCAGCTGTCTCTCTAACTTATTTTAGAGGAAGATTAGTACAAGCACTAACTAGAGGGGATGGTAGAAAAGGATTAGATATAACAACTCATATGAAACATTTAGTACCAAATCAATATGACTTTAGTACAATTCATGTTGATCCTTTTGAACCTAGACCCACTTCTCAAATAACAGGTGAAGTAGTAGCTTCTAAAAATATAAAAAATTCAAGAAACTATGCTGCAGGTGCTCTTAATCTGAAAGATATGAATGAATTTAGAAATAGAAATTTAACCTTTATAGCCTATAGTATACAACCCTACAATGAATCTCATTGGTCATATGAAATGGCAAATCTCAATAAAGCAGGCTTTAAGACTATTCTGGATTCAGAATGGCATGAATTTCCAACAGACGGAATGGTATGTCGCATAGATAACCAACTTATGTTTGATGAGCAGGGACATACTTCCCACCACCCAAGAGGATCTTACGCTTTAAAAAGAATACAAAAAGGTATAGAAACCAAATTAGTTGATGTAGTGTGGCAAGTAGGTAAATCAGGTGTAGTATCACCAGTAGGAATTCTAAGACCTATTGATATAGATGGTGCTACTATTAGTAAAGCAACTCTACATAATATGGCATATATTAAAGGATTAAATTTAGAAATAGGTTGTATGGTAGAAGTAATTAGAAGTGGTGAAATTATACCACGAATAGTTAAGAGAATATATTAATGTTATTATATACAGAAAAACAATTACATAAGGCTTATAAAGTATATATTAGAGATTACTGTACTTTTGGTAAAGAACCTGATATAGAAATATTTAGAAGTATGTTTGAAGATAGTTATTTTATACAACATTTATCAAAAAAAGAGGTTTATGAACACTAATGGAAACCCTAATAATGGCATCAGATAATAAATTTATGGTTAGAACTAGGACACCCTTTCTTGGCTTTCCGGGTATATCAAAAGATGATTTTGATTATGGTGTTTATGCAACAGAAGATATAGAAATTGCAGAGATAGTAGTAAGACTATCAGGAAATTGGATAGTAGAACCTAGTAGAACTTCTATACAAATTGGTGAACGTCATTTAGAAAGTTCAACAGGTGGTTATGTTAATCATCATTGTGATCCTAACTGTGTAGTATTATGTAATTTAGTAGATTTAACACTTACGGAACGATTAGTACCTATTGATGTAAAAATTAAAGGTTCTTTAACTAGTATGATGATTAGTAATCCTAAGCCTGTATTAGTAGCAATTAAACCTATTCTAAAAGATGAAGAAATTACTTTTGATTATAATACTACGGAGTCTAATTTAGCCAATCCTTTTAAATGTAATTGTCATGGAAATTGGATTAGAGGAAAAGCGCATAGGTTTCAAGAATGAGCCCAGGCGGTATATATAATCAAACTTATTTTGATAACTATCCAGAAGAACAAGAAAAAGACGGAATTTTATATGGAGTTATCCTAGTAAACAAACAAACATGGAACAGAGAGTGTATTAAAGTTGGAATTGCTTCTGGCAAAGATTATCGACATATTATAAAGCGTAGTCATGGTTTTAAAGGATATGAGATTCGTATTCAAAGAACTTACCACGATACTCTTTATAATGTATGGAAATTAGAACAGGAACTGCATGAAAAATATAAACATGAAAAATTTGTGCCAAAAATTAAGTTTGGAGGTTGGACAGAGTGTTTCGAAATTACTTCGCTCATTCTTCAAGACTTTCCGAAAAATAGTTCTTGACATGGCACCTGATTTTTGTTATAATATATGTACAAATAAAAAATGAGGGAGACTATGCAACAAATTTTACCACCTATAAATTGTCCTACTTGTGACACATTATTAGAGTGGGAAAAAGACCAGTTGTTTTGCAATAATAAAAGATGTGCTGGTAAATCACATAAGATGATTGAACATTTTGCAAAAACCCTCAGAATTAAGGGGCTCGGCCCAAAGACTATTGAAAAACTAGAGATAACTTCTATATATGATTTATACCAGTTACCTCTTGAAATGATGATAGATGCTTTAAACTCCGAGAAATTAGCAGTAAAATTATATAGAGAAATCAAGAATAGTAAGAATACTGATTTAGTAGATTTACTACCTGCTTTTTCTATAAAGTTAATAGGACGAACCGCTTCTAGCAAAATATGTTCAAAGATAAGAAATATTGATGAAATAGACGAGGAACGATGTATAGAAGCAGGTTTAGGTCCTTTAGCAAGAAAATACTTACTGAATTGGTTAATAGAAGATTTTACCAATGGATATGATCGATTACCTTTTAGATGGCAACAACTTACTAAGATAGAAACTAAGAGCCAAGACAAAGGAGTAGTATGTATATCAGGTAAGTTGAAAAGCTATTCTACAAAGGCAGCCGCAAAGAAAGTATTAGAACTAAAAGGCTATCTTGTGAAAAGTAGTTTAACAAAAGATGTAAATATCCTTATTAACGAAAGCGGTATTCAATCCGCAAAAACAAAGAAAGCCCAAGAACAGGGCATAACAATAATAACAAATCTAAAATTATTTTTAGTTGGAGAAAACAATGGCATTACCAAAATGGACAGATGAAAGAACTAGTAACTTAGTATCTTTTGTCGGTGATGAATCCCCTATTTCTCAAGCTACTGTTGCTAGTGCGGCTGAAGAACTCGAAACTTCAACTCGTTCAGTATCCAGTAAACTTCGAAAAATGGGTTATGATGTTGAATTGGCATCATCCGTGTCTCACAGAACTTTTTCTGATGAGCAGGAAGCTACATTAGCACAATTCGTAACTGACAACTCAGGTCAGTATACTTATGCAGATATCTCTTCGTCATTTGACGGCGGAGCATTTTCTGCTAAATCGATACAAGGTAAGATTCTTTCAATGGAACTTACTGGACACGTAAAACCAGCTGAGAAACCTCAATCAGTCCGAACTTACTCTCCCGAAGAAGAAGCCACATTTACCTCTATGGTAAATAATGGTGCATTTGTCGAAGAAATCGCAGATGCATTAGGCAAGACTGTTAACTCTATTCGAGGAAAAGCTCTTAGCTTGTTAAGGTCTGGCGATATTAACGCTATACCTAGACAGAAGGTCACTAAAGGCTCATCTAAAGCCGATCCTTTGTCTGAAGTAGATGTTGCAAATATGAACGTTGCTGACATCGCTGATGAAATTGGCAAAACTGTACGAGGCGTAAAAACCATGTTGACAAGACGTGGCTTAACTTGCGCAGACTACGACGGCGCTGCTAGAAAAGAAAAAGCTTCTAGTTAAGTTTCATTTTAATTGGGCAAGGGGAGATAATTCTCTCCTCTTGTCTTTTTTCATCTGGGAGAAAGGGTTTGAATTTAACTTCAGCGTTACTGAAGCAAATAATTACGCAGGAAGATCATGATACTTGGGGCAATTTACGGGAAAATTATTTAACAGCTGAGTATCAGACACTTTATCGTGTAATAGCTACACACATCAAAAATTTTACAAAGCTACCAACCTTCGAGGACTTAAAATTATCTGTAAGAGATAGAAAGTTACAGGAAAAAATCTTCGCTATAGAGGCGGTAGAAGTAGATGTAGATGCGTGGATATTGTTAGAGTACTTAAAAAACGAGTACACACAAGTAGAAATCCTAGACGAATTAGACGGCTTTATAGAACAGACTGTTGCAATATCTGCAGCCGAGGATAATGTTGAAGCATTACAACAGATAGTCTTAGATGTAGGAGAAAAGGTAGACCTTAAACCCCCTGCAGAAAATATGCAAGTAATAAATCTATTTGAATCAGAAACAGAGATTAAAAAATACTTACCTCTTGGTTTAAATCAAGACTACGACCAAAAAATGAAATTCTCTCCTAGAGATTTAGTATTAGTAGGTGGTCGTAGAGGAGCAGGTAAAACCTTTACTTGTGTTAACATTGCAAACAATGTTTATGAAGCAGGTCGAGGTTCTATATATTTCACAATAGAGATGGACAGTAGAGCCATTTTACAACGAATGTGTTCACTAGGAACTAATGTTCCTGTTGGTAGACTCATTACTAGAAACTTGGGAGAAACTGAGTGGAATAGAGTAGCAGAGTGGTGGGCAGGTCGTTTTGAAGAAGGAGCAGAACTTTTACCTAGTTATTATGAGAATAGAGATTTTGATAAATTCCATGATGAATTAATTAAAAGAAAACTTACTAAAGATAGACAATTAGATGTAGTTTATGACCCAGTATTAAGTCTTTCTAGGATTCGACAAGAATTAGAAACTAAAGTGAGTCAGACTAATGTAGGAGTTATCATAGTAGATTATCTAAATCAAGTAAAACGACATAATGCACCCAGTAGATCGGGTCATTATGATTGGACAGAACAGATAGAAGTTAGTAAAAATTTAAAAAGTATAGCACAAGAATATGAAATACCAGTATTTTCTCCATATCAAACAGATAATACGGGAGAAGCAAGATTTGCTAAAGGTATTCTTGACGCGGCAGATGCAGCATTTACAATAGAAACATGGTCACCAGAAGATGAATGCATCACATTTAGTTGTACTAAAATGCGTGCTGCAAAGATGGAAGGATTTACCAGTACGATGGATTGGGATACATTAAAAATTGGACCTCAATCTGCAATGAATCCAAAAGAGAGGGAAGCAATAAAAGACAGCCTGTCAACAGGTGAAGATATACATGAGGCAATATAGTGGTAATTAAAAAGAAATCATACGAAAAATTAGATGATATAAATATTAAAAGAGTCATAGACGCTTTAGAAAGTGAAATTCCTATAACTAAAAAAGATGCTTGCGAGATACTAAATATTAGTTATAATACAACTAGGCTCTCTAAAATTATAAATAATTTTAAAGCAGATCAGAAATATCGTAAATCAAGAAGATTAAAAAATAGAGGTAAACCTGCCTCTCATTTAGAATTACAAGAAATGATATCAAGTTATTTATCTGGAATACCTGCAATACATATTGCTAAAAGTTTATATCGTTCTCCCGCCTTTATCAAATCCCACATAGACAAAATAGGAGTCCCCACGAAAGTAGCGGACGGAGAATTATTTATTCCACCAGATGAGTGTGTAAAGTATGAATTTGAAATAGGAGAATGGGTTTGGTTTAATGATCCTCACCCAAGTGCTAAAGGTGGAAAAGCAGGAGTAATAGCAGAAGATATAACACATAAAGCTAAAAAAGCTCAAGAAAACGAGTGTAAATGTTATATAGTTGATTATTGGTGTTATTTAGAATGGAAAGAGGACTTCTGGATACCTTGGTGGCCTGGTCTTAGAGGATTTGCAAGTTGGACAACTAAACTATCATATGATTTAGCTTCTATACAACATTTGATGGATAAATATGGAATCAAAAAGGAAATGTTATAATGGCTAGTGATAGAATAGGGAGAAAATCAGCAAGATTAGTAGCTGTTCCACCATTTGAAATACGAGAGGTAACTACCGATTTTATTTTAAAACAGGAAACGGTTAGTAAAAATATACATAATGTACCTGTAAATCTACCACTAGTAGATAGTATATTATATGAGGGAATAAAGAATCCAATTTTGACAATGACAAATTGGTATCCTTTAGCGGGCAGTCAACGAATTCGAGCCATACAACACATTAAAAAACGACATAATAAAGACTATAATTTGGATATAACTGTTCATAGGTTTTTAAGAGATTATCATAATGTTTTTTATTTGTGGGGTGATGAAGAATTTCGTTCAAAAGCAATTGCCATTTGGTTTCAGCTTCAAGAATTAGTATTTAAAAGCCTATACTATAAACACGATGCTGACGGGAGCGGAATTAAAATGACGAAATATGAAGAACTAGGCGAAGAACTGGAGTGGGAACATGATAAACCCCAGCACAGCATGGATGATTTGGACAATAGTAATACTAGTAGGAGTGATAGTTGAAAGTAGTTGATATTTTACAAGAGAGAAAACTAGATTTCAAAGTATCTGGAAGGGATTTTTTAGTCGGGTGTTTGAATCCTGACCATGAGGATAAAAATCCTAGTATGCGTATAGATAATATCACAGGAATTTTTAATTGTTTTTCCTGTGGGTTCAAAGGAAATATATTCAAATTATTTGGAGCACCTTCAAATCTTTTAGATATAAAAAGACAACGGTTAATGGATTCAATAGAGGAAAAAAGATCATCAAGTGTAGGATTACCTTTTCCAAAAGGATATACTCCGTATATAGGAAACTGGCGTAATATAAGACCAGAAACGTATAAACACTTTGATGCTTTTTTACATCACGAAACACAATTTGTGGGGAGAGTAGTATTTCCTATTCGTGATATTACAGGGAAAATAGTAGCATTTAACGGAAGACACATGACTTTAAGTGAAAAAATAAAGTATATGATCTACCCACCTCATGCTACTCTTCCCTTGTACCCAGCTAGTATAAAACCTATAAAGGGCAGGATAATTCTTGTCGAAGGGATTTTTGATATGGTAAATCTTTTCGACAAGGGTTTATCTAATGCAATATGTTGTTTTGGAACAAACAATGTAGATATAGATAAACTATCTATTCTTAAAATGCAAGACATTATGGGAGTAGATATAGTATTTGATGGAGACGATCCTGGTCAAAGAGCTGCAGAAAATGTAAAAATTCTTGCAGAAAGAGTTGGCTTAATAACTAGGAACGTTAATCTAGGACAAAACATAGACCCCGGTAGTTTAGTAGATCAACAAGTAAATAATTTAAGAGGTACTTTATATGGCTAAAATAGCATTAATAGAAACAAAACCAAGCAGAACAAACTATGAAGAAAGGTTTGGAGGTGCATTTGACTTTGATAGATTTGCACTATGCTCAGATAGAGATAAAAAGAAAGTATTAAAAAAGGATGTTGATATCGAAATAAATATTGATGATTACAACTGGATAATTTTAATAGGCTCTGAATCATTAAAGTATTACACAAAAGCAAACTCAATTACAGAATATAGTGGAAGAATTATAGATGATAAATTTCTACCTGCAATTAATCCTGCTATGTTAGCTTTTAAACCAGAAGCTAGACCTATGTGGGAAGAAAGCAAGAATAATATCATCAAATATATTAGTGGAGAACTGAAGCTAGAAAAACTAGAAGAAGATAAATGTTATGGAATAGATAATAAAAAAGATGCTATAACTTTTCTAGAAGCAGCTATAGAACACCCAAATAAATTCGTATCAGTTGACTGTGAAACAACTGGATTATATCCAAGAGATGGCTATATAATAGGAATAAGTATGTCATATGAAAAAGATCACGGAGCTTATATACTTACCGATATTATAGATGAAGATATAGAATTTATAATGCAAGATTTATTTAATAAAAAGACAGTAGTCTTTCATAATGCAAAATTTGATTTGGCTATGTTAGAATATCATTTTAGATTTAAGTTTCCAAGATTTGAAGATACTATGCTATTACATTATTGCTTAGAAGAGCAGCCTGGTACACATGGATTAAAACAACTTGCTATGAAGTTTACCCCTTATGGAGATTATGAAAAAGCCTTACATGATTGGATAGAGGGATATAGAAAATCTCATAGAGTACTTAAAGCAGATTTCACTTGGGATTCTGTGCCTTATGACATAATGAAAAAATATGCTGCTATGGATGCAGTATGCACTCTATTAATTTTTGAAAAATTGTACCCCGCAGTACAAAAAAACCAAAAATTATGCAAGGTATACACAAATATTTTAATACCAGCTTGTAGGTTTCTTACAGACATTCAAGATATAGGTGTTCCTTTCGATGATGAAAGATTATTTACTAGTGCTTTACTAATGCAGGAAGATATTGATGAAGCAATAAAACAACTATATGAATTTAATAGTGTTAAAACTTTTGAAAGAATAAAACAAAAAGAGTTTAATCCTAATAGTACAGTTCAATTAAGAGAATTACTATTTGATTTTGTTGGACTAAAACCAACAGGAAAAAAGACAGGTACAGGAGCTCATTCTACAGATGCCGAAGTATTGAATAAATTAGCAAACGAACATGAGATTCCAAAACATATCCTTGCTATAAGGAAAAAATCGAAGATTAAAAATACTTATTTAGATAAGATATTACCACAACTTGATAGAGATGGTAGATTAAGAACAGGATTCAATATTCATAGTACAACTTCTGGAAGATTATCCTCTAGTGGTAAAATGAATATGCAACAAATTCCTAGAGATAATCCTATTGTTAAAGGTTGTATTCGTGCTAAAGAAGGAAATAAAATAGTTGCTATGGACTTAACAACTGCAGAAGTATACGTTGCAGCGGTTCTTGCAAAAGATGAAGCTCTAATGGGTGTATTTAAGGAAGGAGGAAATTTTCATTCTAATATCGCAAAAATAGTATTTAATTTAGAAGGTACAGCAGATGAAATTACAGAATACCATAAAACAGAAAGACAAGCTGCAAAAGCAGTTACTTTCGGAATAATGTATGGTGCTGGTGCTAGAAAAATATCTGAACAAGTTACAAAAGATAGTGGTAGTTTTTTCTCTCAACAACGAGCACAAGAAGTTATTGATGATTATTTTAAACAATTTTTTAAACTCAGAACTTGGATAGATACTTCTTCTAGGTTTATTAGAGATAATGGTTTTATATATTCACACTTTGGCAGAAAAAGAAGATTACCTAATGTTAGATCAGATAATAAAGGAATAGCAAGCCATGAAATAAGATCAGGATTAAACTTTTTAGTTCAGTCCATAGCTTCAGATATTAACTTATTAGGAGCTATTGATACTCATAATAGAATTAAAGAATTGGGATTACAAGACGATATGAGAATATTTGCATTAGTACATGACTCAATTCTTGCAGAAGTAAAAGAAGATAAAGTAGATCAATATAGTGATTTAGTAAAAAAATGTGTACAAATAGATAGGGGTATAAGTATTCCAGGCTGTCCAGTTGGGTGTGATTTCGATATAGGAGATGATTATTCATTTGGAAAGTTTGAGAAAAAGTATGATCTATGATAAAATAGAATTTCCAATATTTGTGGTTCATACAAACAATATCGAATTAATAGATGGTATATTGTTTATAGACAATCAAATATTAGATGATCGTAATATGAAAGGAAAAACGCTAGGGATAAGAAGATTACAAACTCCTATGAAAGGGCTATATCCTTTAAAGTATATGATCGAAGATGAAGCAGAAATGATAAAACATCAAGGAAAATATTATATAGATAGTAACGGTTATTTTATTGAAAAAAATAAAACAACTAAGGTAAAGTTGAAATACCACAAGATTTTGAGGGTGGAAAAGAAAAACATAGTAAGTATGCTATGGATTAAAAATTGCCCTTTCCCCTTCCCCCTCAAGAGACCTCTGCCCAAGAATGCTTCTTGGGCGGGGGTACTTTACCGACACGCTTGCCCTTGGATTTTATATGATTTAACAGAAGAAAAGAAAAAGGATACTTGGAGAAAAGTATGAAAAAACTATTATTATTAATTTTATTAGGAAGCTGTTCAAGTTTTACTCCAATAACTGTACCTGATCGTATTGAAATTTGTGAATCAGGGTTAGGTGGTGAAAAAGAATGTGCTTATGTATATAAACAAAAAAAGAATACGTGGAGAAAAGTATGAAAAAACAATGGAAAGTAGAACTAAGTGATAATTCTAAAATAGTAAGTATATTAGGATATTTTTGGTCTCTACCTAAAGAAGATCAAGAACAAGTTTTAAAAATTTTAAAAGATGGTATGGAAAAAAAGGATGGATGAAACAGCAACATTAATGTCAATACTAGCAATGAAACATTTTTTAGCAGACTATGTTTTTAATCCTGTATATACAGTACCTACAAATAAACATATATATGGATCAAGAGGAAGTCTTGAACATTTAGGAATACATATGTTATTTTGTTTCATTGCTTTAATACCCTTTGCATCATTTCCTGTAATTTTATATGCTATGTTATTTGATGGTTTTGTACATTACCACGAAGATTTCGCAAAAACTAAATTTCTTTATAAAAGAAAAGGATTAAGAGAAAGAACCAGACGAATAATAACTGGATTTGATCAATTAGTACATATTCTAACTTATGTGGTGATAGTATGGTGGTTAACATAAAAAAACTTATTATAATTGATGATTTATTAAAGAAAACTTCTTTAAAAAGTTTTTTAGAGAAAGTCGAGTTTGATAAATTTGAGAATAGATGGTTTTATATGGATAAACCAGAAACATATACTAAGTATATAATAAATATTGGAGCAGATCATTTTCCAATAGCTGGAATAGTAGGTTATGAAACTTGGACTCATAAAAATACGAGACCTGGATCAGATGAATTTCATGACTGGCATTATGATAAAGATGAACATAGATATGCTATGAATCAAATATTAAGATTTCCAATATTTTCAGCAGTATTTTATCCTAAAGTTAAGTGTTCTGATGGTAATTTAGTACTGGAAAATGGAGTGAAAATAAAACCAAAAACAAATAGATTAGTTTTATTTGAACCGGGTTTAAAACACCGAGTAGAAGAATTTGAAGGAACTAGATATTCAGTAAATATAAATCCGTGGCGAAGAAGATTAGAGGCATATAAATGATAAATATAAAAGTATTTGAAAAAATTATACCTCATACGGCTTGTGAACAAATTATTCAAGAGGGAGTAACTCGCCCTCAAATAAACGCAGGTATAGGTAAGAATAATACAGCATCTGAAGGCAGATCAACAAAAGTAACTTTTATAGATAATCCTTTTATTAAAAATTATATATACGAATTAGTTATACGTAATTTTAAAAATTATATAATAGAAGAAGCTGAAGATTTACAGTTTGCAACCTACACAAAAGGGGACTTTTATGGGCTACATAAAGACGCAGATGAAACTAATAATAGAGTATTAAGTATAACTGTACAACTTTCTAAATCATCAGATTATAAAGGAGGTGATGTAGTATTTAGTAACTATCCAGCCAGAAACTTCATGGAACGAAAGCAAGGAACTGTAATAATATTTCCTTCTAATTTATATCATGAAGTAGAGCCCGTTATCAAAGGTAAAAGATATTCTTTAGTACAATGGTTTAAGGGATATGAAAGCAGTAATAAGTGATAGAATTTATTTAGACGTCCTTCCACATCAACAAAAAAGTATAGATAAGGAGCTTACTTATGCTATTCCATCATATAAGTTTGATGATCCGCCAATAATAATTAAAAATATGGCACGCATTAGAGAAGACTTAATAGCAATCCCTTCAGGTAGAGAAGATTTAATACCACTAGATCACGAGATAATAGATAAACGAATTGAAAAACCAGTAAAATTTCCACCATTTAAGTTAACTTTACGACCAAGCCAACAACAGGTATATAACGAAGTAAATGATAGTAGTATAATTAACGCTTGGGTCAGTTGGGGTAAAACATTCACAGCTTTAGCAATAGCTGAAAAATTAGGTCAAAAAACACTGGTAATAACACATACCTTAACATTACGGAAACAATGGGAAAACGAAGTTAAAAAAGTATTTGGATTTACACCAGATATTATTGGTAGTGGAAAATTTGATATATCCACCCCTGTAGTAGTAGGTAATATCCAAACATTATACAGACGAATTCCAGATATACGACAAGAATTTGGTTTAATAATATTAGACGAGATGCATCACGTTAGTAGTGCAACTTTTTCAAGAGTTATAGATAAATGTTGTGCTAGATATAAGATAGGTCTTACTGGAACTTTATTAAGAAAAGATGGTAAACACGTGGTTTTTAGAGATTATTTTGGGAGTAATGTCTTAAAGCCACCAAAGGAAAACTTTATGATACCAAAAATTGATATACTAAAACTATCAATAAGGTTTATGGATGGATCATCAATACCGTGGGCTAATAGAGTAAATGAATTAGCCTATAACCCAGAGTATCAAAATTCTGTGGCAATGACTGCAAGTGCATATGCTGCACGAGGTCATAAAGTATTGGTGGTAAGTGATAGAGTAGACTTTTTAAAAACCTGCACGCGACTCACTGGTGACGATGCAGTTTGTGTAACGGGAGCAATCCCACACGAAGAAAGACCAGATTTAATTAATCAAATATTTAAAGATAAAAATGTGCTGTATGGGACACAAAGTATTTTCTCAGAAGGTATTTCTTTAGATATTCTTAGTTGCTTAGTTCTTGGAACACCAGTAAACAATGAGCCTCTACTTACACAGCTAATTGGAAGAATTATTAGACAGTATAAAGGGAAACGACAACCAACGGTAGTAGATATTCACTTATTGGGGAATACTGCAAAGCGACAAGCTAATGCACGACTTGGCTACTATATTAAACAGGGCTATGAAGTATCAACCCTATAATGACCTCCGAAAAATACTACTTGACAAGAATCTTAAATTTTGATATAATATAATGATAAAATATAATTGGGAAAAAATAGCTGAAACTACTCAACACGATGCGAGTCAAATTATGCTTGTATTACATATGTTGACCTATCCACGACGTCCTAGTAATTTTAAAGATCCAACTTATAGATATTTCGGACAAACTTTTGAAGGACATAGTTTTCTTTTAAATCCAGAGAGATTGCTGGCAGAAAGAAAAAATTATACTAATACAGAATGTGCAGAGTATGTAGCAATAGCTTCCTATAGAAATTATATAGAATATAGAAAAACCAAAGAAACTACATTACAATTAATTAATCTTCCCTTTTTAGAGGAGATTTTCAACAACAACAGACTTCTTCAAATGAAAGATGGGATAATTCATTTTAAATTTGAAGAAACGCAAATAACAGAGAAAAACAATGGCAATAAAATTTAATCAAGCGCAGGGCAGCGCAATAAAAAGCAGAATAGATCAATACGTTTATAAAAATGGAGATAACGTACTCCGCATGGTAGGTGATCTACTACCAAGATATGTTTATTGGATAAAAGGCGAAAATGGCAAAAATATTCCTATGGAATGTCTGTCTTTCGATAGAGCTACAGAAACCTTTAATAATAGAGAAAAAGATTACGTTCGTGACTTTTTTCCTGAAATTAAATGTGGATGGGCATATGCAATTCAATGCATAGATCCAGCAGACGGTAAAGTTAAAGTACTAAACCTTAAAAAGAAACTTATGGAACAGATAATGGTAGCAGCTGAAGACCTTGGCGATCCAACTGATCCAGAAGCTGGCTGGGATATTTACTTTCAAAGAGTAAAGACTGGGCCGATGGCTTTTAATGTTGAGTATAGACTTCAAGCATTAAAATGCAAACAAAGACCTCTTAATGAGGTAGAGCAAACAGCAACAGTAGAACTTCGTTCAATGGATGATGTTTTACCTAGACCTACAGCTGATGCTCAGTTGGAATTACTCCAACGAGTTACTACACCTACAGGTACAGAAACTCCAGAAGAAATTAACTCAGAATTTAAGTTATCTTAAGGGGGTTATTATGTTAGGTGTAGGAAAACAATTCCCTGATTGGACTTTAAATGGAGTTGCTTCTGATAATAATATTATCGAAGTAGATTTAGGTTCTCCAAACTATCATTGGAAAATTATTTATTTTTATCCAAAAGATTTTACTTTCATTTGTCCTACTGAAATAGCAGAAATGGATATGATAGCTTTAGAAACAGATGCTCATGTCGTAGGAATAAGTGGAGATAATGAATTTTGTAAATTAGCTTGGAAACAAGATAATAGACTGATAAGAAATATAAATCACACTCTTTGTGCTGATACTGGTTTACGTCTTTCCTTTTGTTTAGGTATTATAGAAGATTCTGGTGTTTGCTATAGAGCAACTTATATTATTGATCCAGAAGGAACAATACAACATATATCATGTAACGCGCTTGATACTGGTAGAAATGCTCACGAAGTACTAAGAACCTTAAAGGCTCTCCAAGCAGGAGGACTTACAGGTTGTTCTTGGGAAGAAGGTGAGGATTTTGTAGGATGATATTATTTACGGCAGACTGGCATATAAAGCTAGGACAAAAGAATGTACCCATGCCGTGGGCTTGTTCTCGATTTGAATTATTTTTTGAAGAAATAAGGTTAATCGAAAAGACTGCAGACATCCATGTAATCGGTGGGGATCTATTTGATAGAGTACCTACAATGGATGAATTAACTCTATACTTTGATTTTGTCAGAGGAGTTACTATTCCAACATATATTTATGATGGAAACCATGAAGCAACTAAAAAGAACAAAACATTCTTCTCAAATTTAAAGAGAGCAACTCAAGATGTGAATAAACTCGCAACTGTAATTGATGAAACTACAGAATTTGAGTGGGGTACAATTTTACCTTATGCAGACTTACACAAGAAAGGATCAATAGAAAAGTGTAATAATAAAAAACCTCTTTATACTCATGTGCGGGGTGAAATACAACCGCATGTAACACCAGAGGTTGACTTGGATAGATTCAATGATTTCCCTATTATATATGCAGGCGATTTACATGCCCATAGTAATACACAGAGAAATATTGTCTATCCCGGCAGCCCAATGACTACTTCCTTTCACAGAGAAATAGTCAAAACAGGTTATCTATTAATATCTGAAGAACATGAAATAGGTGAACCGTGGGTTTGGTACGAGTTTGATTTACCACAATTAATTAGAAAGACTATAAGAAATGAAAACGATATGATTCCAACTGACTATCATCATACGATCTATGAGATAGAGGGCGATGTAGCAGATTTGGCATCCGTTAAAAATTCAGAACTTCTTGATAAGAAAGTAATAAAACGAAGTACAGAATCTACACTAAATCTTAAGGATATGACGATAGATGAAGAATTAATAGAGTATCTTAGTTCGATACTTAACTTAAATGATAAAAAAATTCAAAATATAATCGGAGTTTTTAATGATTACTCTCAAAAAGCTACAATGGGATAACTGCTTTAGCTATGGTAAAGGTAATAGCCTTGACCTAGATGATGCAACCCTCACGCAACTTGTCGGTACTAACGGACAAGGGAAGTCTAGTATTCCTCTTATATTAGAGGAAGTTCTCTTTAATAAGAATTCAAAAGGTATTAAAAAGCAAGAAATCCAAAATCGTTTCATCAATCAAGGTTATCATGTAAATCTAACCTTCGATGTAGATGAAAACAATTACGAGATAGATGTAATTAGAAAAGCATCCATCAAGTGCAAACTTTATAAGAACGGTAAAGATATATCATCTCATACCGCAACCAATACCTATAAAACAGTACAAAATCTACTTGGATTAGATTTTAAGACCTTCACACAACTCGTATATCAGAACACAAATATGAGTCTACAGTTTCTTACAGCGACAGACACTAATCGTAAGAAATTTCTCATTGAGCTTCTTAAGTTAGACGAGTATGTAGAGTTCTTTGAAATTTTCAAGCAGGCGGCTAGAGAAATACAGGTAAAGATAAATCGCCTAGATAGTAAGTCTGACACAATAGTAAAATGGTTAGATGAAAATAAATTGGAGACTATAGACATACTAGATATAAAAATTCTGCCAAAATATTCATCAGAAGATGAGAAGCGATTAAGACAGTTACGAAACGATTTTGAAAAAATCTCCGAAACTAACAAAAGAATTATAGATAATAATTTTTACAAGGAATCAATTGATAGATTAGAACTTGACCCAAAGAGGTCACATATTGGAGAAATAGTTGATCTTGACGCCAAATCGGAGAAACTCGGCACATATAGTGCCATAAATGTCTCCGCAAAGGCACATTTGAAAAAGCTCAAAGAACTCTCGGGACAATGTCCGACTTGTGAACAGGATATAGATGAGGAAGCTCACCGACGTTTGAAAAAGCAATA
>VTLG01011361.1_pt1 | contig 24131 bp, 51 predicted proteins | sample 4694571 | NCBI WGS metagenome assembly VTLG01 (sample SAMN12604809, study PRJNA352737) | marine metagenome | biome: ENVO:00000447; feature: ENVO:00000209|ENVO:00000569|ENVO:01000036; material: ENVO:00002151; isolation source: viral sequences binned using virsorter ...
TTAGTTCCATACAGATACCAATTTCCATAATGGTTAGTTCCAGTTTTTGGGCTGTCAAAAGCTAATTTAACTGCTCTAGGCTCTCCAACATTAAATTTAAATGCACTCATTATTTACTCTCCTTATCTTTTTCTTTTAATAATTCTTGACAAGTAGCAATCCCCCCAATAACCCTGAGGTATGCTCCCTCTAACCTTTCTCTTTCTTCTATAAGTTCTTTTAATTTATCTTCTATTTGCTTCTTCATTTACTCTCCTAGTTTATAAAAATTATCTACTGCTTCATCTATTCTACCACTATGAAAATGCTCCAATACATCTTTAGCTTCTTCGTGGCTTAGGTTTTTAAATATAGCTTTAACCTTGTCTACATTATAACCTTCTTGATGTTTTAATATCTCTACAATTTGCGTTCCTTGATATTTAGTCATAGGTTTAACTTCTGTAGATTGAGTGGGTTGTTTCTTAAAATCATCAGCTTCTACGTCTGAATATAACCCATACTCATATAAATCTAATAATTTTAATACCTGCCTATCTCTAAGTCTTTTCTCAGCCATATTAAAGTAATATTTAGCCATTGTGTTCTCTTTTGTAGAATCGGCTGATGTCCATATCTTGTACCCATCTAGTTCAGCTTCTCCCATCATCGCAACACCGAAAAAATTATTATCATTATATAATATTTCTACTTGTGGTTTATGAAACACAATGCCTTCAATCTTAGCGATCTTTGTTAAAGCATCGTGGAATATTATATAGTTTTTGCCGATACACCAGAAATCTCCAGACATATCTTTTTGACTTGTTGGTAGCTTGAGCTTATATTTCTCTGCTACATTTATTATTGGTTGTGGTATGTTTAACATCTCAACTCTCCTTGTTTTGTTAATATGTGTTAATATAGCCATATAACAACTATAAACACAAGAAAAAAATTATTATTGCAAATTATATACATTACAGCATATATTACTAATCCGTTATCGGTTTGGTTCGATACTTTTGGCGATAACGATTTATAATTGTCTACCAAAAGGGGTTTCCTCAAAGACAAAGAACGAGGCGAAGAAACACAAGTTCGAGGATATACTTTCAAGAGTGAATAAATAGGTTTCCGTAGGTTATAACTTGAATTATTATCTATATGCACGAAAGCGACTCTGAAGGTTGTAATTTCTAAAGGCATAGGTTTCCTGCTCCTATATATAGGGGTAGGGAGGCTTCTATGCTTTTGCTCTCTAAAGGTTGTATTATCTATTATAAACATCTTCTATTAAGGTTATAATTAAACAGACTAAGGATATAATTATACATACTATAAAATAAATGTTCATTTATAAACAATCTCCTTAAAATGCTTCATTGGAATATGTACTGCTGGCTGAATGTCTTGCCAATCTCTAGTGTTTTTAGTTCTTGCTCCAAACCTAACACAATAAGGCTCATTTAAGATCTCCATTTCTAACTCACAATAAACGTCTTTATCAGTATAGCGACAAGCCAATAATGTAGGTAAGCCTGTAGACATCCTTAACTCTTTTGCTTTCATCCATTTATTAAGATTAATCATTGAATCTGGAAAGTCTGTTGTTTTAAAGTTTCTTTTTTTAATTTCTAAAAAACCTCTCATTCGACCAGCTTTAACAATAGCATAGTCAAACCTATAATCAAGAGCCAATTTATGAAGTTGGCAATTCCATTTTCTTTCAAGGCTTTCCTTAAACTCTTTTTCTTTAAGTTCACAAACTTTTATATCATTTTGAATTTTAGTTCTCATTCTACTATCCTCACATATACTGGATTGTAAGGTGTCGAGCCTAATCCATTAGTTATTTCAAAATCCTCGCTTGGCGATGTAATTCCTAAATCACACCCGTGAAAACAAGCTGCTAGTAAATAACCTAAAAATATCCATTTAAAATACTTCATTTTTCCTCCTTCATTCCTTCGGTTAGAGAAGAGTCGTAATAGATAGTAATTTTATCTTCTTCTAATGAAATCCCAAACTCCTCACATAACTCTTTCCAAGTTCCATAAGAGTAGTCTTCTTTTATTAAATCTAATGGTGTTAATTTCTTCTTCATTTTTCCTCCTCCTCTTTACAATTTATACAGATCATTTTATAATCCTCAATATCAAAAACATCTTCCCTATCTATATCAACTCTCTTATCACATTTATCACAAATTATAATACTCATTTTATATCTCCTCTATATCTGATTTTTCTAACATTGGTTTTATAAGTTTCATTAACTCGAGGTTTTTTTTATTTTGTTCGGCAAGCAATTTATAAGCCTTTAACAATGCACATTTATATTCAGTATGTGCCTTTAAAACATCTCTAACATTAAATTTTTTAGCCATTTATAATCTCCTTTATAGTATTTTGGCAAGCTTTAATCATTTTTTCTTTTAAATAATTCTTTCCATCTACAATTTTAATTCTGTTTTTATAGCAAAACTTTTCTAGCTTATTATTATCAACTTCAAAAGTTTCTGCAATTCTAACCTTAATCATTTATAATATCCTCGCTTGGCATTTGACACCACCATATAGTTTCATAATCTCCTGTAGTGGTTTTTGTTTTTTTATGATATTCCTCACATAAAGGACAATAGAAATACATATCATCATAATACTTTTCTAAAGCCGACCATTCTTCTTTTGTGTAATTATAACTCATTTTATAACTCTCCTTATATAATTTTATTTTCTATTTACAAAATCCATAATGTCTTTAATATTATCTTTTGTAACTCCTATTTGATTTATTATAGTGTCATTTTTAAACATTATAATATCAAATCTATTATCGCCATTATCAACAATCTCTATTGTAAACTTTCCTACTTTTTTTATCGTTTTAAAATCTACCACCATTTTATAATCCCCTTATATAGCTTTGTTAGTCCAATCTTTTAACATTTCGTGAAATTTATAAACCTCATCATCTGACATATTTATAGTTTTTTCACGTATGATTTTTAATACTTCTAAATATAATTTTTCTGAATCACTCATTTATTATTAACTCCCATTTATAATATTATAACTTATAATTTATAATTGACAATTCCAAATGTTTTTATTCATATAAGGCATATAATAAACTAAACACCACTAATTATAGCAAAATATAATAAGCCTAATATAATAATATTGCCTAATATAATAGCTAGAAGATCGGTTTTATAATTACTCATTTATAACCCCTTTATTATAAATATTGCTAGTAATATTAATAAGGCTTTAAGCATTATGTTTAAGCCTAAAAATATATTATTCAATAAATCGTATTTTTTATAATTACTCATTTTTTACCCCTTTATTATAAATATTAATACTCCCTTATTACTTGGATATAATTCCTATTTAATAAATCTAGAGGCTGGGAGCAAGCTAATAATATCAACTTTATATTATCACCTTTAAATTCTTTAATTAGTTTTTTTCTTATTTTGTCTATTTCTATACTTGTTTTTTTATCTATCATTTTATTGCCCTCATTTTATTATTTTTTATTATGTGTTTTTTAAATTTCATTATATTTATATATATAATACTAATCTCAGCAAAGCCCTAAAAAAGCCTTTTTTCCCTAATAGTAACATAAGGCTAGGTTAGAGATACGGCCTTTAAACGCTATTTTTGAAAGCCGTTTTTTAAAGATTTCTTAAAATTTACCAGTAATGGCTCTTTTTATTGATCTGTTTTATTATATATTCTTCTTCCTAGCCTTATAATTCTTAAGGCCTTTTCGTCACTTACGTAATTATATTTACTATATAAGCCTTCCGCATTAATATAGTCCGCAAAAGCTTCAACCGTTATAAATTCATTCCAATATATTAAATACAATCTTTTTAATAACTCTTTCATTTTGTACCCCTTTTTTTATATAGACGGCTCGTAAGCCGTTTCGCTAGAATTTCGCTAGCTCATCAGTATATTTATTGATTAACATTTTTACCAAGCTCAATACCTAATAAAAATGAGTTAATATTGTCGTATAGGTTCTTTTTTGTTGTATAGCCCGTATTCAATAAAGTCCTAGCACCGCCGCCTTTATTAACTATTTGTTGTAGTTGATAGCCGCCATAAGCACCTTGAATATAATAAGTGCCTATATTTGAACCCTTACCAAATATATAAGGTTTTCTCGCATTGCCAGTTAAATCATTTAAATAATTTACTTTGTTTTCTAATTGTTTTTTTGTTACTCTCATTTTTCTTAACTCTCCTTTTTTATTTTTTTAAATTGTCAATAATATTAGGCAAGCCATTATCCCTATAAAATATAGCGTTGCTTTTAATTCTTCTTTTTGTTCTTTATTCATTTTTAAACCTCGAAGTCATATGAATATATATATTTATAGTCTTTTTCAATTTCTATAAATTCATTTTTTAAAATCATATTTTTCTCTAATGATTTTTTAAGCTCTTTAGCTTTTTTTAATGTATAGCACTCACCTATTGACCATATTTGGTTAAATCTGTTTTTGGTTAGGCTGTAAACGTCAATTTCTAAAGACATATAAGCCACTCTAATATTTATAGAGTCTCTATCAAATGTGAAACCCTCTTTATCAGCTTTTATTTGTACTTTTCTTATAAATTGTTCTTTGTTCATTATTTTAATCTCCTATTTGTAGTTTTTATAATATTTTTTAAACTTTTTTTTGCATTCTTTTAAACTATAATTAAAATATATTTGTTTTATAAATTGATTTTCTTTTATATCTGATATAGTAATAGATCCATTTATATTTTTACTTATTATCATTTTTATTAATCTCCTATTTATTATATGTTAAATTTATAAACCCCAGCCGAAACCCTAGTAAATATCCCTTTTAATTCTCCTTGCCCTAAAATACGCCTCATATTAGGAACTAATATATTTAAATCACTTGCTATTTCTGAATAATGAAAAGGCTCATTATTATTAATTATAAAATATTCTATCACCGCTTGTTGTTGCTTCATTTTTTTAATCTCCTATTTATTTAATTTTGATATATATTTTAAATGCCTCATAATTTGTTTTTTAGTTTGATATTGTTTAACATAACCCCTATTGTTTATTGTAATAGAACTTAATATCTCGTAATTAACATCAAATAAAGGCTGTAATATTACAGATGCCCAATGTCCATTTTTAAACTCTACGCCTACATCAAATCTATCTGAAGACCTATTTACACCCTCTAAATCAGACCATTTAAAATCGTTATTTAATACTATTTTTATTTTACTTGGTTTTTTCCAGTCCATTTCTTAATCTCCTATTTATTTAATTGGTTTGTTATTTCTGTTAGTCCTAATGTTTTAATTTCATTAGATACCAATACTTTGCCGTCATAATCTAAGTAATCAACTATTAGGTTTTTATATGCCGTCTTATTTTCTAAAGCATATAAATAATGATTTAAACATAATTCACGGTAGTTAATTTCATTTAATCTTATTATTTCTGTATTTAATGTAGGTTTTTGCATTTTTATTAATCTCCTATTTATTTAATTGCTTTTCTATTTCTTTTAAATCAAAATTATCATCGTAAAATTCTGAGCGATAATCTCCAGCATTATTCAAAACATCCTCCAGTTCCGATATCCAAAAACTTTTAGATTTATCACAGCTTGCATTGAATCTGTAAACGTGGATTGAATCTGTATATAATTGTGCGATATGGTTTTCCATCTCATCGTTAAGGGAATCCCATATATAGTAATCTCTAGCCGAGCTTAATTTTATGCCTAGTGGCTTAATTATAGAGTTAAAATTCCTTAAAGATTTAATTTCTGTTTCTTCTAAAATATTTTTTATATCTCTATATTTTTTTGTGCTTGTGTATTTATTCATTTTTAAATTTCCTTTTTGGGTGGGCTTTTACACCCACCCTTTTGATAGTCTACTTTTTTAACTGGTTTATTTTTTTCTTTATTTCTTCAAGTTTTCTTATGTCATCTAAAGTAACAGAAAATATGTCCAAGCATTTATCTTCTAATTCACTATGTTTTTTAATTAACTTTTTTAACTCGTTTTCCATTTTTAACTCTCCTTTTTTATTTAATTACTATAGTAAGTTACAGACATTTAAAACACTATGCAAGCTTTTTCTTTCATATGTGGCAATAAAAGACAAAAAGCCTAATCTAATACATATCTAATTGTATAGTAAAACACCTAATAATATTTATGAATAAAGTAAGCATTTTATTTATTTAAGATTATCAAATCGCAAGCCGAATCTTATTTGCTTATATACTATAACACTATAACAAAACACCAATAAACAGAATTACTAAAACTATACAATAATTTAAAATCTATTGATAATGCGTTTCTCTCCCTCTCTTATTATCTATATTAACTACCAAAACACACGTTTTAAGGCCCTTTTATTCAAAATTAAAGGCTAGGTAAGGTATGTTCTATTTTTGCACCCCCTAGAGCGGATGGCGTAAATCTGGATGCGGTAGGTTGCCTGACACAAAAAATCTAAATAGGAAGTACAGAAAAAAATTTGGAAAGAAGTCCAAGCTTTCATATATTACGCTTATGGAAGAAACCTTAGTCACTAAAAGGGAGGGGGCTAAAGGTAGAAACAGAAGCAGGTCTTATCGCAGATATAAGAAAGCGGAAGAAGCTATCAATAAAGCGACCAATAATGGCAAGTGTTGGTGGTTGGCTAAGTATTTAAAACACACGATAAAGTATTAAATGAGTAATCTATTAAAAAGACCAGACGTAAAGCAAGCGATTGAGATGTATGCTTTACAACCAAGTATTACAGCGACTGAAGTTGCTAATACGATTGGTGTATCTAAAGAGTTAGTTTATATTTGGAGGAAAAATCCAAACTTTGTCGATGCTATATATGAACGATATATGGTAGAGTTTGGTTCAGAACTGCCTGCGGTTTTACAAGCAATGATACGAGAAGCTAAAGCTGGCAATGTGCAGGCAGGAAGACTTATATTAGAGCATAGTGGTAAGTTAGTGAAGAATGTTAATGTGACGATTGATAGTCCTTTTGAGAAGTTCTTAAAGGCTGAGAAGACGGAAATTGAGTATGAAGATGCTGAAATAGAAGAAATAGTTGATTCTGTTTCTGATATAGAGACTGAATTGCCTGAACGTAATACTGAGAGTCAAAAAGAACGAGTAGAAAAAGAGAAAAAGCAATTAAAGAAGAGAATACTAACTGAAACCCAGAAAAAGAAACGTAATGCAAAGAGGAAAGAATGGAATGCTTGGATTGCACGAGCTAAAGCGGTTGGAATGGAAGCATTACCAGCTCGAAGACCTACCCCTGCACAAAAACAGGAATGGAGAGAGGAAATAATACGGAGAGAAAATGAAAAGCAAGAAAAAGAAGACGAATAAAGACCGTGATAGTGGTATTGTTTGGTGTATGGCTGAGATATATGCTATGAAATTAGCAATTAAGGCTTTACAAGGACAAATAAACGATCTATCAAGCAATTCCCATAAAGATTAATCTACTTCCAGTAGCCTTTACAATCGCATCAAATACTTCTTCGGTAATAGGAGTTACTAATTCATCTACATTCTCTAAAGTAGGCTCGTGATAGAACTGAGCCTCTAATTCCCTTAATCTATTGTCGCAGCTTTGTAAGGTTTTTAAAATGCGGATAAGCATATCTTTTTCGTTATTTTTCATAAGAACTCCTGTGTCAAATATAAGTGAGAATATACTCTTAAATATAATTCAAAATGCAGTTATTTAGCAAGTCTTCTGCTAAACTTTCTTTTAAATTCTAGCAGTATAGGCTTAATAATTTTAGGAGTAAAATACGCATCTGCAAGACGACCTGCTTTCGTATGCTTTTCGTCGGCTTGGTCTAGAAAGTTTCTTTCAGGAACCGACATACCGTTCCAGTCTGTATGAGTTCCATAAAGATGTCCTACTGCATAATCTATCCCCCGAATAGTGACATCATCATCCTTAACTACACGCAAGCTATTATATAAAGTTCCAGTATCGTAAAGAGGCTTATTCCCTCCTATTGAAGGTGGAAATTTTCTTCTTTTCCTTGCCTTCTTAGTAGCATCTGCAAGCTCTGGTTTAATAGCACCATTTTTAATAAGAGCTTTGCTCGCTTTTACAAGTTGCTCAGCGACTCCAGCACTTTTTACTCTACGATAATCTTCTGATTCTAACCATTTAGCTGCTTTTAAAGCATCAAAAGAGATGCTTGTTTTCATTTTTATCGATAAAGAACCTAGTCCTGCCGATAGTTTAGAGCTTGCATATTTATTCCATCTACTACTCAACGCCATCTTGTATTACCTCATTAGATTTTTTATTATCAGCTACCAATTTCTCTGCTTCTTTTAATGATAAGTCGTCATTATACTCTACCATAAGTTTCGGCTGCGTAATTAGGTTGTTTTGAAGTCTATGATTATCCCATAAGATTTGGTCTTGCATTGTTTTAGGATATTCAGGCTCATTAAAGTCTATCTTTAACGCTTCTGGAAGTTTAATGTTATTATAAGCAGCTATTTCTCTCTCTACTTGGTATAATTCGTGTTCATACATCTTCCAAAGCTCTAAATCGTCTTGATAGTCTTCAAATCTCTCTAAATCCTTAATTTTTAAGGCGATCCCACTAGGAACCTCACCACCATCTTGAGCAAATTGAACATATAAGTGGTTATTTTGAGCAACTAAGTCAACTTGGAACTTAACAGTCTCTATTACTGAGTTTAAATCAGCTTCAGGAGCTACTATATCAAATACAGAGCCTTCTGGAAGGTCAAGTATCGTATCTGAGCCTGCTCTTTCTAATCTTTTATCAGCTTGAAGCCCTGTAACATAAGGCTGACCAAACATCTGAAATCTTAAACCTAACTGAAGCTCAGTCATAGTGATATTAACGTGTTCATTGCAAGAAACAATATCATCAGCCCCATCTACAAAGAAAGAATCTAATTGATTCTCCCTATGAGTGAATACAAATGGAAGAACTCCATACCCGTGTTCATATTCTTCTAGTATATTGCCATCTTCGTCATATAAGGCATACATACCTTTATCCCAATAAGCATACTTTAATTTATCTGTATAATTAACATCATCAGAGTTCATTAGTATAGGATAAGTAATAGCTTCAGGCTTAAAAGGATTGTCGCCAAGATGTACATCGAAGTAATAAATAGGTCTATAGTCAAAGTGAGGCATATCATCATCAATAAATACAACTTGCGTTGCTACGCTTCCAATTAAGCGAGTCATTCTTTCTATATGCTTCATTCTTGCATCTTTCATAACAGTCAGGTTGCTATAAGCGTTTCCAACATTTCTCGCTGCTCCTACTGTATATATTCGGCTCATCTTATTGATAAATCGTTTTGTAAAATTAGCCTCATAACAAGGTATTTCTCTAAACGCATCTGCATCAAAGTATTGAGATATATAGTTAGCGGTATTTGAACCGCAATAGTAATCTATTAACTTTCGTATATGATTACGCCTAGCTTGTGCTTGGTTTTTCTTAAATTCTTTAACTGATTCTTGTATTATTTGTTCGACTGTCATCTTTTCCTCACTATTAATTCTTGTTGTTTAATTGGAAACCTATTTATAAAAAAATATCTTAACATATCGCATCCGTGATCGTGAAATCCATCTTTTAATGGGTCAGGCTTTAAATCTTTGCCTTCTTGATGTTCTGGGTAACGATAATTCTCTAAATCTTCAGCTATGCCTTGACACTTGTTATCTATGTGTAAATAACGCTTGCCCATAGCACTCTCTATAAAACCTCTAACGTGCGAAACCCCTGATGATATATTTCGAGATACTTTATCTCTTATAGTCTGGATATGGATACCATTCTGCCTAAAAATCTCTATATCCCCCATACCCGATTGACCTTGAGCTTGTTTTCCAGCAGGGTCTCCATAATATGCCCTAACATAGTAAGGCTTTGATTTAATACGCTGTATAAGCTCATCTGTTTTAATGTTTGTTTCGTGTATAATCTCATCAATTATATTTATGTGCCATTCTCCGTTAATCATTTGTGTTTGAAACCAGCCTACCGCTGGCATTCTATAACCAAAATCTATACTGCAAAATGTTGGAAAGTTTGGATTGTAAGGAAAATATCCAACATCTAAATTACGGTCAAAAGGATAAACTTGCCCAGCAAAAGTTGTAAATTTCGCACCATACTCTTGGTCATACGATTCTTTTGCCATATTTCGTCTACGTTCAACAATAAACGAATCTTTTTCTCCTTCAGGGAAAGCAAATTGATTATCCCAAGAAGGTGCTTGATGAGATTCCCATAAATCATCTTTCTGCCCAAGTAAGTATAAATCATACACCCAATTAAAGCCTTCAGGTGTGGTTATAAATATTGCCTTACCTTTTCTGTCTGACAAAGTAGGAGATAAATACATATCCCATATCTTTCTTTTAACTTTGGCAGCCTCATCAATTATTAGCAAGTCTAGTCCTTCACCTACTAAAGAATCAGGGTTGTCAGCCGACTTTCCTTCTACTACAGTTCCCCACTTAAACTTTATATATCTTTCTTTCTCAGAGGCACGTTCTATATCATTAGATCTGCCTATAACCATCTTTTTCCAAATTTCTCGGAACATTAAGTCAGCTTTGTCGTAAGATAAACCAACACACCATATTCTTTTATTTGGCTGAGAAGCTAAAAATGTGGCTTCCATAGCAGAACAAGTTGTCTTACCAAACCTTCTTCCACATACCATTACAAAAAACCGAGCTGTTTCTTTACTTGGATAGTGTAGTTTTTCCTGACCTTTATGAGGCTTGTATCCCATATAGTCAAACCAAGATTTTTTGAACTCTAACTCTTTTTTTAAATTATTTTTCATTATTTGTTGTTTTGAACAACTACCTTAATCTAACTTATGGCGGAGTATAAATACAAGATATTGTATTTTTATTTTCAAATAACACAAGATAGGAGGGCAGTATGTCCGAAGAAACAAAAACAGTAGCAAGCGAAACAGTAAGTGAGCAACCTACACAAGAAACACAGACAGAATCGACCGATGTCGGTGCATTAATAGCAGAAAGCAAAAAGTATAGAAAAAGGTCGCAGGATGCAGAAGCTCGTATAGCGGAACTTGAAAAGTCTATGGCTAAAGCAGAAGAAGCAAAGTTGAAAGAGAAAGAAGATTTTAAAACGCTTTATGAAAAAGTGTCTTCTGAAAATGAAACTTTATCATCTGTTGCAGAAAAATGGACTAAGCACGTTGAAACTAGAACAGCCGAATTACTAGAAAAACATCCTGAAGAAGAGAGGGAGCAACTAGCAAAGCTAGATTTGCAAACTCTTGAATTTGTTACAAAAAAAATTAATAGTGCTAAAGCTAATGCTCCTGAAGTTGCTGGTAATCCAAGAGGATTTAAGGAAGTCTCTAAAGATTGGACTAAAATGGATCCTAGTGAATTGCGAGAAAATTGGGAAGATATTGTTAAGTCAGCCGAAGCACGAATGAAAAAAAATTAAATTCCCAAAAGGGAAAGGAGAAATAAATGGCTTATTTAGATACTACCACAGGTGCGAATTTTATACCTGAATTATGGGCTGAGCCTATCTATAAATACTTTGAGGCTAATTTAAAGCTAAGAGGTTCTGTAGAAGATTATTCAGCATTGGTAAAAAGTGCAGGAGATACTGTGCATATACCAAAAATACAAATGGATGGAACGAATGACAAGGCAGCTTCAACAGCAGTAACTTTTTCTGCCGCTGGAACTGAAGGTAAAGTCGATCTGTCTATCAATAAACACAAATACCTTGCTAACATTTTTGAGGATATAGCCTTAATTCAATCAAATTCTGAGTTAGTTTCAAAATATACAAGAATGTTTGGAGAATCATTGGCGAGAAAAGTTGAAGATGATTTATGGGCAGAACTTGATGGCTTCCAGACAACAGTAGATGTAAATGCAGACAATTCATTTAATGCAGATACATTAGAGGCTGTTCTTTCAAGCTTATATGGTCAAGATATTGATCCTAATACTTGTTCAATGGTTTTAAACAACCAATGTCTAGCTGACTTTATGAATCCTTCGTCAGGTGTTGCTTCTTATTTTATAAGAAAAGATGCAGGTGGAGATGGTTCGGAACTTAGAACAGGTGCTGTTGGGCTAGTTTATGGAATGAGTGTATTCTATGGTCGTTCTATAGCTTCTGCTACAGCAGATGGTACTGTTGTTGGTGCTGTTTATCCGCCTGAAGCCTGCGTGTTTGCTGCACAGCAAGACGTAAGAGTTCAAGCTCAGTATGATGTTGAGTATCTTGGTACTAAAGTAGTTGCCGATATGATATATGGTGCTAAACTTATCGATGAGTCTGGTCACACAATGGGATTAAATTTAACTAATCCATAGACCGAGTTCTGATTGTTAATCTAAAAAGGGGGTGGTCTACCCGCCCCCTTTTTATAAAAGGAGAAATTATGAGTTTTGTTTGGTTGAAAGATTTGAATAATAATGTTAGACAGTACAAAGAAAATGATACAAATACTATTAATGCTTTAATTACATCAGGGAGATGGATGAAAATTAAATCAAGAAGAGATTTATCTGATTACATTGAGCCTAAAAAAGTTACAAAAAAACCTTCTAAGAAGGCGGCTAAAAAGAAATAGTGAAAAATTCCGATAGAGTGCTGGTTTATCAAATGGGTAAAGTAGGATCTCAAAGCGTTAAGTTTTCTTTAGAGGATAATGGTTTGAAAGCAGAGCATATTCATTGGCTTGGTTCTAACGAGCCTAAAGCAGAATTTCCAACGCCTAACAAGGATGTTTTTCATAACATAAAGAATGGTCAGGTAAAATATAAAGTTATAGTTCTTGTAAGGAATGCTATGGCAAGAAATTTATCTGCTTTCTTTCAAAGGATTCGCAGATGGTCTTCAAGAAGACCTGAGAATATGACATCAATGGAAATACAGAAAGACTTTATAGATAGATACGATATTAAATATGCTGATAAATGGTTTGATGAAGAGCTACATAAATTCTTTAAATTTAATGTATATAAAAATACATTCCCTCATAAAAAAGGTTATAAGATATACGATTGTAATGGTCATAAAATTCTTATTATTAGACTTGAAGATACAAAAGAAAAACTTAAAGAGGCTATAAAAGAGCTTACTGGGGTTGATGGGGTCTTAATGAGCAATAAAGGAGTCTATGAAAAAAGGAATGTTGGGCAAGATTTTATACAGAAGTATAAAGAAATAAAAAAAATGGACTTCCCATTAAGCTTTATTGAAAAGAATTATAATCTTAAATATTCAAATTATTTTTACACTAAAAAAGAAATAGAGAACTTTAAAAAGGAGTGGAGCTATGTCTAAACAAAGAGTTATAAGAAAAAAAGGTGACTTGATAGGGGCTGGTAAGGGCGATTGGATACGGGATGGAGTAGATTTGCTCGATAAAAAATATAAAGACAACTACGATAGAATATTTGGTAAAAAAGATACTCTTGTAGATAGGAAAATTGTCAGAAAATAAATATCAATACTGGACAGAGCAACTTAATATTATGAAAGATATAATAGAACAATTAAAAATACACGAAGGTTATAAACCTAAAGTATATAAATGTACAGCAGGGGTAGATACAATAGGAGTCGGCTTTGCAATTAAAGACTTAGAGTTATCTGAAGAGGTATGTGATTTGATCTTAACAGAAAAATTAGAAGTATTAGAAGAAAGATTTGAAGATAAATTTGATTGGTTTACAACATCTCCTGTAGAAGTTAGAAATGTTATGCTTAATATGGCATATCAATTAGGGTTTAGAGGCTTCTGCAAATTTAAAAAAACTATAGCGTACTTAGAAGAAGCAGAATGGGAAAAAGCATCTGTAGAGATGTTAGATTCTAAATGGGCAAAACAAACGCCTAACAGAGCTAAAGAATTAAGTGAGATTATTGCATCTCTTTAGTTGCTTCTATCTACTACCATATATTAATTTATGTCATACGATGAATACTTAAATAAGGTTCTAGCTTGCCCTAGATGCTACAATCCCAGTCTAGCTAAAAGTGGATTTGATAAGAATAAGCAAAGATGGCAATGTAGAGGATGTAAGCACAGAACTGTAAACCCTATAGAGGATTTAGAGCTTCTTAGAGAGAATGTAAGGTATAGAAAAGAGAAGCAAAAAGCCCAAGATGTTAATAGAATTGAAAGAAAGGGTTTCAGGGAACACGCTAGAATTGAGAATGCTGTAGAGGAATACAGCGAAAAATTAAAAGAGCTTTTTGAAAACTATAAACTACATAAGGTCACTAAAAGCCATAAGATTAGTAAAAGGGCGGTTGGGGTCATCCAATTTAGTGACGTTCACTTTAATGAATTAGTTGAACTTCAGAATAATCGTTATGATTTTAAAGTTGCATCACAACGATGTCAATACTTTGTAGATAAGGCATCAGCGTACTTCGAGATAAATGATGTTAGCCAAGTTGTGGTGGCTTTAACTGGAGACCTAATGAATAGTGATAGAAGGCTGGATGAATTACTTAATCAGGCTTCAAACAGGGCTAAGGCTACCTTTTTAGCAGTTGATATAATGCAACAAGTTATATTAGACCTAAATAAACGCTTCAATGTTAGTGTAGCTTGTGTAGTTGGAAATGAAGGGCGTGCCAATAAAGAATTAGGATGGAGTAATAAAGTTGCTACAGACAACTATGATTACACTATAGGAAATTGTTTAAGGTATTTGTTTAGGAACTCTGATGTTCATTTTATAGATGGCGATCCATCTGAGATAGTTATTAACGTAGCAGGTCAAAACTTATTAATGCTACACGGACACGGAGCAATAAGTGCAGGAGTAGAGAAATCTGTTAACCAATTAATCGGCAGATATTCTATGAAAGGTACAAGAATAGATTATGTTATATTTGGACACGTTCATTCGGCTAGAGTAGGAGATACATTTGGAAGAAGCTCAAGTATGGTAGGAGCTAATGATTACTCTGAAAAGGCTTTGAATCTCGGTGGAAGAGCAAGTCAGAATGCTTATGTTTTTTATGAGAATGGTAATCGAGATGGTATTAAGATAGACTTGCAGAATGTAGATTGTAATGGTTATGATATTGATAAAACTTTGGAGGCGTATAATGCAAAATCAGCTAAAAAAACGAATAAACGTGAAACAATATTCAAGGTGGTCGTATAGTACATCCTCTTTTTGTGACTCTCCATACTCTATGACTGAAAAGATGAGTTGCACTACGCTTCCAAAATTTTCGGAGAGCATTTATGATAGATAGCGTTAGAACGCTTCTTGCAGGGATTGGAGGAGTGACGGTAACTTGGTTAGAGTGGCTACCCGTAGCAGTTAGAATATTAGTTGGGTTAGCTACTTTTGTGTATATATGTGTAAAAATTTATAAGTTGTATAATGAATGAAGAAGAATTACAAAAAACAGCAGAAGGGTTTTTAGGTAATTGGGTATGGCTGCTTGTTACAGGTGTAGCTTTTCTTCTATTTAAATCGACTCTTGAGGGCATTACAGAAGGCTTAAAAGTTTTTCTGGGAAAAGATATTAAGACTGACGATGTTGTTATTTTAGATGGTCGCCCTGCAAGAGTTATAAGAGTTGGAATTTGGAAGACAACATTTTTTGCTTACGATATAGGAACTGCTGAAGGTAAGCCTTATGTTAAAGGTGGAACTAAATTGCAGATTCAGAACGATAAGCTAAAAGATCACGTTATAGAAAGACCACTACAAATGTTAGATTTAAGTAAGTGGGAAGAAAAGTGATAAGAAGTAAAGTACAAGACAGAAAGCTATTAACCTTACTTAGAGGAGAGCTAGATGTTAAGTTAAATAGCTTCGGTTTAAAAATAAGAAAACTTGAGAATGAGGTAAGAAGCCTTAGAAGTCAAGTAAAAAGATTACAAAAAGGAGAATGACAATGGATTGGTTAACAATGAGTTTAGGTCTAGGTGGAGGAAGTGCAGTATTATGGGTTTTAAAAAAGATACCTAATGATAAGATATGTGCATTAGTAGAAGGTACATTTGAGAAATTAGGTGTATTAATGACAGCAGGATTAACTAAGTGGAAGTTTACTTCTAAGATGTGGAATAAGACTATAGAGCCTTATTTTATTGACTTAATAGATAACTTAGTAGGCGGTGCATTAAGAGGTTTGATTAAAGGATTGAAGTCAGATAACAAATGATAAAAAAGATACTAATAAATAAAGTTGTTAATTTGCTAGCCGAAAACTTTAAGCTATTCAAAGTTCTAAAGTATGTAGAAGAGCCTAATGAATTAGATGAGAAAGTTGAAGAGCTAGAAAAAAGGATTAAAAAGCTAGAAAAAAAGAAATGAGTAAAGAGTTAAAAATAAAAGGTGCGTTAAGTAAGGACTATCAGCAAATCTATATTGAAGATAGTCCTACTAACCTTTTTATAAATGAAGATGGAAGGATAAAAACAAAGTCAATTAAAGATGATGTTTCTGATGGTTCTTTAAGAATAAGCTCTGATGCCAAATTTTCAATAAATTCTTCAGGCATTCTTGAATTAATCTCAGACACACATACAGAAATAGCTTTAAATGATGGAGCAAACAAACCTTTTAGAATGACTAATGGTTTAAATACAGTTTGTGGATTTTCTGCTGAGAGTGGGTCTGAAAGTACCTTTCAAATGTTTGAAGCTGGAGGAGACTCAAGTGACGACTATTTTTCTATAAGAGTTTTAGAAAACGGGGAAACAGAACTTAAAACAGTTGATGGGGCAGGGGTAGTTGGGCATCTTACACTTGACACAGATGGGGATATTACTCTAGATGCAGCTAGTGGAAATATTTACTGCAAAGATAATGGCGGTAATTACACACCAGGATCTGATTATGAGATAGCTACAAAAAAGTATGTAGACGATAATGCAGGTGGTGGAGGTAGTCAAAAATGGTCAATAAATTGTGGTTTTTATGCAGGAACAAACGCTTTAAGATATATTCCATTAGTTGCTGGATTATCTGAACAAAGTCTTATAATAGATTACACAATAGATGATATAAACTATATTGTTCCTTACAACTTAGATGTAAATACTATTTATTTAAATGTTACTAAGCAAACAAGTGGACAGTCTGCTCCAGGAAATACAAGTATGAAGTTATATAAAGATGGAAGTGCTATATCAAATAATGTTACTGTCAATTTAAGCACAGTAGGATACGATACAACTGATTTATATGAAGTATATACTTTTGATTTTAGCAGCGAAACAAATAGCTATAGTGCTGGAGATACAATGCAGATATCTATTGACTCTACAAGCACTCTATATTATGTAAGTGCAACAATTTGTGGACTATATACATAGTGAATAAAATAAATGAAATTGTTGATTGGATAAATACGCAATAGGAGATTAAATGGCATTAACAGATAAAACAATATCGGGAACTTATAAAGATTTATTAAACGTTGATAATAACGGTAGCGGATTACCAGTTGATGGTACAGTAATGCAAATAAAAGATGGTAAAGGAGCGACAACTTCATTGCAAGTCTCTAAAGACCGTGCATACGTTATACCTACAACAGATAGGAATGATACTCTAAAAGTAGAAAATTCTTCTGGAGACGACTTATTGATAGTAGATACTTCAAACAAAAAAGTAAAAGTCAACGAAACCCAATCTTATGCCAATACTCAATATTTATCATTCAAGTGTATAGATTTAAATGTTTCAACTGGAACTCACTTAGCTATTCCATTAGCTGGTCATAGTCCAGCAGGTGTAGGAGGAATGCCTGCGGGGGCTTGGACTCTTGGAACTTCTACAGACCCTTCTGCACCAGCTTTCTCAAATAATGGAGACGATATACTTCAATGTATTCATTATGTAGATACAAACATAACTGTAGACTCTGTACAGATATTAGCTACGGGTGATACTGCCAATGGGGATACTATAAACTTTCATTTATGCAGTTTAGCTACATCGGACACAACTACGGTTAATAGCTGGAGCAGCACAACAGTAGTAGCTGACTGCTCAGATGTATCCACAGCAGGCAGAGAACAATTTTATAGAATAGCCTTAGACATACAATCTGCAAATGTAGATGCGGGTAATTATTTAGTATTAACAATAGAATCAGACGGAACTAATAGTGATTATTCTGTCAACGGATTAGTAAGATATCATTTAAGATAAAGGAGAAAAATTATGGCAGGAACAGATACGATAACAGAAGGAAGTCAATATGCAGGCGGCACAGTTGGCATAAGAGAAGCTGGAGGCAAAGCTAGAAAGCCTATTTTAGAAAAAAGTAAATCAGTTACTTATAACGAGTCAACATCAGACCAAATATTTGCGGTATCTGCCGACCCATCGGCAACTGCTTCTGAGTCTATTCCAAGCAGAGTAGACATTGAAAACACAGGAAAAGTTCCCATTATGTTAATGGTTGGATACAGCTCTTATACAAATGATACAACGATAGATGCGACTGATTATATCCATACTCTTTTACCTGCTGGGCAAACTTTTAGCCCTCCTGTTAGAAGTGTAATCTCAAGTGCCGCTGATAAAACTATAATGTTTGGAACTGCTGTTTCTAATGCAGCTCCTGATTCTAATGAGTATGTAGACAGCACAGCAGATACAGATGATACTACAGCTACTGATAATGTTGACAATAGTGCAACAAATACTACTGTATATTTAGAGCCATATACAAGTGCGGCTAACTGTACAGCTAATCTATTTAGAGTTGGGGATTTAATACGGATTAGAGATGAAATAATGGAAGTAACTGCTATTGGAACTAAAGCTGATTTAGCTAATAATACTTTAACTGTAAAACGAGGTCTTTACGGTTCAACAGCTACCACAAATACTGATGATGAAGACCCTGTTAGATTGCCGTTTTTTAATGCTTACCACGATTACGATAAGTATAGTGTAGCCCAAACAGATTCAGATGGAAAGTTTAAATGTATGAACTTTTTTGGGGTAGGAAGAGCTTTAACTGGGGTTCAAGGAATTACTCCCGGATCTGTTGCTATCAAGTTTTATGAGGCTGGATATCAAACTCTCGGATTAAGCGGAATAACAAGCTCTACTCATTCTGGGTTAACTGCCTCTACAACATATTATTTTACGATAGCTGTTGACGGTGGCTCTACAATAGAGATTAGCTTTGCAACAGATTCTAGTAATTTAAATTTTGGTGGCAAAAATGGAATAATTGCAAAAATTCAATCAGCCTTAGATGCTCAATTCTATACAGCAGGGAATATGTTTGAGAAGAAAGTTACGGTAGGAATTGTTGATGGAGACATAAGGTTTACATCAGGTCAATACTTATCTTCGTCTGCAATAGCATTGACTGCTGGAACAAGTGGTGCGGGAGCAAGTGTTAGGTTTTTTGCACAGGCTAATGGTAGAATACCAGCTTTGGCAAATGTGCCTACAGCGGTAGCTGCAAAACTTCCCGATGACGTTACGTACGATAGAGTTACCTATGCTACAATTCCTAATTCACCATCATTTGTTTACGATGATGGGAATGGAAACTTGTTTGGGGCAGCTGAAGGAACTATTAATTATGAAACAGGGGCTATAGACTTTAAAAATGCCCCAGCTAATGCAGAGTTTGTATATAGCGTTTTACACACATCTGCTTTTTCAGGTAAATTAAATGAAGCAGAGTCTAGCAGGATTAATTCAATAGTTGACATATATGCAAATACTCCAAGTCAAAAAATGAATGGCTCTGTAAAAGTGAGGACATATTAATGCCTTATACTAAGAAAAAGAAAAAAGTTAAAAAAACTAAAAAGAAGAAGAGGAGATAATAGATGGCTACAGCACCAACATATATAACGCACGCAGAATTAAAGAGAATATTTCCTCAATTAGATGAGTTTGACCAGAAAGTTCCTATCTATGGGTGGGTAGAGGTAACAACTAATAAGTATGCTGCTCACGATAGTGGTCAAGTATCTCAATTATTTGCTGACGGAGAGGATTTAGGCCCAGCTCAATCTGCACATACTGATTTAAATGTAGAAGGAGAATGGTTTTATAATTCGGCTGAAGATGTATGCTATTATTATTCAGCTAGCACTCCATCAGATAAATTGATGGAAGGGGGAGAAGAGTTTGTAGGTATGGTAACTCAATATAGAGCTGATGCAAGCCGATACTTTGATTCAAGAGTAGACCCTTCTTTACCTAGAGAGCAATTAAAAGATAAGTCTGGAAACTATGACTATATGGTAATAAGATCAGTTGGCTTAATAGCTGCTGCTTTTATGATTAAGACAAAAGACCATAAGTCTGAATTAGCACTATCTTTTATGGAAGAAGCTGATAAAAATATAGAATTATTAAATGAAGGTAAGGCGGCTTTGTCTTGGCAGAACACAGCAGATGCTTCTCAAGGATTAATTAGAGATATTACCTATACATCAGGAAAAATTAGACCTGTAGATACAAGAGGCAACTGGAATGGAACTTGGGATTTAATTAAAGTTAAAATAGGCACAGGAGGGGTCTTAGGTACTGCTACATACAATGTATATACAAAAGACTCTGATGGTTTAAAGCAAAACCAAGTTGTGACAAATGAAAAGATTACAGGGGATTTTCAGCCATTAGCTGGAAGCCTTCAAATAAGATTTGCGGGAGATACAGATACCACTCAAGCCGCAGCCAATGATGAATGGGAAATTGAAGTAACAGGTCAAACAGAATATGTAGATAGTTCGGATATGAAAGCTATTAAATTAACAAGAAGCGGAACGCCTGCTAGAAGGTACTATAAATAATGCCTAGTCTAGTATCAGGAGGAACATTCACAAATAATTGGAAAAACATATTAGATAAACTAAGAAGCGTATTGCGTACAGAATTTAAGGGAGCATTACCTGTCTATATTGGAGAGCAAGGTAATGAAGGAACTCAGTTTTTAAGGCTCGATCCTGTAGGTAGCGAAATGTTAGAATATAATGTTACTTCAGAATCAAGAGAATTTACAATCAATGTGTTTTATTATTTTGCTGAACATAATATTAAAAAAACAGCATTAGACCACGTTTTAAGATATGTATCAAGAATTGAAGCACTAATACACGATAATACTTCTGTTACATTAGCAGACAGTAGTAATTTATATAACTGTAGAATGGAAACAACAGAATTAAATCCCGATGAAGAATCGGGAGTTTATGTGGTTCAATGGGAATGGAAAGGACAACACACAGGAAATATCTCTTAAGGAGGGATTATGAAAATAAAGCTAAAAAATCCACAAGCTCTTCCCAATGCTTGGAAAAGCTGTGGAATGACAAAAGAAGAGTGGGAGGATTTAGAGGCAGGAAATACTGTTGAAGTAAAATCTCTTCCAGAATTAATTAAAGATAACGTAGATGTTGTTGGTTCGGCATCAAAAAAGAAAGGAGATAAATAATGGCAGGTGCAATACAAGCTTTTTCACCAAAAGAATGGAAAGTTGCAGTTGTGTCGGATGCGACCAATGCAGGTGCGACAGGAATAGGTAGTACAATGAATCAATTAGATGTTGATTCTATTGGTATGCCTTCACTTAACCCAAATCAAGTATTAGAGGTCAAGTCTGGAGTAGGAAGAACATTAAAGGATGAAGATGTTTTTCAAAGCAATGTTTTAAGGGTATCGGAATTTTCATTGTCGGGAACTCTACACAATGATACAGGACATAAACTATTATTACAAAATATATGTAATGATGTAAGCGGTGATGTTGCTGTTGCTTCAGGTTTTACAGCAGCTTCACAAAATATGGCGGGAAGCACAGCAGTTACCAACGCAGCTTCTTCATTGACATTTGTTTTTCAGCCATCTGATGTAACTAATCAACAAGGAATGGAGTTTTTTGGTTGCTTGGTAACTAACTTCTCAATAAATGCAGATACAGCGACAGAAGGAGGCAGATACAAGTGGTCTGCTACTATTCAAACAGGTAAAAAGCCTGATTTAGCATCTACAGCAGAGCCTACTATAACTGCGTATGCAAATACGAATGTTCCTTTAATGTCAAATGCTTCAGATGTTAGAATAAGTGACGTTTCAAATATGGTGTTAAACTCATTCACAGCAGCTATTGATAGCCCTGCTGTATTTACAGGGGCGACAAGTACAGGATATGAGATTGCTAGCAGAGGACCTGAAATAGATGTTACTGTCGATGCTCAAGTTAAATATGATTCCAATACTAAAGGATTTATTAATGAGTTTGATATACAGACAGCAGCAAATACTGCTGGCAATATGTTTAAAATGGTTAATAACAATGCCTATGGAATACTTGTTACAAGCGGAATATTTACAAATGTAGCCTTGTCCGAAGGTGATGTAATGGCTTTAGATTGCTCTATAAAAGCGATTGATGATGGTAGCAGCGATTTAATATCATTTGATTTATCTGCATAATTAAAATAAAAAAGAGGATGTTTAAATGGAGATTAAACTAAAGAATAAAAAAGCGTTTAAGATAAAAGAGTTTACTATTGCTGATGAGGCAAAGTTAAAAGACATACTAATGAAGATGGTTAAAACAGTTGAAGGCGGGGTAGAGATCGTAGAACCTAACTATAATTGCCTTAAAATTTTGCAACTAGCATTAGTAGACTCTTCAGACGACACTATTAGAGCAATAAGTGATGAAGATAGAATTAATATTGCTTTAGAGATTCAGAAGTTGTTGTTTGAGGGAAACGAGAAGCCCTCCAAGTAGAACTAAATATACTTTTACCTACTTGCGGGGGTTGCAGATACCATAGCTTCCCTTATTCGGCTGAAATTCCAGTCTTAATTGACGGAATTAGAGAAAAACGCAGATTCGACAATATGGATGATGTTTGGGCAGTTGCAGATTTAATTATAGAAGAAACTACCCAAGTAAACGAAGAACAGGACAAGTCCTTTGATATTGCCGAATCGTTAGTAGCACAGATACCTTTTTTTGCTTGTCCTAATAAATTTATGGACATTACTTTAAATGGAGACATAGAAAGGTATACATATTGTGAGAAATTTAATATACCTCCTTATGAGGGGTCTTATGATAATCAGCCAGCTAAGTGGGTAAGGCGTGCATTTGCAATCAGAACAGCATTTGCTAAAAAGGAAAAAAAGGAAATAAATGGCACAAGAAACAGTACTAGTAAACTTTAAGGCACGAGGCGATAAAAAACTTATAAGGTCAATGTATGCTTTAGCTCAGGCACAGGCAAGGTTAGAAAAAAATGCTAAAACTGCTGCTGTATCTCAAACTTTTCTAGGAACAGCTTTTAGCAGAAATACTAAAGGTGCAAGTGCTTTTTCTCTTTCCTTATCTACACTTCGTTCTAAATTACTTTTAGTTAGTTTTGGTCTAGGACTTGTAGTCAATAGTCTTACAAGGGCAATAGGAGCTATGGCAAAAAGCTCTCAACAGCTTAACCAAATGGAAACAGCATTTGATAACCTTGTAACTGGAACTGAATCATCTGCAATAGCTTTAGATAAGCTTAGTGCGGCAACTAACGGAACAGTATCTAATTTCGATTTATTACAACAAGCTAATAATGCTATGATTCTTGGGGTTTCTAGAAATTCAGATGAAATGGCTGAAATGTTTGATATGGCACAAAGACTTGGTAAAGCTCTTGGAGTAGACACTAAGCGTTCTATAGAATCTCTCATTACTGGTATTGGTCGTCAGTCAAGACTTATGCTTGATAATATTGGTATTATTGTTAAAGCAGATGAGGCTTATGAAGCTTATGCTAAAGAAATAGGCAAGACTGCCGATAATCTAACAGATGCAGAGAAAAAACAAGCTTTTTTCAATGCTACAATGGATTCTGCTAGAGAAAAACTAAAAAGTATTGGAGAAGAAACTGAAGAAGGGGATGCTTTTCAAAGATTAGGTGCAAGTGCTGAAAATTTTTCATCGACTGTAGGCGAAGCTCTTGCTCCCGCCTTAGAATCTATGGCTGAAGTTCTAGCAGATATATTAGATGGAGGGGTTGCTTTTCTTCAATGGTTAGATTTAGTAGATA
>VTLG01014849.1_pt1 | contig 24128 bp, 26 predicted proteins | sample 4694571 | NCBI WGS metagenome assembly VTLG01 (sample SAMN12604809, study PRJNA352737) | marine metagenome | biome: ENVO:00000447; feature: ENVO:00000209|ENVO:00000569|ENVO:01000036; material: ENVO:00002151; isolation source: viral sequences binned using virsorter ...
ATTCTGTAAATGTTGCTTTACCAGAAACATCTCTATATGATGCATCATCTACCCATACTGTTCTAACTTTTTTTAATTTAGATATGTCTGCGCCAAAAGATGCTTTCATACTTTGTAATTCATTTCCTGTATATGTTGTATGCCACACAACACCAATTCTTGCTGACTTAATTTGTTGTCCTAGTTCTGAATCTTGTGCTGCAGCATAAACAATAGTATTAGGTTGAAATGTAAAATATTTTACACCATCAATCGTTTGTGATTCTACATCATCTGTAAACATCAAGTCTCCTTGTAAAACTCCTTTGATACCTAATTTTGGAAACTCTTGTAGTGCAACTTTGAATTTTGCATTTAAATCACCAGATGTATATTTGTCTATGTCTGCATTTGTTTTATAAAGTTGTGGTTCTACATTAAAGACTGATTTCTTTCCAACGAAAAACTTACCATCTTCTGGGTCTATACCAGCAAAGATAGCAGGTGCACCATCCCACTTAACAGTCATGTTAATGGATGAACGACTTGCACCAGCAAACATGTCTCTTAGAGATTGTATGAAGTTTATGGATGCACGACCTCCTGTGATACCATAATTAAGTATCTCATCTTCTATATGTTCAAGATGTAGATTCTTTCCACCCTTGTCTTCGTATAGTATTTGTTCTGCTAAATTATTCATTAACCTATTGTTCCACTATATTGCATTTTTAATTGTAAGTATTGTCCAAGTCTACCTTGACCACTTGTGCCTTTTTCTGGTCTTACACCAGAATCAGAACGAATGGTCATTTTTAATGTTTTTTTATCATTTGGTGTAAATATATCAATTAAATATTCTTGTACAGAATTTTTATTTAAATATGCGTGATGTTTAGTAACTAAAGGTATCATGTCTACGATATCATCACTTTTCTCTTCAGCAGTTTTACCAACAGCTTTAACTAACACTAAAGGAACTTCATCACCCTTTCTTTGAAGATTAAATGTTTCTTGTGTCCATTTAATAAATTGTTTTGTAGACATTTTGTTTAATACTTTACAAAATTGTTGTCTTGCAACAACTAACATCTCTTTATATAATTCATCAGCTGCCCTTTGATTTTTTGTATAGTAATCTACATACAATTTTGTTACTTCTTTATTTTTTACAAAATTAGATTTATTGGCAACTGTTTTGATACCAGGTATTTTAGAGTAAACTCTAGTCCACAATGCAGATTCTAAATCTTTTGTATCAAGACCTAAAGCTTTATATTGTGTTCCAACATATGTATTTTTTAGTGGTTCTTTTGATTTTGCTGTACCAGCTTTTAGACTAACTCCCATTTTTGTGCCATCTCTAAAAAATACAAAAATATCTCCAGCATGATTTTTAGGTATACCTGGTGGTTTTGCTCTATAACCCCATATTACATTTTTTATTGGTTTTGAAATATGTAAGTCAAAGAGATATTTTGTTATACCAATGGCATTTTCTAATTTAGTTTTAAGTATATTTTCATTGGGCGGACTTGATAATTTATCAATAACTAGTTTTGCAGCGTTAGCATCTTTTCTATCAAAAGATGATTTTGCTTTACCACCAAGATTTAATTTGTATAAAAATTTTTTAAAGTCTTCTATACTAGATGGTTTAAATTTCATGTTAAAAGCAAGTGCAGGAAATAATTCTGTGACAGAGGCATTAAAGGTTGTATCAACCCTTTGTTCATCTAAAAGTTGTTGAACCCTTTCTGTATAATCTACTTTTTGAATACGAGCAGGTCTTAACTGCTCTATAGAGCGTCTAAGTGACATCAATTTCTCCATTTAAATATAAGTTATATGATTTTATTTATTAAACTTTTAACTTAGAGAATTTGTCATATTTGTCTTCTTCTTGACCTGTTTTTGAGAATGGATTTACATCATCTGGTCTACCAGACATGTTAGGGCCTTGTCCTTTACCGAATCCTTGTCCTTTATCTGCAATCGGTACTTCACTTTGACCATGGTCTACAAGTTCATCTTGTGCTTTGAGTTCTACATCAAACAGTTTCATTTTACTTCTATCAATTCCTATAATAAATCTTTTGTTCATTGTAGGGTCATAATATCTGTTCTTTAATTGTTTGACACAGATTTGATTGAGTTCTTCTAGTTCCTCTGTGGATATCAATGCAAACATCAAGTCAGCAGTTGCAGGTAATCCAAAACTTTCTGATGTGTCTTCAAGTCCAACATCTGTATTAGAGAATCCACTTCTTGTCGTTTGAGTTGCAGACATGATAGGTACATTACTCTCTACTGCAAGACCACGAAGTTCTTCTGCAATAGACTTGACTATTGTATAAGAGTTCATAGAGCTTCCTGCTCTGAATCTACTTGATGCACAGATATTTAAATAATCAATAAAAATAATATCTGGTTTGAAAGATTTCTTGATTGCAAGTTCTTTCAACAATCCTCTAAAATGTCCACTATGTGCAGATGCAGTAGGATATTCTTTTATGATGAGTTTACCTTTTGCTTTCTTTTGTAACTTTGTAATCTTATCATTGAACATTTTTTTAGGTAACTCATGTAAATCAGGTATACTGATATTCATCATGTTTGCATCTATTCTTTCTGCGATTCTTTCTTCTGCCATTTCAAGAGTGATATACAAAACATTCTTTCCTTGTGATAGACAGTTCGCAGCTTGATGACACATGAACAAAGATTTACCAACACCTGTTCCTGCCAATGCAATATTTAAAGTCTTTGGTGGAAGTCCGCCTTTGGTAATCTTATTGAAAAATTCTAAATCAAAAGGAATCCTTTCTTCTTTGTGATGATAGAAATCATATCTTGATTCTGAATCTTCTAGATAATCATGACCAACAGAATTATCAAAAGATACTGCAAGAGCCTCTGTTAATATTTCTGGTATTGCATCTGGTGTTTTATTTTTAGATTTACCATCTATGATACCAACACCTTCAACGATTGCATTATAGATTGCTTTATCTTTACAAAACTTTTCAGTTGTATCTACTAACCAATCAAAGTCTATAGATTCTTTTTTGAGAGTTTTAATTATCTCTACAATTTTTTGATGTTCAACCTCATTTAAATCTTTTCTATTACTAACCTCTATTTCTAAAGCTGTTTGTGTAGATGGTTTGTTATACTTATCTACAAAACTTTGTATTTCATCAAATATTACCCTCTCTTCTTTAACATCAAAATAATCTGCTTTTATAAAAGGTAAAACCTTTCTAGCATATTCTTCGTTGTTAATCAGATTCGATAATATCGTTCTCTCTATTGTTTGATTCTGCATATTTTTCATCCATTATGTTTACTAATATATCACCTATTAAATTTATCCAATCATCACCAAATTCTTCTCTTGGCACTGAATTATTATCTACGATATCAAATTCAAATTTAAATGGCATCATACCATCTTCTGTTTCTTCACCAAGTGAAACTTTTCCATACTTATAAATTACACCAGCAAACTTACCACCTTTGATACCAACACAAGTTTGGTCATGTGATTTACTTTCTACAAAAACATATGAATCTTTTATATCAGACATAATGTAAATAAGTTTGCATAATATATTTCGGTTCTTTTATTGGTTTTGTTCCAGCATGTAACCAAGGCCACATTGGTGGAAATATTAACATACTACCTTTCTTACACTCAGCATATTTGTCTAGTTGTGGAAATGTAGTTTTACCTTCTTCATTATCTGAAAGATAAATAAAGAAAACTAAAAACCTTGTAGATGTTTCTTTTCTTTTTACATCTACATGTGGTCTAAATTCATCATGGTCATTTGGTAAATATCTTTTTATACGAATAGGTTCCCACATATAGTTAGTTGGCATCTGTTGTGGTGAAATTTCTAGGTCTGTCAAATATTTAGTAAATTTATTTTCAAAAATATCTGTAAATTTTTCTATTTCTGTATTCCAAATTTGTGGTGACTTTGCCATATTTAATTGTGTAAAAATCATTCCTCTCACATCAAATGATTCATGTTGATTTTCAAACTGTTCAAATTTATCAACAAGATTATCACAAGTCTGTGCATCAAGTATATCATCATAAACTTTTATTAACCTATCCATTTTTTAAAGTCCAATCTATTGCTATTCTTTTTTTATCTGATATTATATCTTCTGCTCTATGTTTTATTCTAGGATTGAATATGATAAAATCTCCAGCTTCTAATTTGTGAATTTTATCTCCATGTTCAAATCCGCCACCATCAATTTCACGATTCCAATCTGAGTTTAATATTCCTAACACTTTAGTAATAGGCGTATCTTTGAGTTCATCTTTTTCATGGTCTGTATGTATATTATCTTCTCTATGTTTATCTTTCATAGACACACCACAAAACAATAAGTTTAGGGGAACATCAACATTTTCTTGTTTTGCCTTTTCATGAATCAACATTAATAAACTCATAGATACGCCAGCCAAAAATTCATCATGTATTGTATCACCTTGTATGATGTCAATCTTTGCATGTTTATCCTCAAATGGTTTACCCATAGGATAGTTAAAGTTCCATTTTCTAGACTTTGTAATTTGATGTTTTAAGAAATCTAGAAATAATGATGTGCAACAATTATTGATTATCGTTGCCATATTTAAATTCTTGTTTTACAGCCTCTTCAAGTTGTTTCATTATATCATCTGTAAAATATTTTTCTGGGTCATTGTTAATTGTTTTAGCATATTGTTTACTACCATCTGGTAATTCAATACGAGTAGAAACTTGTTTGAAGATTCCATATTTAATAGCTAAATCAAGAAGTCCATAATGTTTGTCAAGTCCTTTATCATAAGTTAAACGAACATCAACCATTTTATTTTCTATTGTCAATCTAGATTTATGATTCTTACAATGAACAATATTACCAATGACTTCTGTACCTTCTTTTTCTTTTTTCTTTGAAAGATAAATGATACTTGATGCTGCATATTTTAATCCACTACCACCGCCCATTTCTTTAGATGGGAACATTGAACCAATCACATCATAAGTATGATTCGTTACAACCATAGGTACTTTTGCTTTTCCAAGTTTCAAAGTTAATACTCTAAATGCTGCTTTCAATACTTGTGCTCTTGACATATCTCTAGTTTCTTTTCCTGCCTCAGTATCCTCTACTTCTTTTGTCGTTGATAACATACCAAGTGAATCTAAACATATGAAGAGTGGTCTTCGTATATCAACATCTTGTTGCAGATATCTATCTAATACTTTTAATGCTTGATGTCTAAACTCTTGTACAGTTGTAACAGGTAATATAACCATTCTATCTGCATCTATGCCTCTATCAATGACCATCTGTTTTGTGATTGCACTTTCTGATTCAAAGTATACAACACCACCATTTTCATTTTGGTCTAAAAAGTTTTTAACCATACCCATGAGAAAGAAAGTTTTACCTGTTGCACTTTCTCCAGCTAGAGCAGTTATCTTGTTCTGTGGAAGTCCACCATAAAGTGAACCAGAAACTAAAGCATTGAATACATAAGAACCTGTGTCAATAAAATTGTCTACATCTCCAGCTTCTACGCCTTCTGAAACAATCCCTGCATATTCATTTCCTGTTTCTTTAATAACATCTTTTAAAAAGTCATTCATAATTTTCCCCTACTTAATTGCAATTGCACCTACAAACATATGATTACGCCAGAATGGTTGTGCAGTTTTAAATCCAGCACATTCTAACATACCTTCTAACTCTTTCCAAGTATTAGGTTTTAACATGTTTCTTAGTGTCTTTTCTTTTTCTAAAATATCTGATGCTTCAAAATGTTTTCTTTTGTAATCATAAAAATTAAAAGTTATCATTTCTTGTAATCTTGAATCTTCACAAACTGTTTTCTCTGCAAAGATAAAAGCACCACCAAAATTTAAACCATCATAGATATTTTTTATAACATCAAACCTATCTTTTCTAGGCATGAATTGTAATGTAAATATTGAGGTGACTAAACTACAATTTTCAAATTTAAATTGTCTTACATCTTTTTTTTGAAAATCTATATTTGCCCAATAGTATTCATTTGTCATTCTTTCGTATCTTTTATCAAGTTCTTCAAAAAAACTAGGAGCAAGTTCTATACCAATGTAATTAGCATACTTACAAAAGTTTTGATTACTATGCACAAAGGCCTCAGTTAATTTACCTGTTGAACAACCAATATCAACAACATTCGTTTCATCCTCTACAAAGTTTCTAGATAGACTAACTATATCATCTAGTAAATTTTTATATCCACGAATCGAATGTTCAATGTGGTCATCAAAACCTTCCTCTCTTTGAGCAAAGGTAAAGTCATAATTTTTAGACATGATTTTTACTCCATTCATTATATGGTTCTATTACATTTTTATAGACAGATTCAGCGATTGCCTTCATCATCAATGAGGGTACCATTCTACCACATCTTTCTATTTTTTGTGACATAGAACCAGTCACTATAAAATCATCTGGTAGTGCCATTATACGCTTTATTTCACGAATTGTCAACCTTCTTTTTGCAATAAAATGGCAAACATCTGCATTTGTAGTAATTGTAGGGGCTGGATGGTGTCTAGACATCTTCTTGACATTGAAATGCCATCCTTTAGGATGAAAATCATTTCCCCCTAATACTTTATCTGGGTCATCTGGCATCAGAGATGCTGTATCTTTGTAGTGTGCAGAATTTAACCAAGTCTCTGTACACCACTTTACTTCCTCTGGGTCTAACTCTAAATCTTTTAGAGCCTCTCCTGCTGTCACCACATCTTTATTTTCTGTTGGAAAGATACTTCCAATATTCATAAATGTTAATCCTATTGCCTCAGTTACATCCTCACGAACAGCGATGAAGATTACACGCCTTCTAGATTGTGGAACTCCAAAATGTGATGCATCTAAAATTTTATATGATACATCATATCCTATTTTTTCAAAAGTGTTTACTATCTCATTTAACTTTAATTTTGCTTCGCCGGCTAACAGTCCTGCAACATTTTCACCTATGATAACTTTTGGTTTTATCTCCTCAGCAACTCTAAGATATTCAAAAAATAAATCTTCAATATTTTCTACTATCTTACCATCAGAATATTTTTTAGTTTTACCCCAACCATCTGAATGTTTAGAACCAGATTTTCCTAATGTTCCACACATTGAAAAAGCAGAACATGGTGGTGAACCATCTAGTATATCTAATTCACCTTTTTGTATTCCTGCAGTCTCTAAAAAGTCTTTACCTGTTAATTGTTTTATATCATCAGGTAATATTTTTGTGTCTGGGTAATTTTCTTTGTATGTAATTCTTGCCTGTTCAACAAATTCATTCACACAAAGTATGTTTCCACCTGCTAAACGATAACCCGTTGAACTACCACCACCACCTGCGAATGTAGATATTACAGTAAACTTATTTTGTGCTGATGCTTCTTTTACATCTTTTAAATTATACTTTTGATATTTCATATTAAAAATCTATACATCTACCTTTCATTTCCCAATCATTATAACGAGTGGGTTCTAAACCATTTTTTCTACCACCAATCTCTCTAGGATTTTTATCATAGTATGGTTTTAAAACTTTTTCATATATTGATTCAGCAATAGCTTTCATCATGAGTGGTGGCACCATTCTGCCACACCTTTCTGCTTGTTGTTTGTATGTTCCTGTTAATTTAAAGTCATCAGGTAAAGACATCATTCTTTTTATTTCTTTGACTGTAAAACTTCTAGGTTCATGCCAATGCATTGCTCCACCCGTTGCTGTAATAGTTGGAGCAGGTTTGTGTCTAGATGTTTTTTTCATATTAAAGTGATGACCTTTAGGATGATAATCACAACCTGTTTCAACCTTATCTGGGTCATCTGGCATTTTTAACCATGTTTCGTAATGTGATGTTTTCTTAAATTTTTCTATGAGTTCATTTGCCTCTGTTCTATTTACTTCAATATCAGATAAACAATCATCTAAAGTAATCACTTGTTTGTGTTCCTCTGGGAATAGACTATGAATATTCATAAATGTTAAACCTACCTCTTGTGTTATATCTTCACGAACAGCAATGAAGATGGTTCTCTGTCTTGTTTGTGGAACACCATAGTGAACAGAATTTAAAACTTTAGAGGATACATCATATCCTATTTTTTCAAATGTATTTGTAATCTTATAATAATATTGTTTTGCCTCACCAACAGTTAGTCCTTTCACATTTTCTGCAACGATAACTTTGGGTCTTAACTTCTCTGCTATTCTTAGAAACTCAAAAAATAAATCTTCTATGTTTTCAATCTTTTTACCATCAGAATAATTTTTAGTTTGACCCCAACCTTTAGAATGTTTTCCTTGTACCATTGCACCTGATACAGAAAAAGCAGAACATGGTGGTGAACCATCAAAGATATCTATCTCACCATATTTACTAAAATCTTTTTCAGAGAGTGTTTTGATATCATCTGGTAACACAGGTGTGTCTGGGTAATTTTCTTTATATGTGTTTATGGCTTCTTTTACAAATTCATTTACACAAAGTATTTTACCGCCTGCAAGTCTATAACCTGTAGAACTACCGCCACCTCCAGCAAAAGTTGATACGACTGTAAATTTATTTTGTTCAGATGCTTTTACGACATCTTTTAAATTGTATGGTTTGTATATCATATAAATTTGTCCAATGTAGATGTATTATTTAGCACATGCCAATCTCTATAAACATCTAACATTCTATTCCTATTTTTAAAATTAATATCTTTATTTTTTAATAAAGTTCCAAAGAGTTTTGTAATGCCACTTCCTATTTGTAAATTTAAATGTTTATCCACTTTGCCAATCTCATTAAATTCATAAAATCCATTTCTTACATGATGTTTTTGAAATGGTTTATTTAACTGTTCATGATTATATTTGTAAAAAAACCTCTTAACAGATTCAGATAGATATGGTGTTACAAGTTTCTTATTATTTAGCATTGCAATTTTATTGTGCCACATGAATCCAGCTTGATTTTCTTTTTTAAAATAATCATCTCTAAACTGATTGAAGTTATCACCTTTGTAATGTATCATAGCTTTTTTACTTAATCCATAATAACCATCTGCTGCCCAACCAGATAAAACATAGTTTTCTTTTATTTGTGGATAGATGTATAAGAATGGAAATGTACATTCAAATTGTGTTTTCTTTCTGCATCCTAATTTAACTAAGTAATGAAAATCTTCTACTAATCTATCTGTCGGCACAGTAACACCAATAAATCTCCAATTTCTCATTTGTGCGATATCTTTTGCTTTATTATAATCGTAAGATTCGTGATTATCTAATCTAAAACTATATGATATTATTTTCTTTCCAAGTCTTTCTGCAGCAAATGCGACAGAGATAGAATCAACACCACCAGATAATAATACTGCAACCTCTTTGTCTGGCACAGTTTTTTCTATTTCTTTTGTAAGTATTTTGTCTATCATCATATTATCAAAAACATCTATCGTTTTCTTTTTAAAAATTTTATCATAGTTATCAGAATATATTTCTTGATTAACTTTCATAGGTCTTCTTTTAGAACCTTTACTCATCTGGCATAACCACCACTATTACGGCACACACAACCACAAGTAGTATGGCGGCAACAATCATACTTCCTACACCCATTAGAAAAAATCCTCTAGTGTTGCTTGTGTTCCATAACTACCATCAATTTGCCATTGAATAATATCTGTAATAAATTTTAATGGTTCTACAAATGACTTTTCAAACTGAGTATCATAATCTATAAATGCATGTAGGTTTAATTCTTCTGGTAACTTAGTCATAAATGATATAGATGTAGATTGATATGTGTTTGGTGTTTTCATATGTAAAAATTTAATCTTATCACCCTCTTGTATAAAAGGATATTTTCCTGTAAGTTTTTTATCTTTGATAAGATGATTATATAATATTGCACCTTTACAATGTATAGGTGCTCCTTTCTTAAATAGATTATGTGATTCAGTCCACTTGTTTAATCCATTTACTGAGCGTGGGTACGCAACCATCTCTGGTTTTAAATTCATAAAATCTTTTCTAAAATCTTGTATAAAACTATTTAGCACTTTTGAATCATTATTCATTATTATTTTTAGAGCATCTTTAATTTTCTCACGACAGGGTGCAGGGGTTGATGACTTTACAGCTTCAACACCCATAATTTTTAGTTTAGGTTCTTTATAACGAACACCTTCAATATCATGTGAGTTTAAAATATATCTTTTCTTTGCAACCCAAATAGCTTTATCTGCAATCACTTCTCTTTTCATTTGCATCTTTTGTTCATACGCATTTACATAGTTAGCAAGTTCTTGATAAGCCTTATCAATAAAAGGTTCAATTTTATCTGTAGCCACTTTGTCCAAGAAGTCCACGATTTTTCCTTTGTCTTCATTTCCTTTGAATACTTTGCTAACAAGTTTGTCAAAGCAAATATACACCGAGTCCGTATCTGATGCAATAATGTAATCTTCTCCATTGGTTTCAAGTATTTTGTTAAGATACCCATTAAGAGAATGTTCAATATGTCTAATAGCAAACTGACCGCTGGTAGTAATTGCTTCAGCGACCAAAAGATTATAATACCTAAACCAGTTATTACCAATAGCACCATACGCACTATTGAGAGAAATCTTTTTAGCCATTTGGATATTATTAAATTTCGAGATTGTTTTTTTAAGTTTTGGGTCTTTTGTTTTTTCATAATCTTTCTTTGCCTCCAACAGAAGTTGTTTAAACTTCACTCTCTCATCATACATCTTTTGCATGAGTTCGGGCAAGAACCCTTTTTGAGTAGTTTTAAACAAAGCACCATTTGGTGTTAGTGTTGCATCTTTTAGTATTGAAGTATCTACCTCCTTATTTAGCATTTTATCTACAGTTATATCTTTTACTTTCTTTTCTGCTACTAAAGTCTCTGGTGAAATATTATACTGCATAATTAAGTGTGGGTACAGAGAGTTTAAATCAAAAGACATAACCCATTTGTGTAAACCGACTTGAGGTTCTTTTACATACGCACCTTCAAATTTTTCGGTCTTTTTTCTTTCTACTTTTTGTGGTATAACAATATTCTTTTTTCTAAGTTCATTATAAATGAGTATATCCCAATATTTTACAGAACCTAATACATCCATATAATTTACTTTAGCATCATATGCCATAGTGAGACATAACTCAATCAGTTTCATTTTATCCTCTAATCTATCTACTATCTCAACATCTTGTATATTATAGTCAATAAACGACTGAAAGTCCTTTAGATACCATTCTCGGAATGTTTCATATGGATTATCATCTTTATTCTCACCTAACTCAATATGGGCAATATGGTCTAATCTGTAACTCTCACGATTCGTATATGTAAACTTTCTATACAAATCATAAAAATCTAAATGTGATACTCCTTGAATATCATAGACTTGGTGTTTTCTACCCATCTGATAAATCTCTCTATCAGAGACATTACCCCAAGGTGATAATTTACTTATCTCATTTTCATCATATAAATTTTTAATACGATTACAAAGATATGGTATATCAAAAAATTCTGTGTTCCAACCTGTAATAACATCTGGTTGATGTTTTTGCCAGAATGTTAAAAACTCTTGTATTAACATTTTTTCACTATCACATTTTATATAAGTAACATCTTCTCTTGTATTTTTATATTCACCTGTGCCCCAAACTAATATTTGTTTGTTTTGATGATTCTTAATTGTGATTGACAGTAAAGGTTCTATTGCATTTTCTGGTTGTGGAAACCCATTCTCACATGCAACTTCTATATCAATCGTTACGACAAGAATTTTATCAATATCCCATTTAACATAATTAGGATAACTATCTGCAATGTAATTATATTGAAATGTAGTATTACCAAAAACAAGATGTGGTTGGTCTTCATAAGACTTCAACCATTCTTTTGCTTCCTTAATAGTTTCGTGTTTTATTGGGGTTACATTTTGGCCGTCAAGAGTTTTATAATTAGTCTCCTTAATTACTTTACAAAATAAAGTGGGGGAATACTTAACCTTTCGATTAACTCTTTCACCATTCACATATTCTCTGACAAGCAGAGTATTACCCCAAGGGGTTACATTCGTATAAAATTGCATAATATAGTGTTGTTAGTATAATATATTTTAGGTATCTTTGTCAAGTTTTTCTTGTAAAAATTTCTTATCTTTACTAGAATAATGTTTGTTTAGTGTTTCCAATTTATCCTCTGCATCTGCTAGTTTAACCATTTCACTATCTACTGCAGCAACTAGGTCTGGGTGTTCACCTATACCTGCAGGATTTTTTTGATAGACATCAATGTTAGCTTTTGCAGCTTCTATTTCGGCCTCATACTTTTTTCTTAGTGCATCAATTATCATTTTGGCTCCCTGTTGTCTTCATCATTATCATCTCCTCTTTCTATGTAACTAGAAAGAACAAATTTTCTATCTGGGTTTACTGCAACTTTAAATCTAGTTAGTAATTCCCTATTAATTAAAAATGTACTTTTAGAATCTCTCGTTGTTAATCCTATTGGAACATCCTTATATAATTTATTATTAAATTTTATATCTACTAATACGATTGGTCTTTTATCTATTTGGTCTACATGAACAGGTCTAGAAACACCAACTATTCTATTAGTAAATTTTTTACCATCTCTTTCCCATGTAACCATTTTACCTTTAATATCTAATTTATCCACATGAAACATAGAAGCTCTAGTTCCATTTCCTGTGTCAAACTTAGCACGATATGGCCCAAGACCTACTATCTCTATTCTCTCTACAAAACCAGCTGTTTGTGTTGCTCCAACAAAACGACTTTTAACTTTACCAACATGAGTTACTATTTTTTCAATTAATCTTTCATTGGTAGTTTGTTTACCATCACCATTTCCAAAATTAGAACCTATACCAGGTGAACCATTACATTCTAAGATATATGATTTTCCATTTACTATTGTATGGTCTACTCCAACCATATATGCACCTGTAGAACGATATGCATTTAACAATAATTTTTTTTCATCATCTGATAAAATATAAGGTTCTGTTTCTGCACCTCTATGTCTGTTAGAACGAAAATCTTCTTTTGGTCTTATTCTTTTTGTAGATGCAATAATTACACCATCTACTATAATTGTTCTTACATCAAAATCCATTTCTAAAAATTCCTGTATTAAAAGTTCAGCACCAAACTTCCATAGTGATTGAACATTTGATAATAAACTTTTATAATCATTTGCGATTGATACACCAATACCTTGTGTACCAGTTATTGTTTTTATAATTACAGGAAACTTACCACCTATTCTTTTGTGAGCATCTTCAACAGATTCATCATTATTGATTAGTGATGTTTTAGGTGTTTGTATTCCATTCTGATTGAAGGTAATGTAAGATGACATTTTATTATCGCATGTGAGCATACCATCACGATTGTTAATCATAAATGCACCTGCTTTCTCAAAAGTAGAAAGTAAAGCAAGTCCTACTTCGTTGTCTAAAACTCCAGCTCTAACGAACACAACAGTTTTAGATATTTCAAATTCTATTCTATCACCTTGTACATTTGATATAGTTAAGGTACCTTTTTCTAAATCGTTATCTGATACCCATGCCTCTCTGGTATTAATTAAATGACAAGGAATATTATTTTTGTCTGCATATTTTTTAAGTTGATTGGCAACGACTTCTTCTTTATCAGAAGATACTTTAGTGATTACTGCTATTTGAATATCACCATCACTCACATTTTCCTCTGTGATGAATGATTGAAAGTTTTTCATAATGTATTACTCTGTATTAGGTTGCCACTTACCCATTGCTTCTTGTTTTCCTTTATAGTCTTCAAGTGCTGCTTTGATAGCATCTTCTGCCAAGACTGAACAATGAATTTTTACAGGTGGTAATGAAAGTTCCTCTGCGATGTCTGTATTTTTAATTTGTTGAACATCATCTAAATTTTTTCCTTTTACCCACTCTGTTAAAAGACTTGATGATGCTATTGCTGAACCACATCCATAAGTTTTAAATTTTGCGTCTTCAATGATACCATCATCATTCACTTTGATTTGAAGTTTCATCACATCACCACAAGCAGGTGCTCCGACCATACCTGTACCAACTGTTGAATCTTTCATATCAAATGAACCTACATTTCTAGGATTCTCATAATGGTCTAAAACCTTATCTGAATATGCCATTACTCTACCTCTTTCTTTTTACCTATATTGTATTTTGTCTCTAATATCCAATCGTTTTTTTCTTTAAAAGAAATAATTTTAATTTGACTTAGTGGTGCAATAGGTTCTGGTTTACCTTTCATTGCTACTAATCCCCAATCACTTAATAATTTAACTATTGTATTTCTTCTAGCTATATCATTCTCTGATAAATTTGTATCCTTACCATCAAGTGCAAACAATTCTTTAAAGTGAACAATATAATATTTACCTTGTTTATGAAGTATATGACAAGATTGATATAACTTTTTTTCTTTCCTAGATGCAACACCAATACGAGATAGTGTCTCTCTAATTTTTAGAAAATCATCTGGTTCTTTTAATAGAACCTCAAACATCTGCTCTTGTGTCCAACTTATATTATTTTCCATTTGTACCGCCTTTACTCAAACTATCTTTGATAGTTTTTATTTGTTCATCATTTAGTATATTAAGAGCTGACTTTGCCTTTTCATTACTATATCCATAATACTCTTTTACATACTCTAAATTTTTAATCTTCTTAGCTTTCAACCAAGGTGTGTATCTTTTTCGTTTTCTTAGACTATTTATTAAAAAATCAAATTGTGGTTTCTTATCCATGTGGTGATTCATGTTTATTTCATTGACTAAGAAGATAGTATCTTGAAATGGAGCCACACATTTATTCACAATAAACGCAGGATATTTCTTCTCCCACATCTCATCTTCACCATCCATAAGTTTCTCTTTAGAATAGTTTATTGCATTTAAATATTCTTTTAGTTCATAACTCATTTTTCTAACCTTCGCCATGGTATGGTATCTGCATGATGTGTTTCATTATATAAATTTACACTATCACCAGCAATTTGTATTCCACTATTTTTTTGAAATCCTTTATATGTCATATTAAATGCTATACTTCTTCTCTCACCAGAACCTTGAAATGGGTATACTTGATGATATAAAGTATTTGGAAATAATAAACACATCCCTGCTTTTGGTCTTGCAACAAAAGAACCTGTTGTAAAAATATCATTGTTTGAATTAAAAGTAAACTCAATCTGACCATCTTTTTCTTTTGGTTTATTTGGTATGTTTCTAGATTTCATAGCAGGTATTTTCAAATATAATACAGCACTTATTTGACAATGTGAATGATTATGTTGTGGATTATATTCATTCTCATATTGAGATACAGACCAGATAGATTGCATTTCAGTTTTAATATTCATAGCATTTAGTAAATCTGTTTGACCAGCATTCACATAAGCTTGTTCTACATAACTTTTAGACAACGCATGAAATACATCCATGACTTTTTTTTCTTCTAACATAGAATGTGGTATCTCACTTTCAGTTTCAATCACACCAGCAAGTCTTCCACCCATATCTCTATTAGGATAAATTACATCTACTATTTCATTTAAAGCTTTAATTATACCCTCTGGTAATTGTACTAACATAATTAAAGGCCCAAAAGGTTTTACTAATTGTACATCTTTTATTTCCATTTCACATCCACCATAATTTCTGTCAGACAAGCCAGTAAATTTATTTCTTGGTCGGCCACAAAAGCTGACTGATACTGGTACTTAGATAAGATAAGAACTGCATGAGGTATTGTACCATTGGTCGGCCACAAAAGCTGACTGATACTGGTACTTAGATAAGATAAGAACTGCATGAGGTATTGTGCCAGCAGTAGCATGGTTATACAAATTGTCATAAATCCTGCGATAAATACGGACAGGGTCATTATCAAGATTATGTACAATCCACTTTCGTACATTAGTGAATTCCTGAGCTTTGAGTGCGGTAATAAGTTCATTGATATTTACCTCTGATATGTTTACAAGGATACCAGCATCTATTTGGCCTGATGTGGAATATCTTTGTAGTTCGTTTAATGTTCTTCGCCAATCTGGGAAATATTTAGTTAATACTTCCATGATAACCCTAGGTTCGTATTTTATATTCTCTGTTTCTAGAATATTTTTTACACGAACAAAAAAATCTTTTGCAAGTTTTGGTTTATCATCTTTTGCAATAACAAAATCAACAACACTACATCTTGAATGTAATGGTTCTATTAATCTGTTTTTATAATTACAAGTAAGAATGAATCCACAGTTTTTGTGAAATTCTTCCATGAACCCACGAAGTGCAGGTTGAGTAGATTGAGGATTTAGATAATCTGCCTCATCAAGTATAACATACTTACGACCACCTTCAAGTGATACAGTAGAGGCAAAGTTTTTAATTTTATTTCTGAGAACATCAATACCAGATTCTTCTGAACCATTTATAACTAGTGATGTTGCTCCAATTTCATCTAACATCGCCTTGGCAACAGTGGTCTTACCGACACCAGGCCCACCAGATAAAATTAAGTTTGGTATGTGTTTATCTTCTACAAATTCCTTAAAAGTATTTTTTAAGTTTTCTGGTAGCACACACTCATTGATTTTTGTTGGGCGATACTTCTCAACCCATAAAAAAGTTTCCATAATATATAATCCAATTTTTTATTCATAACTTGATTCAGGTTCAAGTGCCACCCAATATTCAACATCTTTATTTGTAGATTTTAAATGACTAATATTTTTAGATGATATATCTACATCATAGTTACCATCCATAAGTTTTAGATTCTCTACTTTAAAAAAGAAATTAAAGTCATTACCATCTGCAACAGTATCGACATCTAAAGAGAATGTATTTGCAGTATCATTCTTTTTATCCTTGACTGTTAGATATACATCTGTATTTTTCTTTTCTAATACTAGGTCTGGTGCCTGTATGACACCTGCAGCTCTTTTTAGTTTATTTAAGTCTTCACCATTTAATTTAAATGAAACTTCTTTACTTGGCATAGTAATAGTTTTACTTGGTGAAGTAACAACCGATGGGTCTGAATAAAAATACTTCAAAGAATTTTTTGGATTATTTTCCTCTTTAATAGTTACAAACCCATCTTCAAATTCTAGAATAGGATTTGTAAATAAAGATATAGAAGCAAGAAACTCATTCAAGTCATAGATTGCAACTTCTTTATCGAATGATTCTTCTACATCTGCCTTTGCAACTATATTTTTCATAGCAGACATTGTTGTCAATGTACTGCCTTCCTTGATAACAAGGTTTTGATTTATAGTCGCAAAGTTTTTTAACACTTCAACTGTGTGTTCACTTAGTTTCATAATATAATCTCCTGTGTTAATGTACTTTATTTAGTGTTGGTGATTTAAATTGAGCAACAGTTTCTTTACTGTCCCTGATATTAAAGTTAGCAGACATTGTTCTTCGTTCACCATCACCAAAAAACGGCATGACACAATGCTGTAACCAATTAGGAAATATTACCATAAACCCCTTTTTAGGTTTTATGTATTCCTGTGCATCTAACTTTAATCTGTAAACATCATGAATAGTATTCGTTGATGTTATTAATCCTGTATGACCATCTATATCACCCGATGCATTATGTAATGTAGGAAACGATGGTTTCTCCTCAATACATTTAGGAACTTTTAAATAAAATATCATTGATAAACCAGATGGTGTTTGAGATGGTGTTTGACAACCATGTGCATGTAATGGATTGTAATCTCCAGCATAACTATGTACAGTCCATGCTTCAAAAGCTTCTGCTATACTATCACGAGCATAACCAGTTTTATCCATGAGTAAACTTGTCGCAACTCTATCTATAACAGTTTTGAAATCTTTACCCACTTCATCATTCAAGGGAAATGTATATTGTTCAGATTTTTCGTTTCTATTAATCTGTCCTACTAACTGACTTGAATGTGAAACTTTTGATGGTATGATAACTTCATCAATGTGTTTATTAATATCATCTGTAAATGCATCAGGAAACTGTACTGCCATCAACTTATAAGCAGGAATAGTTTTTATCTGTGCATGAGTATCAAATGGTTCTTGTTTTTTAGGTTGTTCCTTTGTTGTTCCTAAAGAATCTGAAAGGTCTTTTAAACTCATGCTCTATCTTTCCTATAATGGTCACCTGTTACTTTTTGTTTAAGATTTATGTTTATGTTTGCAGAAAATGTTCTTCTTTCATCATCTTTAACTGTACTAAAGAATGGCATAACACCATGTCTTAACCAACTAGGGAACATAATTAAAGAGCCAACTTCTGGTTTTATATATTCCTCTGTGATTGGTCGTAACATATTTATATCACGCATTCCATTTGAACCCCAAGTTAAATATGTAAACCCATCTACATTACCAGATGATTCATTTAGTCCGCCAAACTCTTCAGCGGGGTTACCTAGTCTTTCAATACATCTAGGAACTTTTAAATAATAAATTAAAGATACACCCATAGGTGTTCTTGTGCCATGGTCATGTACAGGATTGTAATCACCATTATAACTGTGAACTGTCCACATACTTTCCATAGAGGTTTCACATTCAATTCCGATTGACCTATCAACAAATTCTTTTGCTAGTCTTTGTAATACACCACTAAACATTTCACCAACTTCATCACCTTCATGTGGGAAAGTTAATTGTGCAGACCTTTCATTCTGTCTAATCTGTCCAACTAAACCTTTAGAGTGGTCTACATTTTTTGGTATAATTACATCATCAATATGACTATTAATTTCTGATGTAACTTCAGCAGGTAATTGACATCTCATGATATTGACAGCAGTTTTTGGTCGCATTGCAATTTGTATACCACCAGGGTTCTTCGGTAATTCTTCACCCGTATCCACTTGTTGTTTTTCTGAGACTTCGTTTTGAGCGTTTATCATATCCGCTCTTTTGACTTGTTGAGCTTCGTTTGCACCTTGCATGACTTTATTATAGTCATCTATGGTCATAGGGCCATCGGTTTCTCTTTTTCTTACTGTTGTGGATTTACCAGTTTCAGTATTGAGTACATCACTGTTGTGGATTTACCAGTTTCAGTATTGAGTACATCAATACCACCTTTACCCATATCATCATCGCCTAATATTTTCATAATTGTATCCCATTATAAAGAAAGGAACAGGCATTGTCAACCTGTTCCTAACACTTTTTTTGCTAATTATTTTACTTTAATAGTCTTTGGTTTCTTGTGTTCTGGCACAATCTGTTCCAAGTCTATTACAAGTAAACCATTTTCTAACTTAGCGTCTTTGACTTCAATATCATCTGCAAGTGTGAACTTTCTAGTAAAAGCTCTTTTTGCAATGCCTTTGTGAACTAGACCATCATTCGGGTCTTTATCAGTAATTGCATTTACTGATTTAATTTCTAAGACACCATCTGTCAAGACAACCTCTATTTCATTTTTACTGAAACCTGCTAAAGCAATTTCAATAACATGTTTAAAGTCATCTGTCTTCCTGATATTGTATGGCGGGAATCCACCTGTTTCGTAGGTTGTTCCATAATCTACTAGTCTATCAAAGACCCTATCAAATCCAACCGAAAAAGGTGTGAATTGATTTATATCAAAATGTGTTAGTTTTACCATTGTAATAACCTCCTATTTAAGCAAAGTTTAATTTCGTGAACCCATTAGGCATTCACAGTATTATTTATACAACTTTTAAACAAATTGTATAAGTTTTTTTGGTCTAGTATATTTTGGTTGATAACCACTATCCTTTAAACCAAACTTTTTTATTTCCCACTCTGTTAATATTTTTGGTGGAGCGGGCAATTCAACTATATTGTTATCTCTGTCTCTGAGTATAATACCAACTTCATTATACTTATCTTTAGTTAAGAACTTACCTCTTAACTGTGCAAGTTTGTTATTTTCCTCTCTAGTAATCCAAGTCACCAATATACTATGTAAATATAATTGAAAAAATTCATCAAAACCTTTTTCATCATTTAGAAAAAAATCAGCATTGTCTAATGTGCACTCACCGACTAATGATGAACCTAGTATGTGGTCAAAGGTGTTTTTACCACCTTTTTTAAAACTTGTTTCGTATTGTGAAGCAGTCTCTGATACAAAACCTGTTCTTATCATATCATGATGATTATATGCAAATCTAGACATCACAAATTTTATGTGGTATATATCTGAACCACTTTTAGCTTTAGAATGAGAAACTTCCTCTGTCCAATAGTCTCTATTAACTCTTAAACAATTCCAAGTTAGTCTGGCTTTATCTTTTAGTTTTCTATATTTTTTTATTTTCTCTGTGAACATAATATAATTTGTAAAAAAACTGAGGAAACTTTCGCTTCCTCAGCCTGAGGTATCAAACATGAAGTTTGAATTAGTAGTTTACTGCCTCACTATCTTCGTTTTCCTCTGGGTCATCTAAGTCTTCATCTGAATCAGTCATACCATGTATATCTTCTCCAGCATCAACTTTAGTGTACAAGTCAAGGAACGATTCTTTAGTGTCATCATCAAATCTTGATACACACAACTCAATCGCTTTCATCTTGTCTTCGAAGATTGAGAAAGCTTTAACTATGTGGTCAAGTCTTCTAGTAGATATAATCTCATCAACTCCGCCATCATAAAAAGTCTTTCTGATAACCTCTGCCCAAACAGTAAGATTCTCAGCAAACTTGTCATCTGTTTTACCATACTTAGTCATACTACCGAGAATAATTTTTTTCTCAACTTTAGCACTTGGATATGGTTGTTCGATTGTGATTGCAAATCTTTCTAAGAAAGCCTCGTTAAGAATATTGGTACCAACGAATCTACCATCATCAGAACCTTTACCTTTAGTGTTGGCTGTTGCAATAACATTGAAACCAGGTTTTGGTGTAACCCACTTGTTAATCTTTTTAAGGAAGACACCCTTACCTTCTAGAACTGGTTGTAACGCAAGTAACTTGTTAGAACCTAAGTCGCACTCATCAAGAAGCAAAGTACAACCTCTTTCCATTGCCTGAATAACAGGGCCAGGAATGAACTTGGTCTCACCATTGATTAATCTGAATCCACCAAGTAAATCATCTTCATCAGTTTCGATTGTAATGTTTACTCTAATCAATTCTTTTTTCAACTGACTATGTAATTCCTCTACCATCAATGTCTTACCATTACCTGATAGACCTGTAATAAAAACAGGATAGAACATTCTAGATTGAATAATTTTTTTGATTGTATTACAATGACCCCAAGGTACGAACCCCTCGAAGTGACCTGGTATCAGATTTTGTGTTTCTGTATCCACAATTAAATTTACTTTAGCTTGTGGTTGATTATCTGTAACTTCAACCTGTGGTGTTTTAGTTACGATAGTTTCTGAATCTGAATCAGAACTCATGGTTGGTAATTGATACTGACCATGACCTACTCTGTATTCATCTTTTTTTAACCAACTAGGAGCAGAAAGTCCATTCTCTTTTGCGAAAGTGTTAATGTCATATCTTGACAGAATCGCACCCTCACCAAACTTTTTAGAAGCTAAAAGAACAAACTCTTTCTTAGCTGGTGTCAAGTCATTTATTGTTTTCATATTGATACCTCACATATCTCATTATTTATAGTGCCATTATGACAGGTTAGCACAGGTTTTGTCAAGGGCCTGTCACCCCTATGTTTACTAGACTTTGCTAAATAGTTATTGAGAATGATTCTCATCTAGGCAATCATTCCGATAAATTTATTTAACACAGGTCTAGAATTCTTTCTACCAGAAGACATTTTACTAAATGCTTTTTTCAACTCTGATTTCTTAGCTCCAGGTTGAACCTCTGACATGTCATCATTTGAAACATCTAATTTTTGTCCGCCAGGTAAAACATACATTTCATCCCAGCCTTGACTTGTACAAACGGCAACATTATTTTTTAGAATCTCTTTTTGAATACTTTTAATTTGTCTCTCATCATCCCAAGAATTTAATCCAAAGATGTGCTCGATATCATGTTTAGAAACTGTACCTTTTTTGTTTCTACCAGCAATAAAGAAGTTTACAATGTTCATACCTTGTACTCTTGCTTACGCTTTACTATATTCAGAATCTTTTTTTGCTGGACATTTTACTTTTTTTCTATTGATTGGGTCAACTATGATAACATCATTTTCATAATTTCTACTTATACCTACTTGTCTAAATTCTTCAACATCTCCCTCAGATGACCAAGCTGTACCCCACTCATACTTACCAGTGAGATTGTGACTTGCACCATCTGTCAAAAATACAGTATGAAGTTTTTGTATTCCATTATCTTTTTTGTACTTAGGTAGAATGTCCATTGCATAAACTATTGCATTATTCAATGGTGTGCCACCTAACATAAAATCAGTAGGAATATAAATTGGATAGATATAATCTTCATCATGTCTAATACCACCATAATTTCCTCTTTCACTATAATAGTTACTGATTGCCCAAAGGTTAATCATACTCTCATTGAACTCATTTTTGTTTGCTCTACTAGAAACCATGTTTAGTAAAGTGCAATCATTAACAACAATGTCATTTTGTTTTGGTGTCTGAGCCAAAAGATTTCTATTTGTTGTCTCTGACTTTTTACCATATTGATTTGAAAACGCATAAACTTCAAAAGGAATATTTACTCTCTTACAGAACCATATTAGATTCATAGTCTGTTTAAGTGTATTGTGGAAGTTATCTGCCATAGAACCTGACCAGTCCACGAACATAACTAGTCCATGATTTGTTGCTCCTGGCAAGTTAGTCATTTTTAAGAATATATCTTCATTGTAAGAATAACTATGTAATTTATCCATATTTAAACTACCAGTTTTTGATATGGAAGCTCTCTTATATAAGTCAGCAGCTTTTCTCATTTCAAACTCTTTTACCATATATGATATGACAGGTTTTTGCTCATTCTCAAATTTCTTTAGAGTTTTAACAACCCACTCCATATATTTTTTATTTGATTCTGAACCTTGAGATTTTTCTTTATAGAAATCAGTTAAATCTTTATTGATTTCTTTGTAATCAACTATCGCTTCATTAATATTAATCTTAGGTATATTTAATATTTCAGTTTCTTTGATATCTTCATCAGAAGCTGCTTGATATTGATTTTTTGTATAATTACTATCTGTAACAGATTCAATACCATCAAAATCTTCCCCGCCATCTTTTAATTTATTGAGAGATGATTCATTTTCTTTTTGATTATCATTTCTATCAGAACCACTACCTGAAGTAGAATCACCATCTTCTGATTCATCTTCTGTTTCTTCTGTATCATCTGATTCTATATTAGATGAATTTTTTTCATCTTGATTTTCTATATCATCATTTTCACTTTCATTGAAAGGTAAATCTATGTCAAACATTTCATCTGTTTTATCTTTCTCTTGACTATACATCCACTCTTGTAATTCAACAGCAAGATTTAAAACATCATCAGCTGTTTTTGTTTGATTGGCTTTTTCTACCCATTCTAATTCGTTGTCTTCAAAAGGTATATTTGGTACATGTTTATAATGCATGTTAATTTTATCAATCAAATTAAGTTTTGATAAATCTTTTTCGTTGATACCAAAAAAGTCTTTCTCTAATAATTCATCATAAGCTTTTTTAAATATCTTTTTAGAACCAAGATATTTTTCCTGAATCATTTTTTCAATTCTAACATCTTCTAGAACATTTAAGAATGAATGTTTAACTTTTTGTTTTTGACCCTTTTCAATTAAATCTAAAGGTGTCCATAAAGCGTGACCCACTTCATGAAGTGACATCATGTCCATAACTGATTCTGATTTATCTTTCCATATAGGTAAAACAATTTCTCTGGCATTTACATCAAAATGCGCAGTAGGAACTTTTTTATATGTGACTTGTAAATCTTCTTCGGCCAATAATTTGACTAATGTCGATTTATCCTTGAAACTTTCTAGTTTGATATTTTGTGTGTTTTTCATAATCTCTCTCATTT
>VTLG01016582.1_pt1 | contig 24125 bp, 35 predicted proteins | sample 4694571 | NCBI WGS metagenome assembly VTLG01 (sample SAMN12604809, study PRJNA352737) | marine metagenome | biome: ENVO:00000447; feature: ENVO:00000209|ENVO:00000569|ENVO:01000036; material: ENVO:00002151; isolation source: viral sequences binned using virsorter ...
AAACACCTTTTAGGAAAAGACCTTCTACTGGTTTGTCAAGCTTGTTGAAGAGAAGAAAGAAAGAACCAACTAAACCTGATGCTAAGAAACCTAATATAACTCCTTTAAGACCTAAGACAAAACCCAATCCAATAGTAAAAGGATTGGGAGCCACTCCCGCTTAAAAAAGTGTCCACTACCTCCTCCATTGAGGAGGTTTTTTTGTATGATGGACAGGTATAAAAAATACAGATGATCAACTACCAAATAAAGTCTCAACTTGCTAAGCTGCTAGCCACTGAGGATCTTGTAGTAGAACATAAGAATGTTACTACTGCTCAGTTTAATGTAGAGACTAGGGTGTTGACTTTACCCTTGTGGGAAAAGGCATCTACTATAGTATATGATATGTTAGTGGGACATGAGGTAGGTCATGCTCTTTTTACTCCTAATGAATGGGATTTTGGAATTCCTCAACAATTTATTAATGTAGTAGAGGATGCTCGTATTGAGAAATTGATGAAGCGTAAATACCCTGGAATTGCTAAAACTTTTTATCGTGGATATGAGGAATTAAATGATGATGATTTCTTTGACATTGATGGTGAAGATCTTACTACTTTTAATCTTGCTGATAGGTGTAATTTATATTACAAGGTGGGTAACTTCATTGATTTGGATTTTTCGTCTACTGAAAAACAGATTGTCAATTTGATTGGTGATTGTGAAACTTTTGATGATACCTTAAATGCTGCTAAGGTTCTTTATGAATATTGTAAGAAACAGATAGAAAAACCTAATATTTCTCCTACAGAGAATAAAGATATTTCTCCTCCACCAAATCAAACTGATGAAACTTTTGAAGAAGATTTCTTTGATGAGGGATCTCCTGAGGAATCTAATGATGATATGGAGGTTTCTACAGATACTCTTTTTCAGGAGGGAACTGAGAAGTTAAATGATTTAACCAACTGTATGGAGAATATCTATATTGAAGTTCCTGAAGTTTATTTGTCTAATTTAATTGCATCTAATTCTGAAATTTATACTGCTTTAGAGGAAAGTTGGGAAGCACAGCTTGTTCCTATAGGAGATTATAAAGCAGATTTTACTCTTCCTGATATTGAGTATAGGGATTTTAAAAATTCTGCTAGAAGGGAAGTTAATTATCTTGTAAAAGAATTTGAGATGAAGAAATCTGCAGATGCTTATGCACGTGCAACTACTGCTCGTACTGGGGTATTAGATTGTTCTAAACTTCCTACTTATAAGTTCAATGAAGATATCTTTAAAAAGATAACCACATTGGATGATGGTAAGAATCATGGATTAATTTTTATTCTTGATTGGTCAGGTTCTATGCAACCTTATCTTCAAGATACTCTTAAACAGTTATATAATTTAGTTTGGTTTTGTGATAAAGTTCAAATTCCTTTTGAAGTTTATGCTTTTAGTAATAATTATAGTCAATGGAAATATCAGGAAGAACATCCTCTTCCTCGTATGAAAAGGGAAGTAGGAAAATTAGTTGTTAATGAAGAATTTTCATTATTGAATTTTTTAACTAGTACAGTAAGTAAAAAAGTATTAGAAAAGCAGATGGAGTCTCTTTGGAGAGTGGCATGGTATATGAGACCTCAGGGTACTAGAGAGTATACTATTCCAGGACAATTTGTTCTTTCTGGAACTCCTCTAAATGAGGCTGTTATTTCTTTACATCAAATCATTCCTTTATTCCAAAAACAACATCACCTTCAAAAGGTTCAATGTGTGGTTTTAACTGATGGAGAATCTAATGCAGTACCTTATCATAAGATGGTTCAGCGTCATTGGGAACATGAACCATATATAGGGTGTCGTAATATTGTTCCTTCTCATACTTATCTTCGCAATCGTAAGACTGGACATGTCTATCAATTTGGTTATACTTATTGGGGATTCACTGAGGTTCTTTTAGAGGATCTAAAGCAGTCTTTTCCAGACACTAATTTTATTGGAATTAGATTATCTTCTAGTGCAGAATTTGGAAAGTTTGTTAGAAGATATAATCCTTCAATAGATGATAAAGATTTGAGGCAAGCTAAGAAGAATAAATCTTATACCATTAAGAATGGGGGATATCAATCTTATTTTGTTATGAATTCTTCTTCTCTTTATAGTGATGATGTCTTTGAAGTAGAGGAAGATGCTTCTAAATCTAAGATTAAAAGTGCTTTCTCTAAGAGTCTTAAATCTAAAGCACTAAATAAAAAGGTTTTGAGTGAGTTTATGGATTTGGTTTGTTAGACACTTATTATAGTGTCTATATTGGAGACATATTTCTTCTTTTTCTTTTATACTGGATTCATTGAGACAAAACATTATGCCCTTTGCATATAAAATGACAGATGATCAAATTATTGATGCTTTAAGAAGCACTTATGGTAGTGAATTTACCGCTGCTGACATTAGAGGTTACTGTGCTGCTAATGATATTACCTATCAAACAGTAACTAAAAGGTTGGAACAGTTTAAGGTTGGTCGTGGTAAGTGGAATTTAGAATTAACAGTAAAGGCAGTTCAAAATATTGAAAAATCTTATAGTGCTCCTTCGGTAGATCCTCCTCTCTCTTTCCATCAAAATCTTATACCTCAAAAAGATGATACCTTCGTCAACTTTGGTTCTTTTAATGATATTAAGACCATTCTTAAAGCCAATATGTTCTACCCTGTATTTCTTACGGGTCTTTCTGGGAATGGAAAAACCTTCTCAGTTGAACAAGCCTGCGCCCAACTAAATAAAGAGTTAATCAGAGTAAACATAACAATTGAAACAGACGAAGATGACCTTATTGGTGGGTTCCGTCTTGTTGACGGTAACACTGTATGGCATAATGGTCCAGTTATCGAGGCATTGGAAAGGGGAGCTACACTCCTTTTAGATGAGATTGATCTTGCTTCCAATAAGATTTTATGTTTGCAGAGTATTTTAGAAGGTAAAGGTGTTTTTCTTAAGAAGATTGGTAAATATGTAGAACCTTATCCTGGATTCAATGTAATTGCTACTGCCAATACTAAGGGTAAAGGATCCGAGGATGGTAGGTTTATTGGTACTAATGTACTTAATGAAGCATTTTTAGAAAGATTCCCAGTAACCTTTGAGCAAGATTATCCTTCTCCTTCAATAGAAACTAAAATTTTAGGAAGGGTTGCTGATTCTTTAGGGATAAAAGATAAGGATTTCTGTAAAAGGTTGGTAGATTGGGGTGATATTATTCGTAAGACATTTTATGATGGTGGTATTGATGAGATTATTAGTACTCGTAGATTAGTTCATATTCTTCATGCTTATAATATCTTTAATGATAAGATGAAATCAATTCAAGTTTGTGTAAACAGATTTGATGATGAGACTAAGCAAGCCTTCCTCGAATTGTATGATAAGGTAGATGCTACTGTTCAACTTCCAATTGACAATCAGGAGGATTAATGATATGGTTAATGCATGGAGTTTACTTTATTCTCAGATGAATGGAACTATGGATGAGGATTATCCTATTATAAAAAAACAAGAAGATGAAGCAGAAGTGGGGGATGATACTATAAATTTTACTGGACTGAATAGTGCTGTGGTGGGAGCAGATACTGTACCTTTTGATCAGAGTTGGTGGGGAGAGGATGGAATTAGTCTAACTGGAAATCCTACTGCTTCTCCTGATACCATTGTTTTCGGTGGCAGTAGAGTTCCTGGTGGAATGGGTAACGATCATATTAGTTTTGGGAACCTAGTAGATGATGTTTATTCATATCATTTTCCAGGTACAGACACAAAACCAAAACCAAATTTAAAAGGACCATCAGTTAGAAAATATCAAGAAGATAAGAGTATGGAGGATCTTTCTGATTATGTTTCTTCAACATATCAGGGACATTATACAAATGATAACTCAGATGTTCAGACACTTGATCTTATTCATTCAGTAGGTGATGCAGAATCTTTCTGTCGTTCTAATGCAATTAAGTATTTGAGTCGTTATGATAAGAAAGGAACTGCAAAACGTGATATACTAAAAGCAATGCACTATTGCTTACTTCTATACTATTTCAGCGGCAACACACAAAATGAAATTACGACCCGTGGTTATGAAACTTTCTGAATCAACTCTTTCTTTATTAAAAAACTTTACCGAGATTAATCAGTCTATTCTTTTTAAGCATGGAAATAAACTTCGCACCATGAGTGTGATGAAGAACATCTTGGCAGAAGCAACTGTTGATCAAGAATTCCCTAAGGATTTTGGAATTTATGATCTTCAGCAATTTATGAATGGTCTTCGTCTTTATCAAAGTCCTGAATTAGATTTTTCTCATGATAGTTATGTGGTTATTCGTGAAGGAAAATCCAACACAAAGTATTTCTTTGCTGATGCTGCTATAATAGCATCTCCGCCTGATAAGCCTATTACTCTTCCTAGTGAAGATGTTTCTTTTGTTCTTACTAGTCAACATTTAGACAGATTGAAGAAATCTTCTTCTTTACTGCAGTTGCCAGATATTTCTGCTATTGGGGAGGATGGAGTTGTTAGGTTGGTGGTTCGTGATAAAAAGAATGATACTTCAAATAAGTTTTCTATTGAGGTAGGTGAAACAGATAAAGTATTTACTTGTAATTTTAAAGAAGAGAATTTAAAACTTATTGAAGGATCTTATGATGTAGCAATATCATCTAAACTTTTATCTAGATTCCAGAGTAAAAACTATGATTTGACTTATTACATTGCATTAGAACCTGATTCAACATTCGAATGAAATTACCAAAACCTAAACAGTATAAAGTAGAAGATTGGCAAGGGGATTCTTGGACTGAAGCACAAGATGAGGCTGTTCGTTTACTAAATGAAGGTCAGGAGGTTGTAGAAGTTCTTCTATGGAGTGAGGAACATGATTGTTGGTGTATGCTCCAAGAGTTAAATTTGGAACGAGGGATTGAACCCAAACCTGGATCCTGGAATACTCAGGTTTTGGCACCTTATTATTGGAGATTGCGTTATAATGAGAAGTGATTAATTTTAATTATGAGAGATGAATTTCTTTGGGTTGAAAAATATAGACCCAAGACAATTGAAGACTGTATTCTTCCTGAGAATATCAAGAAAACTTTTCTTGATTTCCTAGATAAGGGAGAGGTTCCTAATTTGCTTCTTTCTGGTCCTGCTGGATGTGGTAAGACAACAGTAGCAAAGGCACTCTGTAATCAATTAGGAGTAGATGTTTATGTTATCAACGGATCAGATGAAGGACGATTCCTTGATACAGTCAGAAATAACGCCAAAAACTTCGCATCAACAGTTTCCCTCACATCTGATAGTAGACATAAAGTCATTATCATCGACGAGGCAGACAACACCACCCCAGATGTCCAGCTCTTACTTAGAGCATCTATCGAGGAATTTTCCGCAAACTGTAGATTCATCTTCACCTGCAACTACAAGAACAAAATCATTGAACCCCTCCATTCCAGATGCGCAGTTATCGAATTTGGAATTACAGGACAACAAAAACCAGCAATCGCTGCTGCTTTCTTCCAACGACTTAACTTTATCTTGGACCAAGAACGGTGCGAAGCTGATAAGAAAGTCCTTGCAGAACTTATCAATAAGCACTTCCCAGACTGGAGAAGAGTCCTAAATGAATGTCAAAGATATTCTGTTAGTGGGCAGATAGATAGTGGTATATTGGCCACTTTTAGTGATGTAAAGACACATGATCTCATTAAAAACCTCAAAGAGAAGAACTTCCCCGAAGTTCGTAAATGGGTCGTTAATAGCCTGGACAATGATTCTTCTGTACTTCTTAGGCGTATTTACGATGCTCTTTATGGCACCCTTGAAAACAATAGCATTCCTGCTGCTGTCCTCATTATTGCTAAGTATCAGTATCAAATTGCGTTCGTGGCTGATCAGGAGATAAATCTTTTAGCTTGTCTTACAGAGATAATGGTAGAGTGTGAATTCAAATGAGAAAAATAATAAGATGGATTAAAAGGTGGTTGGATATTTCTGATCCAGCACCTTGGAAGGATAAAAAATGATTTTACCTGGGTCTACAGTGGTTGTCAAAAATCCTAGTTCCATTTATAATGGATATGAAGGATGTGTACAAAGAATCAGTGACGATAAAGTTGCTGTTCTTATGGACTCTCATACTCCTTGGGATAAAATGATTACCTTTCAATTAAAAGAATTGGAAGAAAAAACCACTGGATTTCAATACTATCCACCAAAAAAAGGAAAATGACTCAAGATTATTATAGAGTATTGGCCTCTACTCCAACCCGTGACCCTTATCCAGTTTATAAGTTTCACACTGATCCTCAGGAATGGTCCTGTAATGGAACTGTCACTGTTTCTTGCAAGGATGGTAAGGTTAATGTTACAGTATTTGAAAAGGATTCTATTAACATCCATCGGTTAGAAGTATACTCTGATGATGGTCCTGTTGGCGCAAGACTTACTGAACAAACTTCACACCCGGATAAACCATGAGTAAGTTTATGACCAAGAAAGAGAAAAGAGAAAAACAAAGACATCAAGTTAAGTCTCGATGGTATTATATCTTTTGGGGAACCTGTACAGTAGCAGTATGTGCTGGACAGGTTTTGGTGGGAAGTGGTTTTCGTAAAATGGCAGAGAGTCTTGAGAGTGTATTAGATTCTCCTATACAACTAGATTTTGGTGTTCCTCGTTATAGGCATCCTATGATTGTTCCTGATTGGGAAGGTGATGGGTTGTATCATCCTACAGATCCTCCTAAAGCAGTTTCTCCTGATTATAAAGAGGACTTTCAGAATAGAATTTAATGGACCCATATGGAATAGGCAGAGGAAAAGTGATGGACTATCTTCATGAGATTGAACTTCATAGTATAGAAAGAAATTTTGAATATGAAAAAATGTGTAGGGTAATAGATGATCTTACTGAAGAAGATGCTAAATTAATGGCAAAGTGTTACGCCAAACTTTATCTTGCTAATTTGGAAAATTTAGATGAAATCTCTTAAAACTCCTTTAAGATATCCTGGTGGTAAGTCTCGTGCTTGCACTAAAATGGATCCATACTTTCCTGATCTACGTGATTATGTGGAGTTTAGGGAACCATTTCTAGGTGGAGGAAGTGTAGCACTTCATGTAACAAAGAAGTATCCTCATTTAAAGATTACTGTTAATGATTTGTATGAACCATTGATGAATTTTTGGGTTCAGTTGCAACAGTTTGGGGAGGAATTAACAGATAAGATAAGGCAATATAAATCTACTCATCCAGAACCAGATTCAGCAAGAGAACTTTTTAATAATTCTAAGGAATCTATTAATGATAGAGGTTTGGATGTTATAGAACGTGCTGCGGCATTTTATATTGTTAATAAGTGTTCTTTTAGTGGACTGACAGAAAGTTCATCTTTTTCTGCTCAGGCATCTAATAATAACTTTTCTATGAGAGGGATTGAGAAGTTACCCGGATATTCTAGTTTAATTTCTCATTGGCATATAAACCAGTATTCATATGAATATCTAATGACCCATGATATGCATGATGGTATTTTTATGTACCTAGATCCTCCTTATGATATTAAGGATAATCTTTATGGAAAGAAAGGATCTATGCATAAAGGATTTGACCATGATAAGTTTGCTGCTGACTGTGAGAAGCATGACATTCCGATGCTTATCAGTTATAATTCAGATCAGTTGGTCAAAGATAGATTCAAGAACTGGAATGCCACTGAGTTTGAGCATACATATACAATGAGGTCTGTGGGTGAGTATATGAGGGAGCAGCATCAAAGAAAAGAATTGTTGCTATTTAATTATAATAAAGAACCTAAAATTCAATTCAGCTTTGATGGTTGCTATAGCTATGATAAATTAAAGAAAGAGGGTCTTACTTCATGACTGAGAAACCCTATGATGATTCTAACTGGAGGGAAGAATATAAGGGCTATACCTCTAGTAGGTATGAGTTAGATTTACTTGAGAATGGTCCTAAGAGTCTTGCTCAGTCATGGATGATGGGTGCTCTACATAATAAATGGAAGAAGATGAAAGGATATAAAGATCCAGAACCACCTGATTGTCAAAGTAGTTTGAGTGAGTTTTTTAAAAAACAAGAGGAGTTTACTCCTGAAAACGATCCTTATGGAGGATATTAATGGAAGAAAATCCTTATTGGGGAGAACCTACACCTACTGATGTCTGGGATGACATGCAGAAACTGGATCACTTATATGAAGAGTTGATGTGGGATCATAGAGATAATCTTGAGTTTGCCATAGAAGGTAATCACATTACTATTAGGAATAGATCTAGAGAGGGTCGTTAATGAATGAAAATATAGTATATTATTCTTATAAGATGAACCAGCACTCTCATGTAAATGTACATGAGATGGATCGTTTCGAACATAGTATTAGTTCACTGAGGGAATTTAATAATGAAATACCTGTTTATCTTTTTTGCGATGATCCTGATTATATTCCCGATTATTTTAGGACTGAATATAAGGTAAGGATTAGACCTTTTGAGGAGCAACCCAACCATGGGATGCTTTTCATTTATAGATGGTTTAATTTACAATATTTTGAAGAGAATACCGATGCTAATATTTTATACGTAGATTCAGATACTATATTCTATGATGACGTTCAGTATCTTTTTGATCATTATAATTATATGGAGGTTTTTGGGAGAGAAGAGTTTGGATTCCGTCATGACCCTAATATTGGTGGGGGAAAGACAATAAGAGAAGCGTTGGATTATGTTGACAGTTGTATAGTAGAGGCTGGAGGTGAGGAGCAGATTTATAAGTATTGTATGGGAGTCATTTTATTTAATAATGGTTTGCATTTAGATATTATTGAACGTTTGGGTGAATTAGTAGAGTTGATGTGTAAGATTAGAGATGGTATAATACCTTATCCAGTTCCTAATCCTCGTATATTGGATGAATATGCTATGTGGATTATCTTGAGTAGGATAGGTCCTTACGCAGGTCTCTTTGGTGCTCAGGATGTTACACATGGATGGATAGAGCAAAAACACCAAGAATTGTTTAATCCGGTAGTGTGTCATTATACTACTAAGAAAGAACAGGAATTTGCTGCATCAGATGAGAAGTATAGTAATCTTCTTAGAGATGCAGATGAGTTAAGTGAAGAAATTGATCCTTGGACAGTACAATGACTGAAGAAGAACTAGAAAAAGAACGTCATATCGATGATGACTGTAATGTAGTTTCTCATTATTATAGAGCAAAGAGAATACATCCAAACATTCCTTTTTATCTTCAAGATGAGAAAGGTCAAACCTTTGAGTTTGGGTGGAGTTTAATCTATCAGTATATTTCTAACATATCATATTATCCCGACTGGTGAATAATCCTAATACTAAACTAGAAGAGCTTATTTACATAGAGGAAGGTGTTATTCCTTCTTATGTGTGTGATAGGGTGATTAAAAATATTGAAACTAGAGAATGGAACCCCCACAATTGGTATGATTATCACAAGGACTCCCGTGTTTCTGAAGAAACAATGGAACTGGATGTTCAACCAACAACAGCAGAACTGCAAAAGTTATTAAATCCAGCTATTCTTAAGGCATTGGAGGGATATAAGTCTCATTATATTTTCAAAGGATCACCGAAAACAGAAGGTATAATGGGAACCTTTACTCCTGTACGTTTTAATAGGTATAGTCCTGGTCAGATCATGAGACAACATCATGATCATATTCATTCAATTTTTGATGGAACTCAAAAAGGAATACCAGTTCTTAGTATGATACTAAATTTTAATAATGATTATAAGGGTGCTGATCTTTTCTTTTGGGAAGATTGTGTGGTAAAATTAGGTAAAGGGGATATTGTTATATTTCCTTCTTTATTTTTATTTCCTCATGGGGTAACTGAAGCAATTAGTGGAACTCGTTATTCTGGAGTATGTTGGGGTTGGTGATGACTGAATTGAAAGATTGGTTGAATTCTATTAATTTTACTAAGGAGGATTTGATTAAAGATGATCCCAGTGTTATTAAGGATTACCCTCCTTATATTATTAATAGGTGTCTCAGCGGACATCTCGACACGGTTCTTTATTCTAATGAAATGAACAAATATTCCTCTTTAGATAAGGACATGCAATATAAATTTTATCTAAATAGTGTGAGGAAAAGGAAGAGATTCTCTCCTTGGATTCGAAAAGATAAAGTGTCTGATTTAGAATCTGTTAAATCATACTATGGATATAGTAATGAAAAGGCATATCAAGTCATGAAGATTTTATCAAATGAACAAATCGAATTCATTAAGAAACGACTTGAAATTGGTGGTACAAAATGACTCAAACTGTTGAACCTCAGGTTCATTGGTCTCAGGACAAAATGATTGAGGTTAAGTTGAATGAACCTGATGATTTTCTTAAGGTAAGAGAAACCCTAACAAGGATTGGCGTAGCGTCAAGAAAGGAAAAGAAACTTTACCAATCCTGTCATATATTGCACAAGCAGGGTAAATATTACATAGTGCATTTTAAGGAGTTGTTTGCTCTTGATGGCAAATACGCTAATCTTACTGTTAATGATGTTCAGCGTCGCAACCGTATTACTCGTCTTCTCGCTGATTGGGGTCTCATTAGTGTTGTAAAGGAAGATGCCATTCAAGATATTGCTCCCCTCAATCAGATTAAAGTGTTACCGTATAAAGATAAAAACGACTGGATTTTAGAACAGAAGTATAATATAGGTAAGAAAGCAAGGGCAGAGGAATCTGAATAAAATATGGTGAATAATCTTTGTAATGGTATTAATGAGAGACTTTTTTATACATTAGGAAAGCGTCCTATAAATGCTAGTGCTCATGACATATACATGGCACTTTGCTATGCAGTAAGAGATCAGATGATGACATATCATCTTGCTCCAGAGGTTTGTAATAACGAGAAAGAAGTTGCATATCTTTCAGCAGAATTTTTAATTGGACCACAACTTGGTAATAATCTTCTCAATCTTGGGATAGAAAAAGAAGCAAGAGAAGCATTAAAAGAATATGATCTAACCTTAGAACAGGTTCTTGATCTAGCAGAAGAACCTGGATTGGGTAATGGTGGGTTAGGACGCTTGGCTGCCTGTTATATGGAGTCCCTAGCAACTTTACAAGTACCTGCTACTGGTTATGGTATAAGGTATAAGTTTGGCATGTTTAAGCAACTTATCAAAGATAATTATCAAGTAGAATCTACTGATAATTGGTTGCATGGAGATTGGCCATGGGAACTTGCACAACCAGATGAGTCTGTTCTGGTAGGATTTGGTGGAAGAGTAGAGAATTATATTTCAGATAGAGATAATTATAGAGTTCGTTGGGTTCCTGCTGAAACAGTAGTTGCTGTTCCTTATGATGTTTTGCAGTTGGGACATAAAGTTGATTGTTGTAATAGATTAAGACTGTGGAGAGCAGATGCAACAGAGATCTTTGATTTCTATGCGTTCAACATAGGTGATTACATGGGATCAGTTGAACAGGGAGTACAGTCAGAGACTATTTCCAAGGTTCTCTATCCTAATGATGGTACAGATGATGGTAAGATACTAAGATTGAAACAACAGTTCTTCTTTGTTAGTGCTTCTCTCCATGATATGGTTCGTAATTTGGAGAAGTGCCATGTTCCTATAGAAGAATTTCCTAACAGATATCAAGTTCAACTTAATGACACTCACCCTTCTATTGCTGTTGCAGAGATGATGAGAATCCTTGTTGACCTTAAACATATTGATTGGGAACAAGCATGGGAGATAACACACCAGTCTATTGCATATACTAATCATACTCTTTTACCAGAAGCATTAGAGAAGTGGGATCTTAAACTCTTTAAGACTCTTCTTCCACGTCACATGGAGATTATCTATGAGATTAATAGAAGATTTTTACAGGTAGTAAGACTTCATTATCCTGGTGATGATGCAATGTTAGAGAAGATGTCTATCATTGATGAGCGTGGTGGTAAGTCAGTACGTATGGCAAACCTTGCAACCATTGGTTCTCATCATGTGAATGGTGTTGCCGCATTACATTCTGAATTGGTTAAGACTCAGTTGATGCCAGAGTTTAATGACTTGTGGCCACATAAGTTTACTAATGTAACCAATGGTGTTACTCCTAGAAGGTGGTTAGCATCATCTAATCCTGCATTATCTGAAGTTCTTACGGATGCTGTTGGAAGTGAATGGATTACTAATATGGATTCTCTTAAATTATTAGAGAATAAATTTGATCCTGATTTCTTAGAGAAATTTGCTACATGTAAGGTTATTGGTAAGCATAATCTGGCAGCTTATATTCATGATGAACTTGGAATATCTGTTGATCCTTCAAGTATGTTTGATGTGCAAGTTAAGAGGATCCATGAGTATAAGAGACAGCATCTTCTTGCTTTATGGGTAGTCGCTCAATATCTTCGTATTAAGAATGGTTATGATATTGTTCCAAGAACAGTAATCTTCGGGGGTAAAGCGGCACCAGGATATTATTTTGCAAAACTTATAATCAATTTTATTTGTAATGTTGCAGAGGTAGTGAATACTGATCCTGATATGGATGGTAAGTTACGTGTAGTATTCTTACCAAACTATAGTGTGAAGTTAGGAGAGAAAGTATATCCTGCTGCTGATTTATCAGAACAGATTTCTACTGCTGGTAAGGAAGCATCTGGAACAGGTAACATGAAGTTCCAAATGAATGGTGCTTTGACTATTGGTACTCTTGATGGTGCTAATGTAGAGATTAGAGATCTTGTAGGAGAAGAGAATTTCTTTTTGTTTGGTAATGATGAGAAAGGTATAGCAAATCTATGGGAGAATGGATATGATCCTTCTCATTATGTAATTGAAGAATTATCTGAGGCTATTAATCTTGTTAAGGGTGGCCATTTTAGTAATGGTGATAAAGACAAATTTAAACCACTTGTAGATAATCTATTAAATCATGATCAGTTTTGTGTCTGTGCAGACTTCACTGATTATTGTGATGCTCAGGATCGTGTAAGTAGTGCATGGAAGGATTGGAAGAACTGGCAACGTATGTCATTAATAAATGTTGCAAGATCTGGATTCTTCTCATCTGATAGATCTATTAGGGATTACTGTACTAAGATATGGGGTATTCCGACTCTCTAAAAAGGGGGGTTTGTGCTATAAATAGGTATGGATGCCTTCGGGGTCCACAAAACACAAACTCGCTTTTAAAGGAGCTACTATCATGGGTAACCTAGCCAGGTATCATGCTGCAAATCTTCCGGACTTGTTGGAGAAGATCAATAGGAACAGCATAGGATTAGATGATTATCTCAATAGATTTTGGGATGATACTACTTCTTCCAACTATCCACCTTATAATTTAGTACAAGTAAGTAATGTCGAATCGAGACTCGAAATCGCCCTTGCGGGGTTTAAGAAAGATGAAGTCAAAGTCTATACGGAGTTTGGAAAGTTATCTGTGGAAGGCCAAAAAGAAGAATCAAAAAATGATGGAGAATTTGTCCACAAAGGATTGGCCCAAAGGTCCTTTACCAGACACTGGACGCTCGCCGATGATACAGAGGTTAGATCGGTCAGCTTTGAAGACGGACTCCTCGTGGTCGAACTGGGAAAAATAGTTCCAGATCATCATGCAAGAAAAGACTATCTGTGATATAATAGTGGAGTCAAGGTCGCTACCTGGACTGCTCTAGCATACTCTTTGGTGGGTTCTGCACTAGGGGCGATAAGAACCCACCACTTCTTATATTGATATTATGGATTATAAAAGTTCTGGTGTAGATATAGAAGCAGGAAATGCCTTCGTAGAAAGACTGAAAGAAAAAGCTCCCAGTATTGGGGGTTTTAATGGTATGATGAGAGTGCCTGCTGGATATGAGAAACCTGTCTTAGTATCTGGTGCTGATGGTGTAGGTACTAAAATTAACATAGCAGCGATTGCTAGGGACTATACAACTATAGGTGAAGACCTAGTTGCTATGTGTGTCAATGATGTGATTTGTAGTGGTGCTAAACCATTATATTTTTTAGATTATGTTTCTACTAAGAAGATTGATGATAATGTTGCTGACATTATGGTTGGTATTCTTAGGGGATGTGAAATAGCAGAGATGGATTTGTTAGGTGGAGAGACTGCTGAACATCCTCGTTCTAGAGATTATGATCTTGCAGGATTTTGTACAGGTATTGTAGAAGAAAATGAAACTGTTAATGGTAGTCTTATTAAAGAGGGAGATAAGATTATTGGTATAGAAAGTAGTGGGTTGCATAGTAATGGATATAGTTTGATCAATGATATGTTATGGAGGCATAAGATTTTTTATAAAGATATGCCTGAATTACTTACTCCTACTATAATCTATGCACCTGTAGTAAAGGAGTTATTGAAGAATCAACCTATTCTCGGTATGTCCCATATAACTGGTGGTGGTATTCCTGAGAATCTTCCTAGATGTATTCCAGAAGGATTAAAACCACAAGTAGATTATAACTCTTGGATATTACCTGATATCTTTAAGAAGATTATGCTTGCTGGTGAGATAGTAGAAGAGGAAATGAAGAAGGTATTTAATTTGGGTATAGGATTTTGTCTAATAGTTCCTCCAGAGGTGGAGGATGAAGTTAGAATGCTTATTACTCCTTATCATGAGTGTTGGACAATTGGTGAAATTGTGGTAGAATAGAGGAAAATAAATAAGATTATGGCACGCAAAGATCCGTATCCAGCCCTTGGGTCTGATTACAGACCACCCATAGAAACTTACACAACTAATAGGGGATTAACTTTAACAGCAGAAGAAGTGGTGGCATTGAGAGATCTTTTATCTCATGTTCCAGATCCTAGTAAGGAAATAGTTTCCTTATATGATAAGGTAAAGGTTCTATGATTGAGAAGATAGAAAAGGTTATTAATGCTATGATAAATTTCGTTGCAAAAAGAATCTAATGACTATTAAACTCGCTTTATTAAAGTCTGGTGAAGATGTGATAGCAGATATCGCAGAAATGGTTGTTGATGAGAAGGTTGTTGGGTATGTTTTTGATCAACCTGGAACTGTAAAACTTATTGGTGATGCGGTTAAGGACGGTAAAAGTAAATCTCCTTATAAGATTCAAATTACTCCTTGGATGCCTTTGAGTAGAGATCAAAAGATACCAGTAGTGGCTGAATGGGTTATAACTATAGTAGAACCAATTGAACAATTAAAGGAAATTTACGAGAAAGGAATAGAAAAAAATGGAAGTCAAGAACCTGAAGCTACTCTTACTGACGAACAATCAACTGATTCTGGGTCAGGTTGAGGAGGTTTCATCCGAATTGGGAGAACCTGATTGCAAAGTCACAGAACCTTTTGTGGTTAAACAAGAAAGCACTCTAGAACCGTGGTTATTGAGTGTGACTAATCAGAATGTTTTTATGTTGAGTTCTGATAAAATCTTGACTATTGTAGATCCTAATAATAAACTTACTAAGAAGTATGAGGAGCTTTTAGATAAAGAATGAGATTCTATACTAATGTCCAGATGGTTGGAAACAACTTCTTGGTACGTGGATATGAGAATGGGGAGAAGGTAATCTTCAAGGAAGAATATTCTCCTACTTTGTTTGTTAAATCAAAGAAGAAAAGTAAATATAAAACTTTAGAGGGAGATAATGTAGAACCTATTCGTCCTGGATTGGTAAGGGATTGTAGGGAATTCTATAAGAAGTATAATGATATTGATGGATTTGATATCTATGGGAATGAGAGATACGTTTATCAATACATCTCTGACAAATATCCAGAGGAAGAAATAAAATTTGATATTAGTAAGATCAAATTGATGACAATGGATATTGAGGTTCAGGCTGAGCATGGATTTCCTGATCCAGATTCTTGTTCTGAAGAGATGCTTACCATCTCTCTTCAAGATTATACAACTAAGGCGATTACTACCTGGGGAAGAAAACCCTATACTCCTACTCAAGATAATGTAACTTATTATCATTTTGAGGATGAGATTGCTATGCTCAACTCATTCTTATATCATTGGTCTAAAAATCCTCCAGATGTTATTACTGGATGGAATGTACGTTTATATGATATTCCTTATTTGTGTGGAAGGATTAGTAGAATAATGGGTGATAAGAAGATGAAACTTCTATCTCCTTGGGGTTTGGTTACTCATGAAGAAGTTTTTATTTCAGGCAGAGAATTTAATGTTTATGATATTGCTGGACTAACAACTTTAGATTATCTTGAGTTATATAAGAAGTTTACATATAAGGCACAAGAATCATATAGATTGGATTATATTGCTCAGGTTGAGTTGGGACAAAAGAAATTGGACCATTCTGAATTTGATACTTTTAAAGATTTTTATAGAGGTAACTGGAAAAAATTTGTAGATTATAACATTATTGACGTTGAACTTGTTGACCGTCTGGAAGACAAGATGAAGTTGATTGAATTAGCATTGACAATGGCTTATACTGCTAAGGTCAATTATATTGATGTGATGTTTCAAGTTAGAACTTGGGATACGATAATTTATAACTATTTGAAGAAGAGGAATATTGTTATTCCTCCTAAGAATAGAACAGATAAATCAGACAAATATGCAGGTGCTTATGTTAAAGAACCGAAACCAGGCAAGTATGATTGGGTTGTTAGTTTTGACCTTAACTCTCTCTACCCTCATCTCATCATGCAGTACAACATCTCGCCCGAAACACTCAGGGAGACTAGACATTCCAGCGCAAGCGTTGAAGGGTTTTTAAATAAGGAGATTGATTTAACTGAGGACTATGCTACTTGCGCTAATGGAGCACAGTATAGAAAAGATGTAAAAGGATTTCTTCCTGAATTAATGGAGAAGATGTATGCAGAAAGGGTCATCTTCAAAAATAAAATGATTGAGGCAAAGAAATCTTATGAGAAAACTCCCACTAAGGCATTGGAAAAGGAAATTGCAAGATGCAATAACATCCAAATGGCAAAGAAGATTTCTCTTAATAGTGCTTATGGTGCTATAGGCAATCAGTATTTTAGATATTATAAGTTAGCAAATGCAGAGGCAATTACTCTTTCTGGTCAAGTTTCTATTCGGTGGATTGAGAACCGCATAAATACCTACTTGAACAAGTTACTTAGTACGGAAGAAGTAGACTATGTGGTGGCATCAGATACTGATTCAGTATACATTAATTTCGGACCTCTTGTGGATAAATTTTTTAGTCATAAGATTGATGATAAAGCTAAGATTGTTTCCATTCTGGACCAAATTTGTCAAGATAAATTGGAACCCTTTATTGATAAATCCTATGAAGACTTGGCGTCTTATGTAAATGCTTATGATCAGAAGATGTTCATGAAGAGAGAGAACATCGCTGATAGAGGTATTTGGACTGCAAAGAAAAGATATATTCTTAATGTATGGGATAGTGAAGGAGTAAGGTATGAAGAACCTAAGTTAAAGATGATGGGCATTGAGGCAGTTAAATCCTCTACCCCAGCACCTTGTAGAGCAATGATTAAGGATGCACTTCAATTGATGATGAGTGGTACTGAGGAGGATGTGATTAATTTTATTGATGATTCCCGAGAAAAGTTTAAGCAATTACCTCCAGAGGAAATTGCTTTTCCTAGAACAGTTTCCAATGTAAATAAACATAAGTCATCTTCTACCATCTATGGTAAAGGAACTCCCATTCATGTAAGAGGATCACTTCTTTTTAATCATTATATTAAACAGAAGAAATTGGACAATAAATATTCTCTGATTAATAATGGTGAGAAAATTAAATTTTGTTATTTGAAGAAGGCTAATCCAATTCGCGAGAATGTCCTTTCTTTTATTAATGATTTTCCTGTAGAACTGGGACTTGACAAGTATATTGATTATGATTTACAATTTGAGAAAGCGTTCTTAGATCCTATCAAAGTGATCTTGGATGCTATTGGATGGAATGTGGAAAAAGTCGTAAACTTGGAGTTATTTTTTGGATAAATCTTTTTTTATAGAAAAAGAGAATTTTCTAAGTGATCAAGAATGTGACTTTCTTATTAATTACCACAAACGATTTTATAATGAATCTACTTATGGAAATTATTGGAATGGAACTTATGTTATGCGTATGAGAGAAACTCCTTTATTTCATTTAAAGAAATCATTAATTAGGAGATTCTATCTTAAAAAAATAACAAAAAACTTTCCTCAATTAAAATTAAATTATGATCAAGTAGTTTATTGGTCACCTGGATCTTTTCTTGAACTTCATTATGATAAAGATTATCCCGATGAAGGTGCTATTAATGATTTTGTTACTCTCTGTTATCTTAATGATGACTATGAAGGAGGAAAAACTTTAATAGAAGATAAGTCAATTAAACCTAAGAAAGGAAAATTAGTAGTTTTCCCTAGCAAAAAAATGGAACATGGTGTATCATTAGTAAAAGGTAAATCTCGATATACATATATTGCCTGGTGGAAGGAGAAGTAGATGAAAGATCAAAATGCCATCACACAGAAAGAAACAAAGGAAGAAAAATGGAAGAGAGCAGTTGATTTATATGTAGAATCAATTCATAAGCCTGACCATGCACTGAGGGGATGTGCTCATAATCAGAAATGTTATAATGAGTTAATGGAAGTACGTCAAAAGGTATTAGAATATGTAATGACCTTAAGATAATGTGGTTATCTGACGTTATTAGATTAAGAATCAATAATTATATTATTATTGATGATTTCTTTCCTGATGGAGTATGTGATTTTTTAAGAGAGTATATGCTCAATACAGCAGTATTTAAGGAGCAATATTTTGATTATAAATCTATAGATTTTGATAATGATCCTCCCGATCCTTCTTTGAAAGATATCTCTGAGAAGTATGTTGTCCCTAAAATATCTTTAATTAAACAATCTCAATATCAGAGAGGATGGAGTTTTCTTTATGATAATGTTGCAAGAGGAGTAATGCCTCATGCTGATCCTTCTTTTATTAATGTAAATATTTGGGTAACTCCTGATGAATGTGTTGAAGATCATAATAAAAATGGGTTAAGAATTTATAGGCAACATGTTCCTAAGAATATTCCATGGGAAGTTTATAATAATGGAGATCATCCATGGACTGTAAAGTTTCTAAAAAAATCAAACTATGATAGAATACCCTATAGGTATAATAGAGCAATTATTTTCAGAGGAAATACTTTTCATTCAACCGATCATGTTCATATGAAACAAGGTCAAGAGAATAGAAGGGTTAACTACACATTTTTATATAACTAATGGATTTTTTAAAAGATATAGTAAAAGAGATAGGAGATGACTACACAAAACTCGCATCCGATATATCGGACAGTCAATCCTTTATTGACACAGGTTCGCTGGTCTTTAACGGGTTGGTTTCAGGTTCTATCTTTGGTGGTGTATGTAGTAATAAAATCACTGCTATTGCTGGAGAATCTAGTACAGGAAAAACTTTTTTCGCTCTCGCCGTTGCGAAGAACTTTCTGGATGCTAACCCCGATGCTTATGTACTCTATTTTGATACTGAGAGTAGCATTACTAAATCACTTCTAGAAAGTAGAGGAATTGATTTAGAGAGGATAGTAGTAGTAAATGTAGTCACTATAGAAGAGTTTAGGTCCAAAGCACTTAAGGCCGTTGATATATATCTTAAGACCCCCACAGAAGATCGCAAACCCTGTATGTTTGTGCTAGACTCCTTGGGAATGCTTTCCACTGAGAAAGAAATTACCGATGTCTTAAATGATAAACAGGTTAGGGATATGACCAAATCCCAACTTGTCAAAGGTGCATTTAGAATGCTTACATTAAAACTTGGTCAAGCAAACATTCCACTTATAGTAACAAATCACACCTACGATGTCATTGGAAGTTATGTCCCTACTAAAGAAATGGGAGGCGGCTCTGGTCTCAAATATGCCGCGTCTACGATCATTTATCTCAGCAAAAAAAAGGAAAAGGATCAGAAAGAGGTTGTTGGAAACCTTATTAAAGCTAAGACAGCCAAGTCTAGACTCTCAAAAGAAAATAAAGAAGTAACTATTCGTCTTTATTTTGATGAACGTGGTTTGGATAGGTACTATGGTCTTTTAGAACTTGGTGAAATTGGTGGACTGTGGAAAAATGTTGCAGGTAGGTATGAAATAAACGGTAAAAAGGTTTATGCTAAGGAGATATATAAGAATCCTGATCAATATTTTACTAAGGAGGTAATGCAGGCATTAGATGAAATTGCTAACCAACAATTCTCATATGGTAAAGGTCTATGATAATATTATTCCAGATGTGTTTTGTACGGAGTTAATTGCTCTTTTTGAAAATTCCTCAGAACAACAGGAATATATCAATAATAATCATACTCCTTGCTTCACTCAGTTAAATATTAATGATTATCATCCTAACTGTGTAAAAAATCTGGTTAGATTTACTCGGAAAGCATATGGGAAATATTGTGAGGATATCGGTAATCCATATATTCCAAAACTTAAATATCTAGAAGAGTTTAGGATTAAGAGATATCGTACTAATAGGGAAGAAAGATTTGATGAACATATTGATGTTACAGATTATTCATCGGCACGGAGGGGACTTGCTTTTTTATTCTATTTGAATGATAATGATGGAGATACTTATTTTGGTGAAGTAGTAGTTCATCCTCGAGTGGGTAGAGTGGCTGTTTTTCCTCCTACGTGGGAATACCCCCATTATGGACTTGCTCCCACAGTTTGTACCAAATATATTATGAGTACTTATATTCATTATGGATAAGATTGAATTTTTGATTCTAAAAAATCTCCTACATAATGAGGACTATTTGAGAAAAGTAGTTCCATTTCTTAAAGGTGAGTACTTTCAAGATAGTAATCAAAAAATTGTTTATGAAGAGATCTTTAATTTTGTAACTCAATATAATGAAGTCCCTTCAAAAGAAATTCTTTCTATAGAAATAGAAAAGAGGAATGATATTAATGAAGATTCTTTTAAACAAGTTTCTCAATTGATTGCTTCTTTAGATGATGCACCAGTTGAAATAGAATGGTTACTTGATACAACAGAGAAATGGTGTAGAGATCGTGCTATTTACTTAGCACTTTTGGAGTCTATTTCTATCGCTGATGGAAATAGTGAAAATAAATCGCAGGATGCTATTCCTAGCATTTTGTCAGATGCTCTCGCTGTGAGTTTTGATAATCATGTAGGACATGATTATTTGTTAGATTACATCGAACGTTATGAGCTGTATAACAAAAAGGAGACTAGAATTGAATTCGATCTTGAATACTTTAACAAAATTACTAAAGGTGGGCTCCCTAACAAAACTCTTAATATCGCGCTTGCTGGTACGGGTGTCGGAAAAAGCCTATTCATGTGCCATATGGCTAGCTCCGTCTTGCTCCAAGGACGGAACGTTTTATATATTACAATGGAAATGGCAGAGGAGAAAATTGCTGAGCGAATTGATGCCAACCTTCTTAACATCAACATCCAAGAAATAGCAGATCTTCCTAAGATGATGTTTGATAGTAAAGTCACTAGTCTTGCAAAGAAGACTCAGGGGACTTTGATTATCAAAGAATATCCTACAGCATCAGCACATTCAGGACATTTCAAATCGTTACTAAGTGAGTTAGCACTGAAAAAATCCTTCAGACCTGATATAATATTCATAGACTACCTTAATATTTGTGCATCCTCTAGGTATCGTGGTAACCTTTCAGTCAATTCTTACTCGTATATTAAAGCAATCGCTGAAGAACTTAGAGGATTGGCGGTGGAATCGAACGTTCCAATTGTCTCGGCTACTCAAACTACTCGTTCTGGGTTCGGTAGCAGTGATGTTGAGCTTACAGACACAAGTGAGTCCTTTGGTCTTCCTGCTACTGCTGACCTTATGTTTGCCCTTATCTCTACGGAAGAATTAGAAGAGTTGGGACAAATTATGGTGAAGCAATTAAAGAATAGATATAATGATCCTACAATATTTAAGAGGTTTGTGGTGGGAATTGATAGAGCCAAGATGAGATTATATGATTGTGAGCAGGGTGCTCAAGCAGACATTGTTGACAGTGGACAAGAAGAAGAGTATACTTCTGAAGAAAGAAAAGTTAAAAAATCCTTTGATGGATTCAAATTCTAATATGACAAAGAAAGAGTTTAAAACCACAGATAAGAAAGGACGAGAAACAACTTGGGAATGGGAGGAGACTCCTGAGGTTAGAGCAGCAATAGAAAGATTACATAAAGATATGAAAACCAGAATCGAGGAAGAAAAGAATGACAGTTGACTATGATAAGTATATTGAATTTGTTAATGCAGTAACTAGTGATGAGTCAAAGGACTATTCTGCATTTGATAAGAGAACTTATGAATTAACTAAAGATATTCCTGTAGAACGTTTATTAACTGCTGCTCTTGGTATATGTGCTGAAGGTGGTGAGTTTACTGAGGTAGTTAAGAAGATTGTATTCCAAGGTAAACCAGTTAATGAAGAAAATATTTTTCATATGAAGCGTGAGTTGGGAGATATCTGTTGGTATCTAGCACAAGCATGTATGGCACTTGATACTTCATTCGATGAAGTTATTGAGATGAATGTAGATAAATTAAAGGCTAGATATCCTGGTGGGGAATTTGATGTACATTATTCGGAGAATAGAAAAGAAGGAGATTTGTGAGATCTTTATTAATATTATTAATTGTTGTAGGTTTATTTGATGTTCCTGTATATTCCCGTCACAGTAGAGATAAAGATTGTGATATGCATTTGGAATGTAAGAAGGGTAATAAGGTTGTTCAATCGTGGCAAGAATTGGGAAAAGATTATGTGCCATGGCGTATTGAATTAGCAAGATTTTTTAAAGCTGCAGATAAATTAGGAATTAAATTGTATATTACAAAGGCAAAGCACTTTGGGGATAATAATCAAGGAGTTTATAATGTGGTTTATAATAACATCTATCTTAATGAAGATATTATTAAACACCCTTTAGGCACTGTAAGAGTTCTTAGACATGAAATATGGCACGCTGTTCAGGATTGTGCAGCAGGGGGATTATCTAATACATCTAGTAAATCTATTTTTTCTACAGATGAACTTCCTGAGTGGGTTAAGAAAACAGCTAATGACCTATATAAGCATACATCTGATAAAACAAAGGAAGAGGAAGCTGGAGCTATTTACGTCTCAACGAAGAGGTACAAATCTGTAGAATCTTTAGAAGAATGCGCTAGAAAGGAGGTAAAATTATGAAGAAATTAATTGCATTATTACTTGTAGTTCCTATGGGTTGTACTCCTGCTGTAGCAGCAGAAGTATGGGAAGATGGCACTATGAGACAACCAGGATATAGTAAGACTCGTACTTGTTATAAGAGTGTGTATAAAGAAGAGTATGTACCTGGCACAGAGTTTGATCCTGGATATGTAAAGTCTAGCAAGGAAACAATTGAGGTTCCTTGTGATAATGAGGTTGCAGGTAGTAAGGTTATTCGCAGCACTGTAGTGGAGTATGATACCAATGATTGCTCTGATGGAACCATTGTGGGTGCATTATTGGGTGGTGGACTAGCAGGATTTGGTTCACGTGGTAAGGATAGATGGTGGGCAATTCCTTCTGGTATGATTGGTGGTGCTATGGTGGGATGTCAAATAGATGGTGGTTAACAAAAATAAATGCCTAATGGGGTGTTAATTACTAAATAATATATGTTGAATTCCTAACATAATTATGACTGATATCTTAGAAGAGTATGATGAGACTCAACTGGCAATGGATCAGTATTTTGAATGTCTAGTAGAGTGTGATGAGACAGAACAAGCCCAATCTTGCCGACAAGTGTGTAAGGTACATTTAGAGGTTGACGACAATATAAATATAAAAAGATAAAGCTTAGTTGTGGAAAAATGAACCCTTCAGAAATGAGCAGTATTATGCAAGCATATAGTGCTGTGCATAGTACCGAGGTTAAAGAAGAATTAGATTCTAATCGTGATCAAATCAGTGAGATGAGGCTGACTCAATTCACAGATAAAGATCTGTATGAGGTTGCAGAAGAGATTTTGGAAG
>VTLG01000939.1_pt1 | contig 24123 bp, 37 predicted proteins | sample 4694571 | NCBI WGS metagenome assembly VTLG01 (sample SAMN12604809, study PRJNA352737) | marine metagenome | biome: ENVO:00000447; feature: ENVO:00000209|ENVO:00000569|ENVO:01000036; material: ENVO:00002151; isolation source: viral sequences binned using virsorter ...
AACAGTCCAACAATCCAATGACAAAGGAACTTGGTTTGGATGGGATGTTTCTCAAGTTGGTCCTATTAAAGATAAGTCAGTTTATGAGATCGCAAAACAATTTGCTGTAAGAGTTAGCAAAGGAGAAATAGAAGCGAAACATGGAACTGAAGAATCTAAATCGGACGTACCGTACTAGAGAATAACCGGATCGGTTATAAAGGGCGGGAGCGGGAGACTTAACCCGCCCTCTAAAGGATATATGAAGAAATTTATAGAAATATTTACAGGATTAGAACGAGCTCATGGTTGTACCTACGTTGAAAAGAAAAATGTAGACGGCACTAAAGTTAAAGGACAATCGTTTGTTAAACGTCAACATGTTACAGAAGAACTTTGGCAAAATCATTTAAAAGGAATTGAACCTAGTCTAGGCATTATTCCTATTAACGAAGAAAATAAATGTCGATGGGGATGTATCGATATAGATTCTTATGCAGGCTTTGATCATAAAAAATTAATTATTCAAATTAAAAAATTTAAACTACCTTTAATTACGTTTCGCTCTAAAAGTGGAGGAGCCCATATTTTTTTATTTACAACGGTTCCTGTAGATGCAGAATTAATTAGAAAAAAATTAGTATCGATTGGATCTATATTAGGATTTGGAAGTTCAGAAGTTTTTCCAAAACAGATTGAATTAAAATCCAAAGATGATACCGGAAATTTTCTTAATTTACCATACTTTAATGCAACAAATACAACAAGATATGCCTTCCTAGAAAACGGAGAAGCTGCTAGTATAGATGGCTTTTTTGGACTCTATGAAAGAAATAAACTCACACCAGAACAATTAGAAAAACTTATCATTAAACGAACTGAATCAGAATTAAGTGATGGTCCTCCATGTATGGAAACATTAGCGGCTGAAGGAATCAGCGAAGGAGGACGAGATAATGCCTTATTTCATTATACAGTTTATGCTAAAAAGAAATGGCCATCTGAATGGAAAAATAAAATTATTTTATTTAATGAAAAGGTGATGAAACCACCTTTAGATGATGCTTCCGTAGAAAGAATTAAAGAACAACACGATAAGAAAGAATGGGGATATAAATGTAAAGACGAACCGATGTGTAGTTTTTGCGATAAAGAATTATGCCGCACAAGAAAATATGGAATAGGAGGGATGGCTCTCTTTCCAGTGTTAAGTGATCTTCAAAAGATAGAACTTGATGAACCTTATTATTATGTAAACGTAGATGGACAAAGAGTTAAACTTGATAATGTAGAAACTTTATTAGAGCAAAGACTTTTTCAAAGAGCTGTAGCTAAACAAATTGATAAAAGACCCCCACGAATTTCTCCCAAAGAATTTGGACAATATACCGATCTTTTACTAGCAGGAATTGAAAAAGTTCCAGCACCTGCAGGCTCTTCAAAGATTGATCAATTGCAAGAACATTTAGAAGAATTTTGTACGAATCGAAGTTCAACAACTACAACAAAGGAAGATATTTCTAGAGGAAATGTTTACACCAGCGAAGGAAAACATTATTTTATATTTAGTAAATTTTTTTATGGCTTCTTACAAAAAAGAAAATGGGATGAAAAATCTCAAGTTACGCAACAAATGTTAAAAGATCATTTTGATTGTATTGATGATCGCATTATGGTTGGTAAAAAGAAAGTTAGTGTGATGTGTATAATATCTTTTGATAGAATAGAAGACAGTTATAAACCAAAACAATTTAAACCAAAGGATCCTTATTAATGAAAACAATTGTATTAGGTCCACCCGGAACAGGGAAAACAACAACCTTATTAAATAAAGTTGATGATCATTTAAAACAAACCGATCCTAATAAGATTGGTTATTTTGCTTTTACACAGAAGGCTGCTTACGAAGCAAGAGATCGAGCTATGGAAAAATTTAATTTAAGCGAAGATGATCTTCCTTACTTTAGAACTTTACATTCTTTAGCATTTAGAAGATTAGGAATTAAAAAAGAAAGTGTAATGCAACGTCATCATTATCAAGACTTCGGTAAGAAAATAGATTTTCCTGTTGACTATATGGAATATGATGATGAAGAGGGAGGAATCTTTACTACTAAAAGTGATTACTTAAGAATTATTCAGTTAGCTAAATTAAGAAATATAAGTTTTGAAAGACAATATGATTTAAAAGAACATACGCAAGATGTTGAGTTTAATAAATTAAGAATCATTGCGAATGAATTAGAACGTTATAAGAAAGAACATAGTCTTATAGATTTTAATGACATGATTTTAAATTTTATTAAATCAGATGCCTCTCCTAAGTTTGATGTAGTCTTTATTGATGAAGCTCAAGATTTATCTCTGATGCAATGGGATATGGCTAAAACAGTCTGGAATAAATCTGGTGACTCTTACATTGCGGGTGATGATGATCAGGCTATTTTTAGATGGGCCGGTGCAGATGTTGATAGTTTTATTACTCAAAAAGGAAAATTTTTAAATTTAACTCAATCGTTTCGTATTCCTAGAAAAGTACATGACATTGCTATGAAAATTATAGGAAGAGTTTCTAATCGTTTAGATAAAGAATGGAAACCTAAACTGCATGAAGGTGGACTTTATCGTCATGCTGATTTTGAAAATGTAAATATGAATAGTGGGGACTGGTTAGTTTTAGCTAGAACAAAATTTATGTTGGCTGATTTAGAAGATACTCTTTATCGCAAAGGACTTTATTATAAAAATAAATTTAAAAGATCTTACGAACAAGATTTATATGAAGCCATTACCGATTGGGAAAACTGGCGTAAAGGAACCACTTTAGATTTAAATCAAATTAAAAGAATTATTACTTACATGAGTCCACAAAAAGTAGAGAAGACTCAACAATATTTTATGGATAAAGATCAACGCTATACATTAGAAACCTGCAAAGCTCGTCATGGCTTTATGACTGATGCAGTTTGGTATGAAGCTTTAGATCAAGCTCCAGCAAGAAAAGTAGAATACATTAGAAAGATGAGAGCGAATGGAGAACAATTAAATAAAAAACCACGTATTTTACTATCTACAATACATGGAGTCAAGGGAGGGGAAGCACAGAATGTTATTCTTCTTACAGATTTAAGTTTTAATACTCAAAAAGGATATGAAAGGAATCCTGACGATGAAAATCGTTTATTTTATGTAGGTGCTACAAGAGCAAAAGAAAATTTACATATTATAGAACCAAAAGATTTTTATAAAAGCTATCAAGTATGAGTTCATATAATAGACAAATTGGAGGATCCCATTATCAGAATTTTAAAATTCAGCCCAGTAAATTTGTGATTGAAAATAAATTGCTTTTTCCTGAAGGATCCGCTATAAAATATATTTGTAGACATCCATATAAAGCAGGAAAGGAAGATTTATTAAAAGCTATACATTTTATTGAAATGATTATTGAGAGAGATTATACCCTACCTGATTATATGGTATCGATGACTGAGGAAGAAGAATATCGTAATGCTGGTATCACGAAAGACGAAGCCCAGAAAAAATCAAAACCTAATTCATGGGGGATTATTAGATAATGCAAGTCCCTCTTTTTAAACCTCAAACTGAGTGGCTTCCTCCTGAAGATTTTCCTGACTTATCTAAATACGCTGAAATAGCTATCGATTTAGAAACCAAAGATCCTGACTTAATAAAAATGGGATCCGGTTCTATAACAGGTCGAGGCGATGTTACAGGAATTGCTGTCGCTGTTGATGATTGGTCAGGGTATTACCCGATCGCTCACGAAGGCGGTGGAAACATGGATCGTAAGATGGTTTTAAAATGGGTCCAAGATGTTTTAAATACTCCCGCTATTAAAATTTTTCACAATGCTATGTACGATGTCTGTTGGCTTAGACGTTTAGGTTTAACCATACGAGGACGCGTAGTCGATACGATGATTGCTGCCGCTCTCGTTGATGAAAATCAATTACGTTATGATTTAAATAATTGTTCAAGACGTTATACCGGTCAAGGTAAAGACGAAGCTGCTCTCTATGCTGCCGCTAAAGAATGGGGCATTGATCCTAAAGCAGAGATGTATAAACTTCCTGCACTTTATGTAGGAGCTTACGCAGAGAAAGATGCTGAGCTAACCTTAGCTTTATGGAAAGAATTAAAAAAAGAAATTTTACATCAAGATATTAGTTCTATCTTTCAACTTGAGTTAGATTTGTTCCCTTGCCTAGTTGAAATGAGATTTCTCGGTGTGCGCGTAAATCAAGAACAAGCAGCGATCGAAAAGAAAACATTAATGGAACATGAACAAAATTTACTCACAGAGGTAAAGAACAAAACAGGAATAGAAGTTCAGATCTGGGCCGCAAGATCTATTGCTAAAGTCTTTGATAAATTAAAATTACCTTACGATCGAACTATTAAAACTCAAGCGCCAAGCTTTACGAAAAACTTTTTAATGAATCACCCCCACCCTCTAGTGAAACAAATTGCCCAGGCTAGAGAAATTAATAAAGCCCATACCACATTTATAGATACCATATTGAAACATACCTACAAGGGCAGAATCTATGCAGAGATTAATCAGTTGCGTGGAGATAATGGAGGAACCGTGACGGGAAGATTCAGTTATGCTAATCCAAACTTACAACAAATACCAGCACGAAACAAAGATCTTGGACCACGGATTCGACGTTTGTTTATTCCTGAAGAAGGACACACCTGGGGATGCTTTGATTATAATCAACAAGAGCCAAGACTGGTTGTACATTATGCATCATTACAAAATTTATATGGAGTGGATGAAGTTTTAGAGGCTTATAAAAAAGGGGATGCGGACTTTCATAGTATTGTAGCTGACATGGCTGAGATACCTAGGTACCAGGCGAAGACGATTAATCTTGGTTTGTTTTATGGAATGGGTAAAAATAAATTACAAGCAGAGCTCGGTGTTAACAAAGAAAGAGCTCAAGAATTATTTCAACAGTATCATGGTCGAGTACCTTTTGTTAAACAACTGATGGACGCGGTGATGAAACGTGCACAAGACTCAGGAAAAATTAGAACTTTACTGGGTAGACTTTGTCGGTTTCATTTATGGGAGCCTAATTATTTTGGGATACATAAAGCTCTTCCTCATGAACAAGCAATCCTCGAACATGGACCAGGGATTAGACGAGCGTATACTTACAAAGCTTTAAATAAATTAATACAAGGCTCTGCTGCAGACATGACTAAAAAAGCAATGATTGAACTTTATAAAGCCGGTATTATACCTCATATTCAAGTACATGATGAGTTGGATATATCTGTAAAAGATGATAAACAGTCCAAACAAATAGTAGAAATTATGGAATCCGCGGTTGGACTTGAAGTACCTAATAAGGTAGACTATGAGTCCGGTAAAAACTGGGGTGACATAAAATAGGAGGAACTATGGAAACAATTAAACAGATCTGGCAAGATCACAGAAAAGTGTGTATTGGTGCTGGAGTCGTTGTTGTTATTTTAATTATAGCAGCACTGTAGGAATTTATGTCGTATGGCTTATTTAAATGCAAACATACCTGTGATGTATGCACAGATCAGGAGAGAGTATCTTTATGACCTTAAAGATCACCATGGAGAAGTGGAAGACTGTATTGTCTTTGCTGTCGCATCGATTACAGGGCGTCCTGTACTCTTTCATGCAATTATGGAAAACGGTGCTATTTTCTACCGTTTGCCAATCTCTGCATTTATACAAAGAGGATTTAAAGCGACTGAAGTTCCTCGGGTGCGACTTGATGAGCTGGAGCTTTGGAATTGTTTTAGTTATTATCCTGCTATTACTAATTTCGATATCTTAGACGGACAATCTGGTAAATATATAGGTAAAGATAAAAAATGGCATACGGGTGCCTACCTTTTTACGGTTGACTGGGCTCACCCAGAGAGTAATATAGTCGATACGGATCATTCGGAAATCCCGCAAGAGCATAAATGCGCTCACATATTGGCCTTGGATGATGGCAACTATGCGGCTCAGCCCAATAATAGATTAATCTGGAGCATTCCATCTTTCACTGTGAAGGATGAAATTCCTTTTGATTGGAAGGTACAAACTTCTGAATGGAATGTCGAAGATAGTAGTAAATGGAAAACAGAAGATACGGATAAGTACTTCTATGATATAGAGGAAAATAAAAATGAATAAATGTAAAGATTGTTTTTGTGATTGTCATTGTAATGTCGGTGAACATTCAGATGCGACTGGTGTATGTGCTTGCACCAAATGTAATTGTAATCCTCAAGGAGCTACAGTAAACAATGAGGAGTGTCTCTCATGTCAATAGAAGAAAAACGAACTTGCAATATGCATACCAAAGAAAAAGAAAAATCAGGTACATGTTGTCACGCAAAAGAAGACCAAGAAATCGCAGAACAATTGACGTATGAACAAAGTTTTTTAACTAAAAGTGTATCTGCAAAGGAGCAAAATGAATAAATTATATTTAGTCCTTGCATTATTATTTGCATTAAGTGCCTGCTCAGTAGGCAAAAAATGTACCTATACACAAGATGGAACAAAACTCTCATCTTATGTATGGTTTTATAATGGTGACAAGCCAATTGATTTAGATAAAAACAACTGTAACTAAATGAACAAAAAATTAATAAGGGCACTAGAAGATGAAGTACAGAACTTTAAAGCTTCTAAGGGCAAGGAGAAGCGTAAGAAAAAAAAGAAACATGACAACTAGATGGATGAAATATTTAATATTTTCTTTCATTATTGGCGTCATCTTTCTAGTAGCGTGGGCAAATGGGTAAACCTTTAAAAATTTCAGAAGAAGCAGCAGTTCAAATGCCGATGAAAACGGTAGCCTCTTTGATTGCCCTCGTGGCAATCGGGACCTGGGCTTACTTCGGTATCAATGAGGCACTTAACAAGCACAATACACAATTAGAACTTATGGAACGAGATTTAGAATTGAACAGCGAATTTAGGATCAAATGGCCTCGGGGACTTTTGGGAAGTTTACCCGCAGATTCTGAGCAGTTCATGTTAATAGAAGAGTTGTATAAACAAACAGACAAAATGCAAATTAGAGTGGACTCAATGATGCACAATGAGGTTAACATCGAGGCTTTAACTAAGGCAGTTAATAAGTTACAGTCGGATGTAGAAAAATTAAAAGATAAGCAAAGAGCATTTGCTAATGGGAGTCACGAATAATGGAAACAGTTTTGGCGGGGGTAGTCGTGTTGTGCATGTTTTACCAGGGGGGTATTATTGAACACACCTATGTTCAGTCGCAGCGGATGTCAGATTGTTTGGCTAAAAAAAGGACCGTTGAGAGAAGCGTTAATCCCGAAAACGTCCGTATGCAATGTGGAAAAGTTACGGCGATCGTAGAGAAGGACGAATATAGCGACAAGATGAGAATTGTTAAGATACTTAAAGATAAATATGACTCGTCGGGTTATACGAAATAAACCAAATCCCATAGCTAGACTTTTAAAACACTTTACTCCTAAGCGATTTCAGGATAAAAAGAAATATAATAGGAAACGAGATGACAACATTTGGCGACGGAGTATTCGGAAAGGGATTGGAACTTAAGACTGAAGTTACAAATGGGAAATGTCCCCTTTGTAGTGAAACAACAGTCTTTGTATCTATTCTAACAAACGTTTATCGATGTATGAATTGTGGCGCCGATACTCATCAACAAATTAATGGGGTCATTAAATTTATGCCTATTCTTACTTCAGGTAGTAAAATTCCAACGATGAAAGTGGTAGTCGATCCACCTGAAAAAGATGGCACGTAGACCTCTTTTTGGGGTTTCCAATTATAAAGGACCCACAAGAATAAAACGGCCTGGCAGACACGCAAAATCATATTCAAAACGCATTCCCCACCGCAAAAAATCTCGCGGCCAAGGTTGACTTTTCTCCTATATTAACCTACATTTAACATAGAATGAAATATGTTATTATTCTTTTACTCAGTACAACAGGAGTAGAAAAAATAAAATTTGAAACTCACGGTCTTGAGTGCGGGGAAATAGCTAACGCCTGGCGTGAAGTTAATACTCGATATTATGATGGACCTCATCAAGGGAACTTTACCCCGGATGGTAAGCTAATGATTGGTTATACTTGTATATGACCTATTCTCAACAAGAAATTGGAGAATAGGTATTAAAGAGAGGGAAATTTTCAATAACACAATTTGGACACATTTGTCAACTTGTATCCGTTCTCTTGCATACATATTTTAAACCCACATTAAATCTATTGATTTCTGCATACCCCATCTTCTGTAAAATACTTATGGATTCTTTATGAGCGGCAATAGAACATTCATACCAAGAGTCATAAAGCTTGGGTGATTCCATAGGGGCTAGACACCCATTATTGTTAATAAATGAGCACACCCATATAATTAAAACATATTTCATCTTGACACTATTTAAGGAATATCCTATATTCTAATATTAAAAAAGGAAAGAACACATGACTGATATAACAAAATACAGAAACGTATCACTTACACATAAAACATATAACATATTAGTGAAGCTATCCAAGAAATTATTGCCTCACGAAGAATTATCTATTAGTAAAACTGTAGGTGCACTAGCGAAAGAGAAAGAAGCATTATTAAATGGCAAAGTTTCAACAGAAATACGCGACTGAAAAAGAAGATACAACTACTCCAGAACATTATCTCTGGGTAAGCGTCTTAAGTAAAGCGGCACACGATGCCCTTTATAGTTCGGACTGGTTTGAATCTCGAAAAGCTTTAGAATGGTTTAAAGCTCAACGTTCAGACTTTAGAGAAGTTTGTGCGTTAGCGGGAAAAGATCCTAACTACGTTTACACGCATATTATTAAAAAAATTAAAGATCGGGAAGCCCACATGGAATGGATTAAAACCGGTCAACGTTATTATGTTAAAAATAATAATGGTGTACCCACAGGAGGAAAAGTTTTTCATTCTTATTACCGAAGTAATTATAAACCGCATAGTCCTAAAGGTCCTTATAAAAAACGAGGACGTCCTAAAAAGAAACATTTAATGGGCAATGCTTATTACAAAGCTAAACGTGAGAAAGACGCCTATTACGTTAAGATGGGAAAATTAGGGGGTCGACCAAGGATGTATAATAATGTATAAAGCTATTTGTCCTAATTGTACCGGCAACGGCTACATTAACATTGTAGATGGAAAAGGAGAGACGGAAATTAAACAATGTTGGACTTGCGAATCAGAGGGTGAATTAACTTATGATGAAAAAGACGTTAAAAAAATTAGTGATAGGCTCTGCGATACTTATCACCACAAGCGGTTGCAGTGAGTTTGCTCTACTGGCATCAGGTAGTTCCATTGCTGTATCTCAAAATGCATACGTTAAAGCCTATAATGGTTTTGATGTGTTGACCATTATGTCAACGGAGAAGGATATAAAGAATCATGTCTATAGTAAAACGAAAGAATTTTTAAATGATAAAAGGCGACAGCAGTGAGTATGAACTCTTAATCGAAGCGGTCCAAAGTAGTTGCGCAGTAACCCAAGATCCTGTCTTACTTTGTGAGATTGGTGTGCGTGAAGGCCTCGGCTCTAAGCTGATGCTGGATGCCGCTCTTGAACATTATCCTAAAGCCCATCTCGTGGGCATTGATCCTTACGGAAATTTAGATTACGCCCATTACGATGATAAGAAGTCTTATCGATCAGACTATACGAATAAGATGAAAACGCAGCTGAAGAAAGACATGGCGGAGTATGAATCCTTCCACCTTTTAGAAATGACGGACGCGGAGTATATGTATCGCTTTCGTGATGGTTATCCGATCTATGATGACGAGGAAAAAATTTTAAAAAATTATACTTGCGTTCACTTTGATGGTCCTCATCAAACGGTGGATGTTTTACGCGAAGTCTTATTCTTTTGCCAACGCTCTCATGTCCATACCACGTTTTGTTTTGATGACTATAAGAAGTATGACATGGAAAACATAGCGAACGTCTGTTCCCGTTATGGCTTCCAAAAACTTAAACAAGGTGAACAGAAGATGATCTTAAGGAGAAACCCATGACTTTTAAAAGTATTGACGAACTCAGTGACCGAGGAGATTCCTATACCGAATATCCTACTTACATTAAACACTGGGAAGAAGCCACCGACCACGGCTGGAAAATAAAAATTCTCACTGAAAGTGGTTTACATATCTTCAACTGCAAATGGAAAAATTATAAGCGTCCGCATGACCTAACGAAAAAAGAACAATGCCCACACAATTAGAGTTTAGCTTTGATGAGTGGATGCCCCTTGAATTATATGATAAAGACCTTGTGCCCAATACCTACCGACTTTTTCTCACGGGAGGAAAACATCCCTTCTATGGCGTACCTAATACCTATCCTATTTATCAAGAGCTTATTTGGCCTTATATTAAACGCATTCATTGGCCTGGAATTAATAACGCCAAAGGTGGCCAACGAGCGGATCAAATGAATTTATGTGTAAGAGATCATGGTCAACCGTACCCTTATATTAGTTTAACCGCTAAAGGAGACCGAACGATCTCTCCTAAAAATCGAAACCCTTACGTCGTTCAACGTCAAAAATTTTTTATGATGCATCGTCTGGTAGCCATGGCGTTTGTGAAACGTCCTCCGGGAAAAGAACATGTGATGCATTTAAATGATGATCCGACCAATTACCTTGCGTCGAATTTAAGATGGGGAACGAATCGAGAGAACCATGCCGACCGGTCCGCGGATAGTAAACGAACGATGGGGGATATTTATGAGGGTCTACTCAAGGCGGGAAAGCTTAAAGGATGAAGAAAAATTCTAAATACACCTACGTCAACGCAACATCAATCACCGACCATGGATCACGGGTATACAATGTTATGGGAAATAGATTACCCAGTGTCACAACAATCCTTGCACAAACAAAAGATGATGAGTATATAAAACGCTGGAAGGCAAAAGTAGGACATGAAGAAGCAGAACGAATTAAGAATTACTCTAGCAAGCGCGGGACTAGCATGCACAAGTTCCTGGAGAAACACATCCAAGGGGAAGGGTATGAAGATCTTACTAAGATCGGTAAAGAAGCTAAACCGATGGCTCAAAAAATTATAGACATAGGATTAACACCTGTTGAATATTATTATGGTAGTGAAATTACACTTTACTATCCTGGCCTGTACGCAGGTGCTACAGATTTAATTTGTGAACACAATGGAATGGAAACTGTTGTGGATTTTAAGCAGTCAAATCGCCCGAAGAGAGAAGAATGGATAGATGACTATAAGCTCCAGATAGCAGCTTACGCGATGGCCCACGACTACATACATAAATCTTACATTAAACAGGGTGTAATAATGGTATGTACTCCTGACCTATATTACCAAGAATTCAAGATTTCCGGGCTTCAATTGAGACAAGCAAAGCATGATTTTTTGAAGAGACTAGATATATACTATGAGCAAAAAAGAGATTATAAACAAGAACAACAAATAGACACACAAAGTTTACTAGAAGAATTTGAAAAGGAGGCAGCAAAAAAATGAGGGAAAGAATCTACAAAGCTATGGTTAAGAGATACCACAGTCGTATGGAGGATGCTCTATTAAAAATAGATCTACTTCTAGTCAACGCAGGCAGTAATTCTGTCATGGTTGACCACAGTGACATCACTGGCGAAATAGATAAGCTACTAGCACAAGTAGCAATAGCCCAGGAAAGACTGGAAATTCTCAAGAAATATTACAGCACTAATTAAGGCTTAAAGTTGTTTGAATTATGTTCAAAAAAAGGCGGACATTCTCTATATAGAGATGTGGGAAATAAATTTATTTTTAAAATAAAAAAAATTAAAAACACTCAAAATATGTCCAAATTGACTATTATCGTTGGTATATATAGCTAAAGTATGGACACTTTTTGGACAGAATTTATTTAAAAAGTGTCCAAACTAACAGTTTGTAGGGGGTCGCGCGGAAATTTTCTGTTTTTAAAAAGTAGAATTATCTGTCAGATCTCTATATAGGAGAGTAATGAAACGTAAGAAGTCTAAATATAAACATATTACCCTTAATAAGAAAAAGTTCTATTTCTACCGAATCTCGTGGGTTGACATCACCGGGGATGCGGGGCATGCTACGGCTGATGAGTTCGATAAGTTCGGATGTTCAGAGATGGTTACGTTTGCATATGTTTATAAACGTACGAAGAAATTCCTTTGGACTTTTGCGAGCTATGACGAGAAGGATGAGGCTTATTCAGATAGGAATGTCTTCCCTGCAGGGGTCATAACTGAAATGAAAAAAATTAATGTTTAAGAATGATTGGGCTCAACTTTTTTTAGCGTTGGGGTTGGTGTCTCTTTTCTACTGGGTAATGATTTCAGCTCCGCTTTTATCTCTTCGATAGGTTTTGCATCTAGTATAGGACTATACTCTTCTATAATATCTTTCATTCTCTTTTCTAATTCTTGTTCAGTCATATCTTCTAGCTTACCTGTTTTAATAATTTTCTGTTCTATGTATAGACCTGCGGCCTTACCTCTAGCCACCTCTGCATTAACGGCTGATGAAAAGCTTCCCTTTTTAAGGGCTGCCTCTCTGAGTCTGGCTAATTCTTTAATATGTCTTTCAAAATCTATTGCGTATTTACTTTGTACTTCTTCTCGTAGTTCTCCAATGTATTGGACTACTAAAGGATAGGTTCTAGGATTACGTAGTTCACTAGCTCTTACTCGAGCTGAGTCTTCGGCATAGCCGGCCTCTTTAGCACATTCGTAGGGTGTCATTCTGCCTTCATTGTATACATACAATTCAGCAAAGCGTTTTTGTGTGTCGGTTAATCTTTTTGGAACTCCCATACTTGACTATTACAGTAAGTTAGAGTACAAGTCAATATTATGAATAAAGATGATAAAGAAGCATTCGCACAAAAGATAGCGCAACAGCAGGACGCAGGTTTATCACCAGACCAAAAGAAATTGGTGGAGCATGTTGAAGCCGCTATTCAACATAATACATTAGGTAAGAAGTTGACTGAATATGATTACCATAAGTATTGGAAAGATCAGTACGAGAAAGAACATCAGTTAAGACTCGAAGCCGAAGGTGAAATGCATTTAGTTAAAGCTGTTGGAATGAATAGTCCTGAAATGAAACAAGCTATTGCTAATATTAAAGAATTAGAATTAGGTTTAGCTAACTCACTGGAAGTTAATGAGTCACATCAAAAATTAAATGGAAAATTACAAGTTCGCTTGACAGAGTTAGAACAAGAGAATATAGAGCTACACACCGACAATAAAAAGTTGGCACAACAAGTCGACGACAAGGTAAATCAACTAAGAAAAACAGGAGTACTTTAATGACAGTAAGTTGTCAGGAGTTAGAAAAAATAATCAGAATGTTTAATGACAAAAGTACTGTTGCTAAAGAAGCTAGAGTTTCTGTTGAGATGCCAGACAAGACTATGTGGGATGTTACACAAATCTTATTAGCTCAAAATAAAATCATAGGCGATAGAGAATCACACCGAATTATAATTAGAGTTGTTAAAGAAGTATGTCCCCCTGGGAAGGTTATAGGCATACTGTAATTACTCTAAATATGAAATGGCTCCCGAGAGAAAATTATATCAAAATCTTAAACGAAATACTTCCGGTATCATGTGGAATCGTATTGAAAACCTTGCTGGTATTGGGCTCCCTGATCTATTGGGGTATAATCCTTCTGGCCACTTTTTCACTGTTGAATTAAAAGTCACAAGGAGTAATTCTCTACGCTTTTCTCCACATCAAATTGCATTCCATAAGACACATCCTCATAATACATTTATCTTAGCCCAGACCCTTGGTCAGGGCTCCCTGAAACTTATTCCAGGGTCCATGCTTGATGATCTATTGAGGGATGGTTTTGCTTGCTCATCCGTTGCTCGTGTATCCTGGCCCACTGTGCTTGAGCGTCTGCTCGCTTGTTGATTGCTTGTTGCTTGTTGGTTCTTCTGGCTGGAGGTCCCTATCCCCTGGATCGGCACATGCCACGTTTCTTGCTGTGGGCTGACGGGCACTCCCCAGGGTACTTCGAGCGGCTCGCTTTGAGCTGCGCACATTGTGCGCGTTTCGCGTGTTTGTTATATGGCTCCGGGCTACAGATCGTTCTAGATGCTCCACTTTACCATTAGTCCTATGATATCCCAGACCTGAGCTCCTGTCAAGCTTGTTGCTCGCTAGTTGCTCGCTGGTCCCTCGTTCGATGAACGAGGGATATGTCTTCCTCCATTCTTCATGGGCTGGATAGATGGTTGGTTTAGTGTTTTTTGTATTGGATTTCATAAATATCTTTATTCCAGCATGCGCGACAGCTACGGCATTTCATACCCTGTTCAGGGGCCGGGCATACGTGGCCAGCTCGAGGGGTCGTCACGACTGTAGACCAATGGGTCCAGGCGTTGCCGGGTTTTGTATCATTTTTTGCGTTACTGAGTCTAATAATTAAATTTGGCGGAATTGTGGATCCAGGAAGAGGCAAATACTTGCGCTCCTGAGTTGGCAACCAGTGCATAGTATCTGGCGTCGCTTCACATACTTTGAAGATCTGGTCCAGGTGCCATGAGCTCTGAATGTCTCCTGAGTCGTGCCATCTAAAATGCTTAATACCTGTTATGAGCGTAACCATAGCCCGAACCCATTCAGGATGCTCGAGGCTCTCAAGCCGGCGTGCTAATGCATCCTTCACATTGGGAAATCGATATCGACCCTTCAGTGCATAGCAGCCTGAGCACGGCGTGCCGGCCACCTTGGCCAGGAGCTGGCCAGTCTGGCAATGGGAGGCCGGTAGGTTATACGAGCCTTCAGGCATTTTGCCTGGAGCTGACAGCCCACCGGTTATTTTGCTTGCTTGTTTTTTGTACATGTCTTTCTATGCTTGTTTATATCATTTAATTGTGGCGCTTGTTTGTTCTTGCTTGTGCGTAGATGGAAGAGCGTGTTGGCCGCTTGCTTAGTTACCAGCCCGGCGTCCCTCAGGCCCCAGATAAATTTCTTACACTTCTGGACGTAAGCGCGACTTAAGTCGCGCTCATCGTGGACAAAGTAATTCATCAAGTCGTTGTGTTTGGATCTAATTGTCATCGTCTTCTTCGTCTGGTGTTGCGAATGCATAAAATACATGATCCTTATCAACGCGGTCCCGGATCCATGTGACTGGACATTTGTCCAGCCAATCATGAAACTCTTCTGACATTGGGCTAACTTTAGTCAAGTAGCACCATATATTCTCTAGCAAAATGCTGTCTGAACCAGTCCAGACCATTCCGCACTTTTTGCCATCCATCCTGGTGTTCACTGATGCCTGGAGGCTGATTTGTTTTTTTATCTAGAGTCTCCATTGCTATGTTTAACTCTACACATATATCATATATATTAGCCGCGAATTCAGGCAATTCTATTGACCGACCGCTGAACGGGTTTTGTCTTGTTACTAGTTCTTGGCTTGTCTCACCATCTTTTAAATCATATGGCAATTTAAGCTTTTTGTTTTTGTACTCTATTACTTTCATTGTTTTCTCCATTGTTAATATGGTGCTTTGGCAAATTTATCGACCGGAAAAGCACCTAAACGAGGTCAGTCTTTGCAAGAGGTAGTTTAACTTAACATTACAATAGAATTTCATCCTATATTGTCCCTTCTTACCTGTCAAGCCTGTGTGTGCTTGCTCGTCTATACTTACTTATATTTTTTTCTACTTTAGAATAATTCTAAAGTGTGTTGCTGGAGCCAGTGCGCTGGCTTTCAACTGGTTTTAGGATCCCGAGCGCTCATCCAGTAATATAGAGGTTAATATTCCTCCACTAATTTAGAATCATTCTAAAGTGGCCAAGTACACTGAAGCCCGACAGTAATTATTTACCGATGCATCAGGGCTTAAGAGTAATTAACTCTGTACTTGACCTCAGGTCCCATTAGTACACATTTCTCTCGTATAACTAACTCGCGGATCCGATGCTAACAAATAGGACCAGAGCTCAAGTTTAACTAAACCAATATAATATTCCAATCATTACAAAAAACATAATTGGATAAAACCATAAACTATCTATCATCATAAATCCCTTCTGGTCGCCCCCTAATTGTTAGACCGTGAAGAAAAATAATTTGAGGGCAATCCATTATCCTTTTATCATCCACAGTTCATAACCGTTTATCTTAAAGGATTACATCCTATATAATCCCTTGACTTTTAAAAGTCAATAGCTTATAAATTTATTTTTAACTGAAAGGAAAAATAATGAGTAGAATAAGACTAAATCAAGAGTATCGGAACAAGATCGCAAGTCGTTTACGAGTACATCTTGAACAAGAGAACACACAAGAAAAAGAAGCATATCTAAAAGCAAGAGAAGAAATGAAACCTTTACAAGACGAAACATGGAAACTTGCTGAACAAATAGTTAGACGACACTATACTCACGAAGATGTGGAAAAAGCTTGGTATCTTCAAACCAAGTTTGAAAATGTGGACACTATTGCGAAAGATAGTTGTTTCCATTTTGGTTATCAAGGACAGGTAGAGGATAGAGATGAAAATGACACTCCAATAATGAAAGACAAATATATTGAAAGTCATTTTGATTTTAAACTCAATGGAAATATTAATGGAAACGAAAATTCAAGAGATGTGGATTTTGGTTATGCCTATTTTAGAGATGAACTAAAAGGGCGAGAGGGTTGTAATCCAGATATTAATATTGAGATGAAAGACAAAGAAAGAAATCCCCACCAACAAAAGTTTGTTGACGCTAATGACAAATATCTTGGAACTAATGGTGGTCGTGATAATCAAACATCATATTCAAGAGAGTGGAATAATGATTATGTTTTGGATTTGATTGGTCGTGAATATTGTAGAGATAGATCAATCGCTTGTAAGAAAGAGGAATATGACACTCTAATGTTTTGGCAACAAAAGAAAGGTCAGTTAATTTCTTGCCATGAAAAATGGATAACAAGTGTTTTAAATCAATGCTTGAAAATCAAAGGGTGGTTAAAGTCTTGGAAATATCTTGATGAAGCTTTGGATTTTTGTGAAAAAGCAAAATGTCCAATAGATGAAGCGGAAATTATTAGATGTAATTCAACTGGCTTGGCTATCTTTAATCCTCAAAATTGTGCTGACTATCTTGAAAGCATGAAGAATAAAAATGTTTCAAGAGAAGCTAAACTAATGGCTTTAAAGAAATACAACGAAGAAAAAGCCAAAAATTAAGGGATTGACCTTTTAGGGATAGTCCTATACTATCCCTATTATGGACAAATCAATAAAAAACAATCAAAAGTTCAAAATCAAATACACTAAAAACAATGGCGAAGAAGTTAGACGTTTCGGCATTGTAAATGATAACTGTCGTGGATTTGGGAGTAGACAAAAAGACAGTAGACCTTTTTTACATTATTACGATTTAGATAAAAAGGGTTATAGATATGCAACTAACTGGGAGGTGTTATAATGACTAAACCAATAAAACTACATGGAAGTAATTTCTTTGCTACTTTCAAAACTGAGAAAGAGTTGAAAGAGTATATTGAAAAACACAACAAAGAAGAACAACGTCTATTGTGGTTAGGTGTTATGTTTGGTGGCAACTATCTTGCCCACCAAGTCAATGAAACATTTAACTTAACTTATAAGAAAGGAAAAAATGAAACAAATAAAACGAACAGTTGATGATCGTTTACCAAAATGGTTGCACTCAAATATTTTGAGTGCAATTGATTACATTTGGCAAAGCAAAGGCAATCCAGATGAAAGCGTTAGACGAGTGAAAGAGGTTGATGATAGTGGACAATTAACCGCTGAACAATTGGAGTGGGTTATGATGTTACTTATTCTTCCTAAACTTAAAGACATGGTCGCAACATCTGACGCCTTTAAAGACTTTAAAGCTAGGAAGAAAGCGAGTGTGCATTAATGAGCGAGATGAAATATTGTCAAGGACCTAACTGTCATACTTATGAAACACAGGACCGCATACGCGGTCCTAAAGGCAACAAGTATTATCAGACTAGAAGAAGATCAAGCTTCTATTATCTTGGTGGCAATGCGTGTTCAATGAACTGTCAGAATGATTGGTTTGAGAAGTTTGGCGAGCAGGCTGTCAATCACTTCGGAAGAATAGTTGAGCCAATAAGATTAACACCAGACAATGCATGGCGTAAAGAATACGACTATCACTATCAGCCAAATAGTGACAATCATCAACGTAATTGGAGATTTGTTAATAGATTAACTAAAGAAACTAGATCTCTAACTAAAGAACAGTATGATGATGACAATTTAGTTCGTCCATAACTAAACACCTAACGCGGCTCCGCCGCGTTAGGGTCCTTATCCAGCCCAAAATTTCCCCCGACCAACGACCCCCCATCCCCCTTTTTTCTAAAGGGGTCCCACTACTTTTGGTTGAATTGCTTGATTTAGAGTGCCAACGCTGTTAAAAACTTATTAAACATCATATTATGATGCAAAAAATTTTATAAAATTTTTATATGGATTTAAACGTAGACATAAGTAAATTACCTGCCGATGTCAGAAAGACCTACAAGCGTTATCAGGTGATGCACGCAGAAAAAAAGATACAAAACAAAGCCAAGAATGACTTCTTGTCTTTTGTTAAATGCGTCTGGCCTGATTTTATTGAAGGGTCCCATCATAGGCACGTTGCAAAAAAATTTAATAAATTAGCTACAGGTGAGATAAAAAGATTAATTATTAATATGCCACCACGGCATACAAAATCTGAATTTGCGTCTTATCTGCTACCTGCTTGGATGGTGGGTCGTAATCCAAAATTAAAGATCATTCAAGCTACCCACACGGGTGAACTTGCAATTAGGTTCGGTAGAAAAGCAAAAAATTTAATTGATTCCCAAGAATATGCAAAAATTTTTAAAACTCGTTTACAAGAAGACTCCAAGGCCGCTGGTCGGTGGGAGACGGCACAAGGTGGAGAGTACTTCGCGGCCGGTGTAGGCGGAGCGATCACGGGTCGGGGTGCGGATCTACTCATTATTGATGACCCGCATTCAGAGCAAGACGCTTTAAGTGAAACCAGTTTAGAAAACGCGTACGATTGGTACACTTCAGGACCACGACAACGTCTGCAACCGGGAGCTTCGATCGTTCTCGTAATGACGAGGTGGTCTTTAAAAGATCTCACAGGACTTTTATTAAAAAATCAAAAAGAAATTAAAGCCGATCAATGGGAAGTGGTTGAGTTTCCAGCAATCATGGACGACGGAGCTGCGATGTGGCCCGAGTATTGGAAACGTGATGAGTTGGAGAAAGTTAAAGCTACACTTCCGGTTGGAAAATGGAATGCGCAATGGATGCAATCACCTACTTCAGAAGAAGGAGCGATTATTAAACGGGAATGGTGGAGAAAATGGAAGCATGATTGGATCCCCGATCTTCATCATGTGATTCAATCGTACGATACGGCATTTTTAAAAAAAGAAACAGCCGATTTTTCGGCCATTACCACGTGGGGAGTGTTTTATGAAAATGAAGATGCACCCGCAAGTTTGATTTTACTCGATATGGTCAAAGGTCGATGGGAATTTCCGGATTTAAGACGAAGAGCGCTTCAACAATACAAATACTGGTCTCCCGAGACCGTTATTATTGAATCAAAAGCAACTGGACTTCCGCTGACTTATGAATTAAGACAAATGGATATCCCGGTGGTGAATTTCACCCCCTCACGAGGCAACGATAAGCACGCTCGTGTCAATTCGGTTGCACCTTTGTTCGAATCTGGTATGATATGGGCGCCGGATCAAAAGTTTGCTGAAGAAGTCATTGAAGAGTGTGCTGCTTTTCCGTTTGGCGACAATGATGACTTGGTGGACAGTACCACACAAGCTGTTATGCGTTTTAGACAGGGCGGTTTCCTCTCTCACCCTGAAGATTACAAAGAGGAAAAAGTAGATCACATAGGTAGGACTTATTATTAATGAAAAAAGATATTTTTAAACTTATTGTTGCTGAATTTGAAAAATTAGGCATCAATCCCACTCAATGGCTCGGAACCCGAACCAATGTTAAAAGAATTAACAAGAAAAATCTAGCGGACTCGTCGATTAATGAATTTGCCTTTAATCGAGAGTTGAAAGACCAAGGTAAAGGCCGATTATTAAAATTATTCAGTGAAGAAGCTAAATATCTGGGGCAACTCAATGATAGTCAGGCTGCAACCCTATTACAAAATTTAAAAGTCGTAAATAAAGTGATGAATCCAGCTCCCAAGCCGGAAGCGGGCATTTATTCTTTTTCTAAACTTCCCGGTACCAAAATGACGCCTGATGAGTATCTGGGAAAGCAAAAAGCTGATGAGGATAAGATTTTTGGCGCTCAATTACAGGCGGCGATGGAAACGACTAAAGTTGATCAAAAGTTAGCAAAAAGATTAGGTTTAGATATGTCGAAAGCCTCCGATTTCGAAAAACTTCAAACCTGGAAAAAAGAAAACGGACTTGCTGATTTTGGTGCTCCTGAAGGACTGCAATCTTTATTTAAAGTGAAATCCGACAATCCTTTAGCAGATTTAGGAACTCATCTTGATGATATTGAAAAGCAAGGAAAGTCTTTGGCTGACGAAGCTCAGAAACTAACAGATTTGGCTTGGAAAATGTCCCCTGAAGGACAAGCAGCGGAAGAAGCGATTCGAAAAGATATTAATCGTAGATCCAACGAAGGTAAAGGTTATGCAGGCGGAGTTTTTGCTGAGAGATCCGATGGATATTTCAGAGCAATCGTTAGACCCTTTTTAATTTCTCAACATGAAAAAGGAAAAATTACATTAGCCGATAATGTTTTAAAATCTTTAAAGAACAGTGATGACATTAAATCGGGAGGTTTTAATGATTTCATGTACGCTGATCCAGTGAGAGTGTTCCGTCAACATTATGGCGATGACGCTTTTGATTTAATCCCGGACCAACAAGCTTTTGGTATGGGTAATACGGGGTATGGACCGGGACGAGATAGAATTAACGAAGTGATGACTGAAGTGATTGGAGAACCGATCCTGAAAAAAGGATCTGATAAACCTGGTGATTATTTAACTAAAGGAGAATTTCAAGCAAAGATTGATGCGCAAGATGAACTTTTAGGTTTTATGAATCGAGATGAAGGTCGATTTGGTAATATGACGTCAGAGGAACTTGCAGAAGAAATCATCGGTGCTGAAAATAATAAAAAGACTTTAATAAAAGTAATGAATGAAACTTATCCACCCACTAAAAAAAGCGGACCAGAAGTTTCTGGAATTGACGACAAGTTAAAAGAGGATTTTGAAGTTATTTCAGGGGATAGTGAAAAAGGTAAAGAAATTGCAAAAAAATTAGGTATCACAGCTAAACCAGGATTTCCGATTAAAGAAAGTGGTAAAGCTGATTTAAAAGTGGTTAAGACCCCGAAGAAAAAAGATCCGTTTGGAATTAGATTGATGAAGAATTTTAATGAAGACTTAACCGATGAAGGTTTAGCTCAGGAAGGTTACAACCTTCAAGAAATTGATATTCTTAAACGAGCAAGAAATGTCATGAAAGATCCTGAAGCAGATATCCGACATCCAACCGAAGCGATGCGTTGGGTCAGAGGTGAAATGGCTGATGAAGCCGGAGTCGATGTTGATGATTTCATGACTGATTTTAGTTGGGATGATACATTTGATCCTTCTGATAACTTTGCTCACGGCGGTGGCGTCGGCTCCATGTTCAGGAGAGTTTAATGGCCTCTAACAAAGAAACCACTTTAAAATTAATCCGGCAATATACAGCTCTTATTGAAAAAGGTTTGGCAGAAGGAGATTTAAGTAAAACTCCTAGCTTTGCTAAATGGGTGGAAAAGAAACATGGCCGTTCCACTATGAGAATTGCGCAGAACGTTATCCATGAATTTCCTCAAGAATTTTCTACGCCCAAGCTAGCGGAAGCTAGAGATACTTTACTTAAAACATTAATTGCAGAAGCTAATCAAGGTGAAAAATTTGTAGAGCTGAACACTCTTTTAGACAAAGTGCATGTGGTTGAAGGAGGAAGAGTCAGAGGAAAAATTTTTGATAAAAATTATCCTTTACTTCATACCAAAGAAGATAAAATTAGAATGGCCTTTGATAATATCGTGGAGGCGGATGAAATTATAGAATGGCCTCAAAAATCTACTAAATATTCTAAATTTGCTAAAACTCCTTTAATGGCCATGATTGGAGAACGAACAGGAGTTTCAGGTTCTCAATATATGGATGCAGTTTTAGCAAAAGGAAAATTAAGAGATAGAAAATATTCAAAACTTAATATTTATAAACCCAAACATATTTATAATAAGGAACTTGTAAGAATGGCGGGCAACACCGGGGTTATAGAGTCCGGCAAACCTTTTTCTGAAATTATGGCAGATGCTAAGTATAGAGCTGGAGGAGGAGTTCAATGGAGTAAGGGACAAGGGGTTCGTCCCGATCCTGCTGACACTATTAATAATTTTGCGCTAAGACACTGGGATCACCATAAAAGATATAAAACCGGAAAGTCTCAAATAGAATTTTTTTGGAACAAGAAAAAAGATGCTAAAGGAAATCCTTTGGCGGTGGATTGGGAAACTGTTCCTAAAAATAAAAGAGGATTCAAATCCTTAAAAGGAAGCCAGGTATTTTTTAAATACAAAAACGAGAACTGGGGTATTGATAAATTAAGAAGGGAAGGAAGACAGTCTAAATTATTTAAAGAAGTTTATGCTGCTAGACAGGCGTATAATAAACTTTTAGCTAAATCAGTCCCTGATCCTAACAATCCTAATAAAAAGATATCTTTCGAAAACCTAATGAAAAGAACCTATAAAAAAGGTTATGATACATTAGGAAATGTTTATGCCGTAGATCATGAAAAATTAGTTGCCGACAAACCTTTTAATGCTTTAAGAGTAGCGAGCCGAAGATTAAATGATCAGTTAAGTTATGTTGCTCATCATGCGAAGCAAAAGAATTTTAAAAAGATTTTAACGAATGCTTTGGATCTTACTCAGTTAGATGATCCATTAAAAGCGGGACAAGACTTAGCAAAAGAAGTTTTGGTGAAAGGTTATAAAAGTCCATTAACGGGACCCCAAGAATTAGCTCAAACAGTTTTAAAAAAAGACGTAGGTAAATTAAGTCGACCCATGGTTAACCAATTAGTTAATTTGTTTTCTGTTTCTACCAATGAGGAACTTGTAAAACCCATTCTAGACGCGGCAAATTTACCAGGAGCTAAAATTTGTGGTATTGTTTTTGGACAAGGAAAAAGATTTGGCACTGTTGCCGGAGGTCCTGCGGGAGGATGTCCTAAAGAAATGGCTCAGGCTTTAAATGAAAATCCAGATGAAGTTTTTAAAAAAGTTGCAGAAGCTAAACAAAAAGGAGGGGCTTTAGGTCGAGCTTCTAATTGGGCACAAAATATTTTAACTAAAGTTCCTAAAGGCGGAAGACTCGGCGCTATTCTCGCTGGTGCCGGAGCCGTGGGCGGTGGTGCGTATGCCTTGTTAGCTGGAGAAGAAGCTCAAGCCGACACCATGAAGTATAACGCAACAACCGGACAATTTGATGACGCCGAAGGAGAACCCGAAACACAAGAAGGTATTTTAAACTGGATCGCAGACAATCCGATTAAATCAGGACTGGCTCCGATCCCGGCTTTCTTAGGCGCTTCACATTTCGCTCCTAAAGCAGTCAAAGGAGCTTTAACGAGTTTCCCAGCGTTAGTCGCACCGGCATTAGCCGCAGAAAAATTATATCAATACAAAGAAGGTGTGGATCCCATTAGCATGGCAACCGATCCTTTAAATGTGATCTTTGCAGCAGGATGGGAAACAAAAGCATCGGCGGCAGCTAAAGAAGCGTTTTATAAAGATCCTAAAAATCAAAGATTGTTTCAAATGAAAAATTTTAAAAATCCAAGAAATATTCCCGGAGCTTTAAGATCAGCGGTGATGTCACCCAGAGCTGCTGGAACGAAAGCTATGTTTGGGTTAGGAAAAGGACCTTTAGCTCCTTCAGGTTTAGCACGACTCGGTGGAATGG
>VTLG01006085.1_pt1 | contig 24122 bp, 38 predicted proteins | sample 4694571 | NCBI WGS metagenome assembly VTLG01 (sample SAMN12604809, study PRJNA352737) | marine metagenome | biome: ENVO:00000447; feature: ENVO:00000209|ENVO:00000569|ENVO:01000036; material: ENVO:00002151; isolation source: viral sequences binned using virsorter ...
TGCTTACACCAACGTGTATGCGTAAGGTTTGTAATGATTTAAAGTTATTAGGTGAGGCAGCTATTCAGGTTTCATATAAAGGCAATAAAATAGGTTCATTAACACACTTCCCACGTGAGACGTTACGTGCTGAAAAGATGGATGCAAATGGTGATATAAAGAACTATTATTATGCACCTGATTGGACTAAAGTTACGCGAAACACTAAACTTACTAAATTTCCTGTTTTTGGTAGTGGTGCAAAAAATGAGATTTACATTATAAAAAGATTTGTTAGTGGATATTATTACTACTCACCAGCTGATTATCAGATTAGCTATGCAGTATTAGAAAAAGAAATAGCTGACTTTTTAATTAATGATGCTCAATGTTCATTTAGTGGTACCAAAGTAATAAACTTTAATGGTGGTATACCTGACAGAACTAAGCAATTAGAAATTAAAGACCAAGTGATGTCAAAATTAACTGGTTCTTATGGCGAGAAGGTCATTGTTAGTTTCAATAATAATTTAGAACAAAAATGTACTATTGATGATATACCCTTAGCAGATGCACCTGAACACTATAGTTATTTAAGTGAAGAATGCCAGAGAAAGATACTTTTAACACATAGAGTTACTTCACCACTATTACTAGGTTTAAGAGATGGTAACAATGGATTAGGGAACAATAGTGAAGAAATAGAAACTGCTACATTATTATTTGATAATATTGTTATTAAACCTTATCAGGATTTAATTATAGATGCACTAGATGAAATACTAGCAGTAAATAATATTTCATTGAATCTATATTTCAAAACATTAAAACCATTAGAATTTATAGAAGTAGATAAAGAATTACAAGATGCAGAATCTATTGAAGAAGAAACAGGTATTAAGCAAGATGATGATTTTGAATTACAATTAGCACAGAGCAAAGATTTACCTGACAATATATTTGAAGAAATACTACACGGGTTAGAAGGTGAAGTGATTGATAGTGATGAATGGGAAATGGTAGATATTAGAGATGTAGATGAAGAAAATGAAAGTGAAGAAGATTGGGCCAATGATATGATACAACTAGCAGAAGCAGTTAGAAGTGATAAACCAATTAAAAACAATCCTAATGGATTTAGCATATTAGATAAGAGTTATTACAAGATTAGGTACAAATATGCAAAAGGAAGTAGAAAAGGTGGAACAAGCAGAAAGTTTTGTAGTGCTATGATGTCTAGAAGCAAAAGAGGTGTAGTATATAGAATAGAAGATATTGATAAGGCAAGTAGAGAATTAAATTTTAAAGCTGCTGAATTACCAATGCACAAAGGCCAGAAGTATGATTTATTTAAATACAAAGGCGGAGTATATTGCAGGCACAAATGGCAACAGGTTTTATATAAGATGAAAACTAGTGCAGCATTAGATGGTAAGAAAGGCAGTAAGAAACTTGCAGATTATAACATAGTAAAAGAAATACCAAAAACATATAGGAGAAGGCCATCAGGCACAAAACAAGCTGTAAAAGCACCTGTAAATATGCCTAACAATGGCCATCATCCTGATTATAAGAAATAAGAAATGGAAACAATAAAAACAGTATTTAACAAACTATTTGATAAAGTAGAATTAAAAAGTGAAAAGTATGATTTTGCTTTAATAGATGATTTAGTAAAAAAATATGATAGTATAAAATCAGATTCAGATAGCCAAACACTTAAAGCAAGAAAAGCTGCACAAGATTTAGATGAAGTATCAAGTAGATGTAAATCAATATTAAAAGAGATACAACAAGCACAAAAAATAGCAGATCAAGTAGCAAAATCTGCTGAAGATTTAGGTGTAGGATTACCAAATGAAGCAAGAGTAGCTGTTACACAATTAGATGCTTATAGAAGTGATTTATCTGAATTAGCTTCAAGAGCAGAAAAAGCTGGTGATGCAATATTTGCAATGTTATAAATTAAAATAAAATGGAAACAAAAAAAATAATATACAACAAGTTAGCTAATAAAGTAGAACTAGCTAGTGAAAAGATAGAATTAACTGTAGCAGGTGATATTAAAAAAGGCATCAATGCAGGAAAAAGCCACTTAAAAAAACTTGCATCAGCAGAAAAATTTTTAAGAAAAGCACAAGATACATTTGAAAATGCACTTGATAGAACTAGAAGTGCAATAAGAGATTCTAATTTTTATAATGACCAAGTAGATGTAATTAATAATGCTGAAAAAATAGCAAAAGAGCTTGGAGTAAATCCACAAAGTATAGATGGATTAAATCAGTTATTAAAACTTATGGATGATGTAATACAAGTTGAAAAAGATTTAGATAATTTAATTGGCCAGAAAATAAGTTAAAAGTATAAAATGAGTAAAGCACTTTTTGTAACGAGAAACGATATATCAACATTCACTGCTGCTAATGGCAACATTGATAATGATAAGCTATTACCGTTTTTAAATATTGCACAGGATATTCATATCCAGAATTATTTAGGTACTGATTTATACAACAAAATAAAAAGCGATATAGTAGGTGGTACATTAGCAGGTAATTATTTATCACTAGTAACAGATTATATAAAACCAATGTTATTGCATTGGTCATTAGTAGAGTATTTACCTTTTGGTTCTGTAAACATTGCAAATGGTGGTATTTATCAGAAGAATCCTGAAAACAGCACAGCAATAACAAGAGAACACGTAGATTACCTAGTAGAAAAAGCTAGGACTACTGCACAGTTCTACACAAACAGATTTATAGATTATATGCAAAACAATAACAACTTATTTCCAGAGTATTACAGTAACACTCAATCAGATATGTATCCAGATGATGTTGCTAACTTTGGAGGATGGGTATTATAAAATAAAGATATGGCAGTAACAAACGGATGGGGAAAAGGAACGCAGAACAACACTATTGGTTGGGGTAAGTATCAAAACACGATAGATGCAGGAAGTGTATATGCAGATTCATATTCTGGTGAAACTGTGTTAATTGGTGCAAGTGCTGCATTCTCATATTCAGCTAGTAGTTTTCATCAAGGCGAAGCAGACCCAACTCCTACGATCACAGGAACTACAGGAGGTACATTTTCAGCTACTCCAAGCGGTTTAAGTATTAACAGTTCTACAGGCACAATAGACTTAGATGCTTCAACTATTCAATCTTACACAATTACTTATACCGTTAGTGGTGTTTCAGCACAACAGAGCTTAGATGTTACTGCTGCTCCATTCGCTAATACAAACAGTTTCTTGTTTGATGGAACTGATGAAAGAATGATTTGTTCTACTAATGGACTAGGTTTAACAAGTGCTGTAAGCATATCAGCTTGGATTAAAGTGCCGAGTGGTAGCACTGGAGGTGGAGGTGCTGCAATACAAGCATTTTTAGCGGAGGACAATCTTGCTTCTGGTCAAAGAAATTTCACTTTTGGATGGCGTGGCTCTTTTGCTAATGATTTCTATTTTCAAGTTTATCACTCTAATAACTCAAGTAACACCGAGCTATATTCTAATGTAGGAGATATTAATGATGGTAATTGGCATCATGTTGTAGCTACATATGATGGAACAACAACAGCAAACGCTTTTAAAATTTATGTAGACACAGTAGTGACCCAAAAAACAGCCAGTAGTACCGGCATGGCCAATAACAGTATCGGAACATTAATTGGTGCAACTAGATCGTCCTCACCGACAAGATTCTTCGAGGGTCACATTGATGAACTTGCAGTTTGGAATACTGCTTTATCAAGTACAGATGTTAGCACTCTATATGGTTCAGGAACTCCATCTGATATATCAAGTTTAAGTCCTTTACATTGGTGGAGGATGGGTGAGCAAGCAACTTTCTCAAACCCCGGTGGAACAGGAGATTGGACTTTAGTAGACCAAGGAAGTGGAGGTAAAAATGCAACAAGTGTAAATATGGAAGAATCAGACAGAACAACAGATATTCCAAGTTAAAAATATAAGAATGATATATGCAATTATTAACATATCGGATTTAACAAACATAAATTTTAACGAAATAGCCGAAACAGGTCAAAACACGATAAGAAGGTCAATAGATGAAACAAAATTTTTAATAAAGTACAATAGTGAGCCAAGTTTCATTCTTAATGGAAATGTAACACCTTTACAAACAATGAGCCACGCTCAATGTCTTGCTTTATTAGCAGATAGTGATTGGACACCAGAAGAACCAAGTGAAGAATAGTTATAGTAGAATAGAAAAGCCAAAGAAAAGGCGCAAAGGTGTACACGCTAAAAGTAAAATGAGCAAGTGTAAGCACAGTAAGAATTATGTAAAACCATATAAAAGACAAGGCAAATGAGACAAATAGAAAAATTAATATTTCATTGTTCGGCAACTATTGAAGGGCAAAACATTAGTGCTGCAACTATTAAAAGATGGCACGTAAAAGATAGAGGTTGGTCAGATATTGGCTATCACTATATAATAGGTATAGATGGTAAGATAGAAGCTGGTAGGCCCGTAAACAAGCAGGGAGCCCATTGTAAAGGTTACAACAAAACTAGCATTGGCATTTGTTATATAGGTGGATTAAGTAAAAACAAACGTGCTAAAGATACAAGAACCGAAGCACAAAAGAACGCATTAATCAAGCTGATTAAGACACTTAAAAACATTTACCCAAGTGCAACACTACACGGCCATAATGAATTCTCTAAAAAGGCCTGTCCTTGCTTTAATGTTGGAGTTGAATATGCAGAGTATCAGCCAGAAGGTTACAAATTAGATAAAGATGATAAAGGCGAATAAAATGGACGATCACAACTTGTTGTTAATTATTAGCGGTTTGGCTACCGCATTGGGATTAAAAGAAGTATGGGCTGTAATAAAAACCAAACTTCATATTAATGCTAAGAAAGAAGAAAGGCAAGATAATCTACAAGCAAAAGTAATTGAAGAATTAAAAAACAAGATTGATGGTTTAGAACGTAAGATTGATGAATTAATTACTGAAAACACACATTTACGAGTTAAGATAGCTAAGATGGAAGAAAGGTTGATAGCTAACGCTAAAAAAAGAACACAGAACAAGTACAAAGATGAATAAGATAAAAGATACTAAAATAGGTAAGTTTTTAGCTGATAAAGCACCTAATGTGTTAAAGGTAGTTGGCAATGTGTTGCCTGATAATGGCGCACTAGGAATCATCAAGAATTTAATTGAGGGTGAACCTGATTTATCACCAGAAGAAAAAGCACAGATGCACGCACAATTAGTAGAATTATACAAGCTAGAAGTTCAGGATAGAGACAGTGCAAGAAAAAGAGAAGTAGAAATGATGAAAGCAGGCGCACAGGATTGGATGATGAACGTAACAGGTGCAGTGGGTTTATTTGCATTTGTGTTTTTAATTATTGCAATAGTATTCATCACAGTACCAGAACACAATAAGGAATTAATGATACATACTACTGGTATTGTAGAGGGCATAGTATTATCAATCGTAGGATATTACTATGGAAGCATAGCTAAAAGAAGAAATTAGCAAATTAAATTTTGTGAAAAACCACAAAAAACGTTTTAAAGATTCTGGTAATCCTAGATATAGATTGTCGCAGGATGAAGCAGATATTATTCTAAAGTACAGAAGAATAAAGCAAGAAGCTGAAGCACAGGGATTAAGTGTTGATGATGTTCATAGTGGTTGGATTAAATCAAAAGAAGCAAGTTTATATTTTAAGAATCCTGATCATAAACAACAAGACCACAAAAAACTATTCAAAGAACTTATACAAGAAGTCAAGGAATATGCACCTTATTATAATAAAATAGAAAGGCCAAAAGTAATTGAACCGCATTTATTTTTTTGTTGTCCAAGTGATATTCACATAGGTAAATTATGCAGAAGTTTTGTAAGTGGTGTAGAGTATAACAATCAAATAGCTGTACAACGCACCTTAGAAGGCGTTAGAGGGTGTATTAAGAAAGCAGAGGGGTTTCATATAGATCAGGTAATTTTATTGCTTTCAGGCGATTTATTACACGTTGATGGTTTTAGGACCACAACTAAAGGAACACCACAAGATGTGGATGGTTTGTTTTCAGATATGTTTCTTATTGCAAAACGGTTAATGGTTGAGGTTATTGAAATGCTGTTAGAAGTGGCAGATGTGCAAGTAATGTACACAAGTGGAAATCACGATCATATCACAGGATGGTTAATGAGTGAGGTATTGAAAGCACATTTTAGTTTATGTTCTAATGTTACTTGGAACAATGATTTAACTATGCGTAAATACTTTAAGTATGGTAAAACATTAATCAGCAGTACACACGGTGATGCTATTAAATGGAACTTACTACCAATGATAATGGCAGATGAATGTAAATGGTGGTCAGAAACAAAATACAGATATATATTTACGCAACACATACATCACAAGGTTCAGCATAAAAATGATTTTGTAGGTGTAACATTAGAATCATTAAGAAGTCCAAGTGGCGCAGATGCTTGGCATCACAAAAGTGGCTATCAATCTTCTAGTAATTTAGCAATAGAATCATTTCTATTTCACAAGCAACACGGGCAAGTAGCTAGGTTAACACACCTTTTTTAACAATCTATTGTTAATAAAGTTTTTAATGTGTTTTGTTGTTTGTATTATAATTATATATATATTCACATAAAATTATTAATTATGAAAACAATCAATTACACTACAAGAACATTTTATGTACCAGCTAGTAAGATGGATACATTACTAGAATTTCAAGAAAAATGCAGAGCCAATGGTAGGAAAAGCTATTCAGAGGTATTACTAGAACTAATGCAAGAGTACAATGGAAATAACTGAATACTACCGTCACATTCAAGATATGGAAGAATGGCAAGCATATTACTATTACACTTCACTACATTTTAGATTACGTAAGATCATCAGACAAGCAAACTGGAATAAGAATGTTATCACACGTTTTGAATTAAACAACAATGATAAAGAAATTCACAGACACCGTTTTGATAGATTAATAGATGAATTAAATGAAGTGGATAAGCATTGGAAAGAATTACGATACAATTATGATAGTAAAAGAATAAAAAAAATAAAAAAACAATTAACTAGAATCAGAAATTATGGATTTAAAAACAGTAAACATAAAAGGTAAGCAGTACATAACTGTAAATGAAAGGTTAAAATATTTCAGGGAACACTTTGCAGGATACAGCTTAACAAGTGAAATAACACACTTAAATGAGAATGGTGTTATAGTTCGCGCATCACTTAAAAACAATGAAGGTGATGAAGTAGCAAGTGGCTATGCACACGAAAAACAAAATAGTAGTTTTATTAACAAAACTTCATTCATTGAAAACTGTGAAACATCTGCTTGGGGTAGAGCATTAGGAAACTTTGGCGTAGGTGTAGATCAATCAGTAGCAAGTGCAGATGAAGTAGCAAACGCAATTAAAAACCAATAGTTATGATATTTGATATAAACGATTTAAGAACAGAATATGAAAAGCTGTTAGAGTTAGTAAAAGAACAACAGCAAATAGATGAACAATGGAACGAAGCAATCAGAAAGTTCTACCAACAAAAACTAGAAGATTATGAAAAGGAATAGATTAAGTTATAGCGCATTATGTCAGTTTAAAAAATCACCTAACCACTTACTTAAGTATTGGGAAGGTAAAACAAAAGTAACAGATGCAATGCAGTTTGGTAATATTATTCATAAACTGTTATTGGAACCAGAATCATTTAATGATGATTATGCAGTGTTTGATGGTAAAATTCGTTCAGGTAAAAAATGGCAAGAATTTAAAGCGAATAATGATAATAAACAGATCATAAAACTTTCTGAGCTAGATGATGCTAACGAAATTGCAAACAACGCAATGAACAATCCTATATTTAATAAACTAATGCAAAACAAGAGGCATACTGAAAAAGAAGTTACTTGGAATCACTCAGGAGTAGGTTTTAAAGGTTTTGTAGACCTTGAAAGTTATGTGGATGGTAGAACTATAATTTGCGACATAAAAACAACTACAGACGCTGGAAAACGCTTTCAACGTGATTTAATATACAATGATTACAAAATGCAAGCAGCTATGTATTTAGAAAACTATGATGATGCAGATTATTATATAATTGCAGTAGAAACTACATCACCTTATAACTTACAAGTATATAGATTAGGTTACAATATTATATCACAAGGTTTTACAGAATATTGCAATCTTGTAGACAAATACAATAACTGGAATGGTGAACCTGTTGGGTATAGTGATGATATAATAGATATAGAAATAGAAGAAAAAATATTAATTTAAAACAAATAACAATGAAAGAAAAAACAATCTACTGCGGTAGCGGTAAAGTAATGAATGAAAAGTGGTTAAAAGTAACAATCAATCCTGATAAACTAAAAGAACACATACAAGAATACAATGGTAACAAGTTTATTAAACTTAACATTAACTTAAAAGATGAAGCTGATCAATATGGCAAAGATGTAGCGATTAGTGTAGATACTTGGAAGCCAGAAGAAAAACAAGAATCATCGAGTTCAAATAGTAATGATCTACCATTTTAGCAATGATGAAAGAATCAAAATACTTATTGAAAAGGGGTTTGAGTATGTTAGCTGTACAACAATTGTTGATTGATGGCTTTACATTGCCACAAATTGCAAAAAAATACAACATACATCCTGAAACATTATGCCGTGTGTATAAACCTGTCAAGAAAAATTTTAAATATATTGATACTTGGGCAAAAGTAAAAGCTAATGAAAGTGATAACATTAGTACAAATATTGCACCTTTTGACAGGATATACACTTGGGATAGATTAAGTAAATCAGAAATAGAAGCATACAACAACTATAATCAAAAAAATAAAGCATATTATGAATATTAGTAAAAAAGAACAAGATGATTTAAATAAATTATCTACTGAACAAAAACTTGTATTAGTTACACAACATTTAATAGATTTTAAAAAAGAAGTACAAACTAAAGTAGATTTTTATGATACAGTAACAAATAGTGATAACTGGATGGATATGTCAGAAGTTGCTAAATTGTTAAATTATAAAAAACTTGGTAGAAATAAAATTTTTGATATTTTAAAAGAAAATAAAATACTACGAAAAAACAGACAACCATACCAAGAATATGTTGATAGAGGGTATTTTAAATTAATAGAACAAGTATATACAACTACATATAATGATATAAGAATATCTTATAAAACTGTTATTAGTCAAAAGGGATTAGATTATATAAAAAAAGTAATAGATAATATATTATGATAGCAAAAACATACATACAAGATATAAATACACTTCATTCTAATATAGAAGGTAAATTAAAATCAACTGTACAAGATGCAATTAAATTAGGTGAACTACTCACAAATGTAAAACAACAATTGCCACATGGTACTTTTTTAAACTGGATAAATGATAATTGTAATTTTAGTGATAGAAGTGCAAGAAATTATATTTTATTGTATTCTTATAAAAGTAAAATGGAAACAATTTCCAATTTACCAGAAGCATATAAACAAATACAATATTTAGAACAAGAGAAAAAAAGAACGGAATCACAAAATGCATTTAAAAGAGTACAAAAATTTAAATCTACTGGAATAAAACCACAAGGATGGAGAAAAAACACAGATGATAAATTATATAAAGAAGAAATAGAAAGAGATAAAAGAATAGAAGAAAATAGAAAAAGAATTGATCAAATTAATAATGAAAAAAAATCTTCAAATAATATGTTAGATGATTTATTAAATAATGTTATTGAAAAAAGTAAAAAAGTAAATTCATTTAAAGATTCAATTAGATTATCTTTTGAAGGCAAAAATGATTCATTTATAGATGCGTTGATAGATTATTTAGATGGTTTAAATGATGATAATAGAAGAATAGAAGTGTGTTACAATGTAATTAAAGTGGCAAAAAATATTGCTAAAGAATTGCAAAGAAAAGTATATTCAAATTCTAATAATTAATTAATATAACAATGAAAGAATTACCATACTTAAAATTTTATCCAAACCAATGGATAACTGGCTCAATTAGTTTTTTAGATTATGAACAGCAAGGCGCATTTATGAAAGTATGTTGTTATTATTGGTCTAAAGGTTGTAATGTTACATATGAACAATATGAAGCAATAATACCAGATTATTATAGAAGTTTAATACACTTTGGAATAGTAAAACACAAAAATAAAAACATTTATATAGATTGGTTAGATGAACAACTAGAAGAAAGAAAAGCAGAACATATAAAAAGAGTTAATGCTGGTAGAAAAGGTGGCAAAATCACACAAAACAAGCGAAGCTCAACCAATGCTAAAGCATTAAGAAAAGATAAAATAAAAAAAGATAAATACGCAAATGACAATCTTTTACGTGTAAGTGATGAAGTTCAAAAATTACTAGACGAATGATTTTAGAAGATAAAGCAACAATACCATATTTAAAAGCATTTAAATCTGGTAAAATCAAAAAAGGCCTTGGTATTGGTTGCATATTAGATGATTACTTTTTATATAAGAAAGGAAACTTTAATATGTTTTTAGGTCTTGATAATGTAGGCAAAACTAATTTTATTTTATGGTATTTAACTGCATTAAGCAAATTACATAACAAGAAATGGTGTGTTTGGTCAGGCGAAAACAACGCAGGACAATTGAAGCGTGATATAATTCAAATGTGGACAGGTGAAACAATAAAAGATTTAAATGAATATTTATTTTATCACGATCAAATAAGTAAGTATTTTAAATTTATTGATAATCGAAAACTATACAATCATAAAGAACTGTTACAAATATTTGAAAAAGAACAATGTGATGGTTGTTTAATAGACCCATACACAGGTATAAACCACGATAGAAGAATATCACAATTTGAACGTAATTATCAAATATGTAATGATGTTAGGGAGTTTTGCAACAAAACAGGTAAAACAGTATTTATTGCTATGCACCCACAGACAGAAGCTGCAAGGCGTGTATATCCTACAGATCATCAATTAAATGGACATATACAACCACCAAGAAAAGCTGATTGTGAAGGTGGTCAAGTGTTTCCAAACAGGGTAGATAATTTTATATGCTTACATAGGTTAATATCACACGATAAATTATGGATGATGACAGAAGTACACGTGTATAAAATTAAGGATAAAGAAACAGGGGGTAAGCCGACAATGTTAAATGAACCATTAAGATTTGATTACAATAGTGGATTAGGTTTTACAATAGGTGGTTTAAATGTATTAAAACAAAAAAAACAATAATATGAAATACGACTTATTTAATCAAAATATTGATTTAAAATCTTTAGGAGGTAATTATGAAAAAGAATGGATTAATATGCCTTCTTATAATAATGATACTAGCAAAAATAAACCAGAAATAACTGCTACTTTTAAATTTAGAAATAAACAAGATTATTTAAATTTTATGAAAGTAGTAAAAGAAAAATGTTTTGACAATAAAAGGGTTTTTGATGGTAATCAAAAGGTTAATGAATATTCAGCTTGGTTTCCTTTAAATGCTAGACCAAGTGAAAAAGAATGGGTTGTTAAAGGTAAAAGTTTAAATCCAAAATACCCTATTTATATTCCAACTAAAGGAAGATTTGAAACAAGAAAAACAGTTAAAGCACTTTTAGAAATGAATGTTTACTTTTATATAGTTATAGAACCACAAGAGTTAAAGTTATATAAGTCTATTTTACCAGAAAATCAAATAATTGTTTTACCTTTTTCAAAACCAAACGACCATAGTCAATTAGTAAATACTAGAAATTTTATTAAAAAACATTCAATTCAAAAAGGATTTAAAAGGCACTGGCAAATAGATGATAATGTAAAAGCATTTTACAGAACTACAAATAATTCAAGACATAAGGTTAAAGATGGTGTTATTTTTAGAATTGTAGAAGATTTTGTAGACAGATATACCAATATAGGTATGGCTGGACTAAATTATATGAATTACGCTATACCAGATGGTAGACCTCCATATATTTTAAATAGTAGAGTATACTCCATAAGTTTAGTGAATAATGAGTTGCCATATAATTGGGAAGGTATTTTCAATGATGATACTGACATCTGTTTAAGAATGTTAAAAGATGGTTACTGTACTATTAATTTTAACGCTTTTAGTGGTGATAAAGATGCAACAATGATAACAAAAGGAGGTAATACACCAATATATACAACTGGAGATTTAAGAGCTGAGTTTGTAGATAGTTTAATAAGAAAACACCCTAAGCTAGTAAAAAAAGTATGGAGATTTGATAGGTATCACCATGAAGTTAATTATAAACCTTTTAAAAAAAATTTATTAAAAAGGGTTAAAAATTACGATAATTATATAAATAAAAACATTAATGATTATAATTTGGAATTAATAAATGTAAATTAAATAGAATTATTTTAAAACAAAAACAATGAAATATAGATATGATAACATAGATACTTTTATGAGTTATAAAAGTTGGAGTGATAAACAAAAGATTGATGAGTTATTAAGAATAGATTGCAACCTGTATGCAAATCTAGGTACTGATAGTACACCAGAAGAAAAGGCAGAAGCAAAAAGAAGAAGTTTAATAATATATAGATTAATTAAAACATTAGATAAAAAGCTAGGTGATGAATTACTTTATATGGAAGATAAAAAACAATAATGGACACAATAGATATAACAATAACAAAGAACAAGTTGCAGATACTTATACTACAAGCACAAGAAAACATAAAGCAACAAGCAACCAACAGCAAGAAAGAAGCGTTAGATACATTAACAGATGCATATTCTACAATAGTTTATTTACAAGCTGCACTTGATAATTTACACAAAAAAAACCTAATAGCAGAACAGAACAGCATCAAGGCATACAGGCAGAATCAGCAACTAAAGAAAAAATTTAGTAATTTTGTATAGTATGAATTTTTATATGATAAATCTTGATTATATATATTATGTAATGTTTGTAGTATGTATTGTATCATTCTTTGCTGGAATGCTAACACATTTTTTATTTAATAGATAATATGCCAAAACCAAAAGCAGGAGAAACAAGAAAAGATTTTATGATGAGATGTATACCTGAAGTTATAAAAGAAGGTAAAAAAAGAGACCAAGCTATAGCAATATGTAGCAGTTACTATGAAGAAAAAGATACTTGATATATTAGCAGTTTTGATAGGTTTATTGTTAACACCTATATGGCTACCAATAACATTAATAACTTATTTTATTAAGAAATGGCTAAGAAAAGAACACTAAACGAATTGAGGCAAACTAAAGAATATTACAATCATCCATATGAACCTGTAGTAAATAGTATTAAATATCTATGTGCTATATATCCAAACAATGCTGATCTAGGTGCAGCAGTTCGGCAACACTTTCAAGTACATCAAGATGAATGCTAATAAAAAAGGTAAAAGGTTTGAATTAAAAGTAGCAAAGTATCTTGCTGAAAAGCTACAAGCAAACATAAGGCGAACGCCTAATAGTGGTGGTTTATCTATGAAAGGTGATATACTCTGCATTGATGATCAATCTATATTATCAGAGTTTAATTGGGAGTGCAAAAACCAAGAGAAACTAAATATTTGGAAGGCATTAGAACAAAGTAGGAATGATTGTTTAGGAAATGCAAAGATGCCAGTAGTATGTTTTACTAAAAACTTTGAACGTGATTATGTCGCCATTGAATTAGATGATTTTGTAAACCTGTTAATAGAAGTTGAAGAAGGTAGAGCTAAATAATATATTGGAACACCTTGCGCTTTACCACAATGATTTTTGTGAAATTGCAAATAATTTACTATATAAGAAAGATAAGAAAGTTGTACAAGATATAGTACAAGAAATGTACATAAAACTATATGAACAAGTACACGAGGGCAAACTAGAAACACAACAATTAATAATAAATGATAGACCTCACTTTGGAATTATTAAAAGAACAATAAAAAGAATAATACAAGAAACTGCAAACAAAGAAAACAGGATACCCAAAGATGATAATGCAGTTATAAAAAACATAGTAGAAGAAAAAGAATTTGAAATAGAAGAATTTAACAATAAGGTGTTAGATATACTTAATGGAATGTATTGGTTTGACCGTAAACTATTTACGTTGTATGTTAAGCAATTCAATAGCATCAGAAAGTTGGCAAAGGAGACAAGATTAGGACACGTAACAGTATATAATACAATTAAAAGAGCAAAGAAGAATATTAAAAAAAAACTATATGAAAAGTAAGGGTTTAGGAGATACAATAGAAAAGATAACTAAAGCAACAGGTATAAAAGCTAGTGTAGATTACATATTTGATAAGCTAGGTGTGGATTGTGGTTGTGAAGCAAGAAAAGAAAAACTAAATAAACTATTTCCATACAAAAAAATAGAATGCTTAAACGCGGAGGAATATGAAACACTAAAAGATATATTTAAACACATTAATAATATAATGGGCCCAACAGAACAATCAGCACTATTAAAAATACATAATAGAATATTCAATCAACATAGAAAAATGAGCACTTGTGGTAGTTGTGTGAAAGAACTAGTAGACACAATGAGAAAACTATTTAATGAGTATGAATACGAACAAGAAACACAAGCTGAAAAAGGAAGCTGAAGATAAATTAAGAGAATATCTTAATGAATATGAAGAAGGTATTAAAAACAGTGAAAATACAGTGAAAGATGAGCAACATTGAAAACCTAAAACCTTTTGAAAAAGGCAAGAGTGGTAATCCTACAGGCAGACCAAAGGGAAGCAAGAATAGAAGCACAATAATTCGTGAAATGTTAGATATGATGGTGCAAGTAAAAGATGATCAAGGCAATGATGTATGGCAATCTAATGAATATAGAATGGTGCAAGCAATTATATCAAAAGCAATTGAAAAGCAAGATGTAGCTGCATTTAATTCTATTATGGATAATGTATATGGCAAGCTAAAAGATACAGTAGATATGCACACCACAGAACAAGTTAACCACGATTTTAGAAAACTAATTGCAGGAATTAAAGCTACACAATAAGTATCTAGTATTTAATGAATCTAAAGCACGTTATTTCATTATCACAGGCGGTAGAGGTTCAGGCAAATCATTTGCAATAAATACCATACTGCTACTGCTAACATATCAGGCAGGCCACACAATACTGTTTACACGTTTTACATTACGTTCTGCATCTATATCAATCATCCCTGAATTTATAGAAAAGATTGAATTGCTTGGCAAGCTAAATGATTTTACAATTACTAAAGATGAGATCATAAATAAGGGCAATGGTAGCAAGATAATATTCAGAGGTATTAAAACCTCATCAGGTGATCAGACAGCAAACCTCAAATCATTGCAAGGCATTACAACTTGGGTAATGGATGAAGCAGAAGAATTAGTTGATGAAGATACATTTGATAAGATTGATTTAAGTGTTCGTAATAAAGCACAAGAAAATAGAATCATACTTATACTAAATCCAACAACCAAAGAACATTTTATTTATCAAAGGTGGTATGAAGCTAGAGGTGTACAAGCTGGAAGCAACATAACAAAAGATGATACCACATACATACATACAACATATCTAGACAATAAAGATAATTTATCTAACAGCTACATACAGCAAATTGAAAGTATGAAGCAAAGAAGGCCAGAAAGATTTAAGCATACTATACAGGGTGCTTGGCTAGATAAGGCAGAAGGTGTTATATATTCTAATTGGTCCATTGGTGAATTTAAGTATATTAATAAAGTTGTTTATGGTCAAGATTATGGATTTAGCAACGACCCAAGTACATTAGTTAAAACAAGCATAGATAAAGAGAATAAAATTATTTATGTAAAGCTATGTTTCTACCAAGCTAAACTAACCACAAGTGAATTAGCAAACTTAAATGTAAAATATGCAGGCAACGATTTAATTGTGGGTGATAGTGCTGAACCAAGATTGATTAATGAGTTAAGTAGACATTGTAATATAGTACCAGCCATAAAAGGACAAGGTAGCGTAACATATGGTATTAGTATGATACAAGATTATGATTTAATAATAGATAGTGATAGTACTGATCTAATTAAAGAACTAAACAACTATGTGTGGTTGGAACGTAAATCACAAACACCAGTAGATAACTACAACCACGCATTAGATGCGTTGAGGTATGCAGTTAGTTACCAATTACAAAGTGGTGGTGATTACTACATTTATTAAGCATTGCTTAAGCATTGATAAAGCATTAAGATAAGAAAAGATAAGATAAAAAAAGAAATATAAAATTTGTACATAACACTTTACACTTTTTTCCACATTATATATATATGAAAGTTACAATTAACATACCTGAATCATTAAGTGAAATAACATTAGCACAATACCAGAAGTGGTTAAAGATTAGTGATAAGAATGAAGATGATAATTTTTTAAAGCAGAAGATGATAGAAATTTTTTGTAACATACCATTAAAAACTGTACTACAAATTAAAGCAAGAGATATAGATAATATTACAAATACCATAAACAACTTATTTAAAGAACAACCTAAATTCATTGATAGGTTTAATTACAATGGTGTAGAATTTGGTTTTATACCTAAGTTGGATGAAATTACCTTTGGTGAATATGTTGATCTTGATAATTACTTACCTGAATGGCTATCAATGCATAAAGCTATGTGTGTACTATATAGGCCAATATCGTTTACTAGAAAAGATAAATACCTAGTAGAAGAATACAAAGGTGCAGATGCTTATGATATGCAAGGTATAAGTTTAGATATAGTATTTAGTGCATTAGTTTTTTTTTGGAATTTAAAGAAAGAATTATTGAATCATATCCTGAACTTTTTAGCAAATCAAACGGAAATAATTTTGCCACAGCAGAAACTGGATTTAATGAAAAGTGGTCTTGGTATCAGTCAATCTATGGATTGGCAAAAGGTGATGTCAGGAGGTTTGATGAGGTTACACAATTAAAGCTACATACCTGTTTGCAGTATCTAGCATTTGAAAAAGATAAAGCTGATTTACAACAGCAGATGTTTAAAAAGAAATGAAAAGGGAGCAAATATTAGAAAAGCTAATGGAACAAGAACTAGTAGATAAACACGAATATGTAATTCTAGCAGATGGTTTTGAAGATGCATTTATGGGTGTAACAAGTAGTAAACCAATTAGAGCAGTTTACAACTATTGGAAATGTTTACAGTTGTTAATGTTAGATGAAGATGCAGACTTTGATGAATCAATAGATTGGCTAGATGAGTTCATTGAAGAAGATTTAGGCAAACACGCACCATTATATATAAAATCAATATGAAAAGTTTTTACAAAGTTATAGATAGTATTAGAGACGTAGTTAAAGCAGAACCATTTAATCACGAGGTTACATTTGGTGATATTGGTGATGTAGATTTAAAAAAGCAGAGTTTATATCCATTATGCCACATTACAGTAAATAGTGCAACTATTGAAAGTAATAATGTAGTACATAATATGACAATCTTTCTAATGGATGTTGTAGATATTAGTAATGAGCAAACACGTGATTATTTTTTAGGCAATGACAACAGACAGGATATATTAAATACACAACTAGCACTAGCAACTAGAGTAATGAGAGTATTACAAAAGAGTGATACATATAGAAACGGGTTTGAAATAATTAATCCTGCAACTTGTGAACCATTTACAGAAAGGTTTGATAATATGTTAGCTGGATGGGCAGTAACATTTGATATAGGTACAACAACTGAAATGACTTATTGCTAATGGGAAAGTTTGAAGAAGCATTAGAAAAGTACGCAAAGTATGTGATACAGCAATCACGTGCTAACCTTACACGAAAAGGCCAAAAATCTAGTGGCAAACTATATCAAAGTTTAGGATATAAAATACAAGGTAGTAAGGTAAAGTTTGAAAGTGAAGAATATGGTGTATATCAGGACCAAGGTGTAAGAGGTGCTAAATCAACGTATTCAGAAAGCAGTAAATCACCATTTAGATATACAAGCAAAATGCCACCTAGTAGAGTATTTGATAAATGGACAGTTAAAAAAGGTATTGCACCAAGAGATGCAAAAGGTAGATTTATTAATAGAAAATCACTTAACTATTTAATAGCTAGAAGCATATACAAAAAAGGAATTAGAGCTACAATGTTTTTTACCAAACCATTTGAAAGAGGTTTAGATTTATACGGTGATGAAATAGTAGCAGGATACATAGAAGATAATTTTAAGATATGAGTACAATAATTAGAACAAGATCACCATTTTTTATAAGAACACCAGAAGTTACAGGTTCAACCAATATAGCTAATCTTAGTTATTTTCAAATTGCTATAAGTATATACGAGGGGGAAACTAATACTGTAAGCATATGTAATAATTTATATGCTTCTTTTACATTAAATAAAAAACCACTACCAAATGAAACGAGTGTAACATTTGAAATAAGTGAAATTGTAAACGATCATTTAATTCAAACATTTGATGGTTCATATGATAGCTCAAGACTTACTCAATCTGCTTGGGTTCAGGTAATTACATCAGCAAGGCAATCAGATGGAACCATAATAGGTTCATCAACGATTACATATTATTTAGCACAGGAGGGCTTTAATAAATTCAATGAAGGTGTGAACTATACAACAGAGCCAATATTAATGATAAGCAACACATATTATGAGTACCACAAGGGAAGTAATATCCGATTGCCAATAAATAAAGAAAGAGTTAGTGGTATAGTTTACAAATTAAATGGTTCTAGTATTGGCTCACAAAGTTTTACAGATAGTGGAGACTCAAATCAAAAGATTGTTTATGGAAATGTAACAACTACAACACAGCAATATGACGAAGTATTAGTAACATATGACACTTCTAGTACCATATCTTACACACTTAAAGAGATAGAAGAATGTAAATATCCAGTTCAGAAAATTACCTTTTTGAATAGATGGGGAGCTTTACAAGATTTATTCTTTCATAAAAAATCTGTTAACAGTCTAGACACATCAAGGGAAACATTTAACCGAAGTATATTTAAAGCTAGAAATGTATCAAAAGCATTAGTAGAACCTGAAGGCGGTGGAGACCCCGTGTGTGTAGAAACAGTTACATTTAATACTTACAGCACCACAGCACACGCAAAGAAGGTGCACAATGCAAATGGCAAAGAATCAGTAGTACTTAATAGTGGTTTCGTAGATGAGCGTATGAACGCATATTTTGAAGAATTAATGGTGAGTGAATATATATGGCTTACAGACGATCAAAATGTTATTTATCCCGTATGTATTACAGATACTAACTTTACACGTAAAACAGGTTTAAATGACAGGTTAATAAACTATACAATGAACTTTGAAAAGGCATTTGATTTTGTTAACAATATTAGATAATGCAGAAAGTAATATTACACATACAACCCCAGTTAAGAAGTACTACATCAACACAAGATTTTGTTAGGGTTGACTTAATGGAAGAAGAATTAATTTCATTAACACAAGTAATTCAAGATTATAATGATATTGAAAAAATATTTACTGATTATTCAAGAACCTTTAATTTACCTGCAAGTAAAACAAACAATAAAATATTCCAATACTGGTATAATCCAGATGTAATAGGTTTTGACAATCAAATATTTTGTGATGCAAGATTAGAGTTGAACCATTTTCATTTTAAGTTTGGTAAAATACGACTTGAAGAAGTAGTAATGAAAAACCAAGTTCCCTCAATGTATAAAGTAACATTCTTTGGTAACACAACAGAATTTAACATTGCGATTAATGATGATGAACTTTCTGATTTACTTTGGTTAAATGGATTTAATCATAGTGCAACAGACACAATAGTAAAAAATGGTTTACAAAGTGGATTAACTTTCTTTGTTGATTCTGTACAATATACAAATGCTCTAATATACCCATTAATAGCACATAGTCAACAATATGTTTACGACAGCGTAGGAACAACGTTATTAACTGGTACAGCAACATCTTCTTCTTCTTCAAAACTTGTAGATACATCAGAAAATTTTACTGACATAGTTGTTGTTGGTGATGTTGTTAAAAACACTACTGATAATACTACGGCCATTGTAGAATCTATTGATAGTAACACAGAGCTTACATTAAGTTCTGATATAATGTCAACTGGGGAAAACTATACAATTTTTAAAGCAAATGGGTTAAATATTTTTAGATCTGGACAAAATCTTGGTAAGCGTGGAGTATTCCCTGAAGATTTGAAACCAGCTCTTACTGTTAGAAGTATTATTAAAGGTATAGAGGAGCAATACGGCATAACATTTAAATCTGGTGAATTTTTCGATTCGGCTGCAATGGATAATTTGTATATGTGGCTACATAGAGAAAAAGGTAAAATGGCTACTGCTGGAACTTGGATTGGCGATAGTAATACATATACTTGTAGCGGTTCTAATTGTAGTGAACTAACAGACACAACTGATACTCGTGGTTATTTTGAAACAAGTACTGGAATCTTATATTGGCATAAACAAAGGGTTGACCCAGGTTTTACAGTTTTAACTGATGAAACAGTATTAACATTACAAATCACGCCTGCTAGTGGTTATGCTTCTGTTGTATATGATATGGAGATAGTTAGGGCAAATAATTGGGAAAGATTTGTTTCTTTAGATAACAATACTGGTACTTCTACAATTACATTAAATATAGGTGGTACTAATGGTTTTGATGTAGATACAGTTTACAATGCAAATCCATTTCCAACAAATGTTCAACAAATTTTAAGTGGTGATTTTAACTTTACTCGATTCGTTGGTAGAATTTCATCAGAATCTTCTATACAATTCCAAGCAACCTTTAATTTAACAAGAACAATACACGTTAAAAGAGACAGTAACAATTCGGACTTTTTAAATTTTAGTTATTCGGCAACTTTTACAAGTGATTCATCAACAATATCACCACAGGATAAGTTAGTAGTTATTACTGAACAAATGCCAAAATTAAAAATTAAAGATTTTTTAAATGGTTTATTTAGACAATTTAATTTAACCGCTTATGTTGATTTTAACAATGAGATAGTTGTTAAAACATTAGATAATTACTACGCTGGTGGTGATAGCCACGATATAACAGAATATGTAAAAACAGATAAACATACGGTATGTGATATAATACCATTTAGTGAGATAGATTTTGAATACTCTGAACCAAAAAGCATTTTAGCACAGCAGTTTGAATCAATAAATAATAAAAAGTATGGCGAACTGAATTTCATAAGTGATGTTAGTAAAAAAAGTGTTTATCAGATAAAAATTCCTTTTGAACATATGTTATTTAGTAGATTAAATGATTTATCAGCAGGCACTCAAACAGATATTCAAACAGGTTGTTTTTTAGATCAAGAACTGAACCCAAGTATAGGTCAACCGTTATTATTTTATGGTATTCTTAGAACATCAATTAGCACACCTTTTAATTTTTGTGAAAACACAAGACCAGAAACCTATGGAGCATTAGCAGAAAATACACAAAGTAATTCACAGCTAAATTCTTATTGGATGCCACACCACGCAAGCGGATTAGGAACAAGAACAACAGCAGCGACATACAACTTAAACTTCGGTAGTGAAATAGATACATATAACCTAACAGATTATGCTGGCAACAACAACAGCTTATTTCAATTGTATTATCAAAACTATATAACAAGAGTATTTAACAAAAAAACAAGGGTATTTAAGCACAATGCAATACTACCTTTAAAGGTATTATTAAATCTAACATTAGATGACTTAATTGTGATTGGAACAAGAGCTTACACCATAAATAAAATGATTACTAAATTACAAAGTGGCGAAACACAATTTGAACTTTTAAACGAACCACCAGAATGAAAATAATATTAGAAGCATTAGAATTTTGTAAAGAAAACAAGCTATATGATAAGCATATTAATATAGCATTAGGTATAAACAAAGTACCATTAAGTATTAGAGAAGGATTGAATCAATTAAAATTAGAAAATGGCAAGGCAAGAAATAATTGAATTAAATATTAAAACAGACAAGGCAATTAGCCAAGTAGAAAACTTACAATCTGAAATAAAAGATTTAAAGAATGAGGTAACAACATCTACAGATAAAGCTGCCAAAGGATTTGAGGATATGAATAAGGCCTCAAAAGGTTTAGCTGGTGGTATTAAAGGTGTAGGTTTAGCATTAAAAGCAGCAGGAATTGGTTTAGCTATTGCAGCATTTAATGGTTTAAAAGAAGTAATTGGTTCATCACAGGAAGTAACAGATTTCTTTAATACAGGTATTGAAACTATGAAAATAGGGTTTTCAAAATTTGCAAAGAAATTTGAAGATGACTCTGACTCAATGTTTGCAACCTTTGACACGTTTATCAATAGTATTTCTAATGGAGTAAAAGCATTTAAGAAAAACTTTACAGATCAGATGACAGGTCAGTTTGAAATGGTTACTGGTTACATTAAAAAGAGCTTTCTTGAAATGCGAATAGCATTTAACAATTTTGTAGGAGATACAGAAGAAGCAGAAGCATTGACAAAAGATTTAGAAGCAGCTACAAAACAAATGTCAGATGGTTATACTAAGATGAAGGGCGCAGCTACTGAAGCTGTTGAAACCATTAAAGATTTTACGAAAAGTGTAGCTAATTCAGTAATTGAAACCATAAACCAAGCAGAAGCAAATGTAGAATTGGCAAAGCAAGCTGAAATTGCTGCTGTAAAACAACAGGGATTAATTGAAAAGTATGACATACAAGCAGAACAATTAAGGCAGATTAGAGACAATGAATTTAAAACTATTGAAGAAAGAATACAGGCAAACAATGATTTAAAAGATGTTTTAGATTTACAAGAAAAAGAGATGCGTAAAATGGTTGATAAACAAATTGAGCAAGCCCAAGCACAATTTGATTTAAATGGTAATCAAGAAAATTACATAGCATTATTAGAAGCACAAAATGAAAAGCAAGCAGTATTAGCACAAATAGAAGGGTTTAGAAGTGAGCAAGATAGCAACGCTAATGCACTACTGAGAGAAAAGATAGAATTACAACAAAGTGTGTTAGATGGCATTGATGAAAGAAAAGTAGCAGAAGCAGAATTCACAGCATCACTAGAAGATGACATTATAAAAAGATTAAAGCTAGAAAGAGATGCAATAGACCTTGAGGAAGAATTAGGTGTTGAAAGGTTAACAAGGCAAAGAAATCAATTTAAAGAAGGTACTCAGGCATTTGTAGATGCAAATGAAGAATTATTAAATTTTCAGCAAGAAATTAATTTTAAAAGATTAGAAAACCAAAAGAATTTAAATGATGAAATAATTAAAGAGGAGCAACGTGTAGGTGATGAAATGGTTGCATTATTTAATGAAGTTAATGATCAATTAGAAAAAGATGCTGAAGATTCTAAAAACCGTAGAATATCAAATGCTAATGAAGTATTTAATGCAACTACTTCTACACTTGGTTCAATACAGCAAATAGTTGACAATTTTGCCAAAGATGATGAAGAAAGAGCTAAAAAAGCATTTAATATTAATAAAGGTTTAGGAATAGCACAGGCAATCATATCTACAGCGCAAGGAATTATGAATGCTTATACAAACCCAGTAGATGTAGCAAGTGGTGTGGCATTTGCTAAAAGTTTAGCTATAGGTATTGCAGGAGCAGCACAAATAGCTACAATTTCAAGCACACAATTTCAACCATCTGGAAGTGGTGGTGGTGCAAGACCTAGTGTGTCTACAGGCGCACCAACACAAGCAACAGCACCACAATTCAATATAGTAGGACAATCTGGATTTAATCAGATAGCTTCAGCATTAGGCCAACAACAACCTATACAAGCATATGTAGTAGCGCAAGACGTAACAACAGCACAGCAATTAAATAACAATATAATTTCTACAGCAACAGTAGGAGGATAAAAAATAAATAAAATGGATATAATAGAATTATTACTAGATGAAAATGATGAATTAACAGGCATAGAAGCGGTTAGTTTAGTAGAGAATCCAGCCATAGAAGAAGAATGGATTACATTA
>VTLG01008867.1_pt1 | contig 24119 bp, 46 predicted proteins | sample 4694571 | NCBI WGS metagenome assembly VTLG01 (sample SAMN12604809, study PRJNA352737) | marine metagenome | biome: ENVO:00000447; feature: ENVO:00000209|ENVO:00000569|ENVO:01000036; material: ENVO:00002151; isolation source: viral sequences binned using virsorter ...
TTAGAGTCCAATAAATCCATCTTAGGAAACATTTTTTCTAATTCTTGTATGACAGGTATTGATAATTTTAACTCATCTCCAGCACTAGGAAGATCAGGGTCGCTATCGTGAAATGACATTGCGTGTTTATCTACTTCATCTCCAATATGGATGACTCTATCAGGTTTATATTTTTTTTTTAAAAGTTTAAGAAAGTCCATTAACTCAGGCACATGATAAGGAATATGAGTATCACTAATTATCAAAACAGACTTATAGATCATAAGTCTTTAATACAACTATTTCGTGAGTAAGTAAAGTAATTGTCCTAAAACCAATAAACCGATTGCACCAAGAGAATATAAAATTCTATCGATGTCTTTTTTCATGTGATGAAGATGGTTTTTAATTATCAAATCAATTTTTTGATTTACTAATTTTATTCTACCATCTATCTCTACAAATTTTTCTTTATTAGTTTTCATTTCTTTTTCTTTCTTCGTAAGTCTGTATCATGTTTTCTACTTCCTCGCAAAAAGGAATTCACTCTCCCCATACTCCAACTAGCCATAGATGTTCGTGGTCTTGAACCTGATGATAAGAAAGCACCTTGTCCTCTACGATATACTTTTTTAAGCATACCTAATGTAATATTCTTTCTATTCTTAGCTTTTGCTCTAAGTGTTGAAATAACTCTTGCAGATAGTGGTCGTCTCCTTACAGCCATTACTTTCTCCTCGCTTTAAACATTGAAGCTGGTATTCTAGCACCTGATTTATATAAAGCTGACATAGATTTAATTAGACTTGCCCTAGCTGATCTCCTACCACCTTTTAATCCTGATAGATATTTCTTAGGTAAGTCAGTTGCTTTATCTTTTGGTACTTTTCTTCTTTTTCTTTTTTTTGACATTTCTTCTTCTCTTTCGCATTGGTCTTTTGTTTATCATCTCAGCCAATGTTGATGTTGTTGTAAATCCACTCATTTTCCTACATTCCTCATAGCGATTGTATGTGCTTGTGCAAATGTTCTTTTTCTACCATTAGCACCACTCATTAATCTTGCCATTGATCTCATGTGTTTCAATGTATGGTGACGAGCATGAGATCGCATGGTCTTTTGTTGTCTTGGTGTAAGGTCTTTTATAATATTTTTTATAGACGCAACCTTAACCATTATCTTTTTCTTTTATTCATTTTAGGTTTTTTGGCTTTTTTCTTTTTTTTCTTCATTCCACCATGAGACCCTTTTCCTGTATGATAAGGCATATTATTTTCTCCTTTTAGTTTTTTTAGTTTGTTTTTGTTTTTTTAGTATAGCTTTTTGTAAAGCCATTGGAAGTTTCTTTTGTTTCTTTGATAGTGCCATCTTTTCTCCTAGTTTTGCATTTTACCATCTGACCATTTTGCATCAGGTAATCCATTTGTATATGATTTGCCATCATATGTTAATACTTGTTTTCTATTTGAGCCATCTACATAAGAACAATGTACCCAACCACTATTAGGCTCTCCATTTTTCCAAAATTCTAAAATACATTGGTCAAAAGATACGTTGTTAGTCAGCCACAAAGCCACTTGCAAATTAGATACACCAGCTATTTCAAAATCTACTGCTTGTCCTTTTGCGTGTTGTGATGTTGCTTTACTTCCTATTGCTTCGCATAATTCAGGGCTTCTATAACCTGAAGTAATAATAATTGGTTTATCAAACTTTGCTCGTACAGGCTCTAATACTTCATAGCAAAGATCAGTTAAGTTTTTTATTTCTCCTGACCCAGCTTTATTATTAATACCTTTCCTTGTAGCTGTTTGAGATTTCTCAAATTCTTCTAATGTGAAATGTTTTGAAAGTTGCATCTAAACTCCTTATGGTTTAGTTGGAAAAGTGACAGCTTTAACATCTTCTACTGTTGTCAAGCCCTCAGTAATATCTCTTAAATCTTGACGATATTTTTTCATTTCATCTGTAAGTGTTTGATCTGATAAAGCTAAATAATCTGTTTCTAATAATAGTTTATTTCTTTTAAATCTAAGAGATTCCATTGATCTTGCAAAAGCACCATTGTTGTATGTTGCTATTTCTGATTCTCTTGCTGAAATTTCTTCAGCAGTTAAATCTATTTCAATTCCATTTACTATTGCTTTCATAATTATTTCCTCGAATATAAAGTAAAAGTTCCAGCTTCAATAGAACCACTACCCCCAATTAATTTTATTCCTGTTGTTGCTGCTTCATCATCTCGACAATGAGTTCCAACAGAATCATTATGATAGGTTTGACTATCAACAAAACTAAGATGAGTTTGATACATTATTTTTGATTGACTTGTAGTTGTATTAAAATTAAATAAATTAATCAAACCCTCAATAGTTGAGTGTCGCCTACCACTATCTGTTCCACCATTTGATAATCTTGCACTACTTTCATTTCCTGAAAGTCCACCAACACTATCATTCATTAAATGAAATCTATTTTCAAAATATTTGTTTGAGGCATCATCATAACTTCCCCCACTATCTCTTATTTGCACATAAATTCTGTCATTATCATCAACCATGTGGACATCTGAAAAAACTATAAGATGACTACGATATGTTGTTCCTGTAAAATCTACTCCACTTGTTCCATGTTCAAATGAAACAGAGGCAGTACTAGAGGAAATATCAAAGGCAACTATTTTTACAAAATCAGATGCAATTCCTGTTAAATTAGCACCACTAACTGCTGGTAGTGTTCCTGTAAGTCCTTGTGTTGCGTTTAATTTAATTAATGGCATAATTTATACTTTCTCCTTTGGATTATCTGCTTTTATTTGTGCTATTCTTTCTTTCCAAGCATCAAGACCTTGTTCGTTTATTTCTTCTAATTGTTTATCCCAAGAACCATATAAAGATTTTCTTGTTGCTATAATTATATTATTTGCTTCTTCTGTATTACCAGCAGTTTCATAAGATGCTAATTGCTCATCAGTAGGCTTTTCAATATCATAATCCCAAAAAGATATAAAAGCACCATTACCATCTGAATTATCTTGCAAAGATACTTTTTTGTCATTCCAAGTTTCAGAATTATCTTCTAAATAAAGTTTAGTTTTTGTAAAAAGTGTAGCCATAATTTATCCTATATTACTTTAAATCCCCCAAAATATGTAAAAACGGATGTCGCATTTTTTTCAATATTCATTGCACTACCTCTACTTTGTGAAAAATATACTTCAAAAGTATCTGATGCAGATGCACTTACTAATCCACCCCAATAAAATGTATTATCAGATGTATTATTCATAAATGCTGTGTGGTTTAAAACATTATCTGAACTTCCGTTTTTTCTAATACTAGCATAATTATAATCTTGTGCAGATGCACCATAGAGACCTGAACATAAAAAATATGTTCCACCCTCTCCTGATGGAACAGTAAAAGTGCTTGATGCAAAAGCATTATCACTATCTACTACTTCATTATTAAAAGTAATTTTTGTTGTTGTATTATGTGCAATAGATTGATGGCTGTCTGTTTTAGTTACAAAAAAACAAGGTTGATTATTTGCACCAGCATCAGCAAAAGATAATTGACCAATGCCTGTTGTTCCTGACCCTGATACAGAAGCCACTTTTAAAAATTTATCTGCTGTTACATTTCCTGTTGGAAAAGTTAAAGTGTACGATTGAGATGATGAGTGTGCTGGAGACCTTAATTTTATTCCATGACTATTTTGTTCACAGTTTAATTGTAAAGTTCCAGCAGTTGTGTTATCGCCTTTAATTTGTAATCCAGCATTTGAAGATGTTGATACAAAATTTGTTTTAGCATTTGTGACAGTAGAATCTGATGGTGTTCCAATATCGAGTACATTTCCATAGACCATAATAAAGTCAATGCTATCTGATGAAGATAAAGTTCCTGATGATGGTAAAAAAGTTATTGTTGAGCCTGATACTGAGAAAGATGATAGAGGTGCTTGGATTACACCATTTAAAGATACTAGCATATGATTTGCAGACTCAGGTGTAAATGCAACAGAGTCTAAAAGTAAGTTGTATGTATTTGTTGAAGATGTACTTATAGCATCTAATTTTACAAAATTACCTACTGCTGGAGATTTGCCTATATATGCCATATTATAATGCCTCTATTTCTGCATCAGTTAAACCTAATGCTTTTAATTTATTTTGTGCAGATGTTTTATCATTTGCTTTTTGTGTTTCTGAATCTTTTATTTCTTGTATCTTTGCATTTACTTCTGTTTCGCTTGGCATAGAAGCACCATCTTTAATAATTATTAAATTTTCATAAGACATTCTTTTTTCTCCTGTCCAATCTTTTTTCCAACCATACCAATTACCACCATTAAATGTTTGTAATGCTAATTGTAAATAATCTTTTTCCATCTTATATATCTCCTTTAATTATCAAGTGTCACCAAGCCTAGTAAACGTAAAATAAGTTATATTTCTATCTGTATTTCCACGAGAAAGATCGCCTGTATATGTAAAATTTTTTTGTGTAAATCTTACTTTATGAGTTGATGTGTCTGTTACATCAAATATAAAATGACCACTAACTGATGCAGCTTGGTCATCACCAGCAACAAAAAAATTAATTTCAACTTGGTCTGTGAAAGCACTATTATTTATTGTTGATTGAATATATCCGTACATATTTCCATCAGTATTTCCATTGGAATAAAAAGACCAAACTGCTTCTATCCTATAAATGCCTGTTGTAGGAAAAGTAAAAACACCACTTGAAACTGTCATAGCTGATCCAAGAGAGCCATATCCAGCAGTATCATTTCTTTCCAAATTTGCAGTTATAGGCTCTACGCTTCCAGCTAAATTAGAAGTTTGTCGCCATTGATCGACCATTGTAATACCACCACCACCAACTAAACTTGCATCAATTCTTTTTAAAACTCCAGCATCACTAATCAATAACTCATCTGTATCTGCTGGTGCAGTTGCTAATTCTGTTTCTGCTGAAATTAAATCTGCGTTTATTTTTGCATTTGTAACTGATGTATCTGCAAGTTTATCAGTTGAGATAATACCATCTGTAATATCGTTTGCTGTTAAAGGTACAGGAGTTGGTTGTTTGCCAATAAAAGCCATTTAATCTCCTATGTAATTTCTAGGATTGATAATGTTGCGTCTATTTTAGCTGATACTGAACAATCAATTTTTAATATATCAGTTGTCTGAAGAACAACCTTACCACCTGTTAAAAGTTCCAAAGATGAACCAGCTGGAATACTGACATCTTTAATTAATAAAACTGTTTCGTTTGTCTCTGTATCTGATGTGTCTGATACTAATTGGACATCTGCTGTGACAGTTGTTGTGTGAATATTACAAAGTGTTAATCCAATAACTACTGTTGTTGTAGATGATGGAACTGTGTAAAGAGTAAGTGGAGTTCCAGCCGAAGATGGCATCGCACCATTCGTTTTAACCTTAAAAGTATTTGCCATTTATTCTCCTTATCCTAAAGCTATCGCTAGTGGCAAAGCATTTGGGTCTGTTTCAGATATAGTTCCTGTTACAGACATTGTGCTAGTCACAGCATTTGTTGATGTATTTATTTGAAATAACTCTACATTATCAGAGCCATCATGAATTTTTACTTTAAGAACATTTGTAGTTGCGTTATCAACCCAAATAGTTCCTGTTGCTACAGAACCAGGTGCTGAAGAACCAACGTGCATAGTATTTAATGCACCTAAGATATTATTTAACTCAGTTCTAAAACTCGCAAAACCCTGATTGGCTAAAACTACATCTGATACTTGACTCATGTTAATCCTTATATTTTAAAATGGTTATGATTTCAACCCATATCCAAACACTTGATAATCAAATGTTCGGCTTATTCCTGTATTACTACTATTATAAAACCTTATTGTAAAGCCTGTTTTAGATTTACTTGTGATCTGATAATAGTCTCCTGTTTGCAATCCTTGTGCTGAAATACCAATACTCGGAGTTGCGTAAAAAGAATTTGTAAATGTAATTGCTTGACCTGAAGCTGATGCAACAACATCTTCTCCTGACTCAGTTCTTACTTCAAAATTTACCTTGTATTGTAGAGTATGAACTTTTGCTCTAACCTTATTATTATCGCTGGTTATCTTACATCTAAATTTAAAATATCTACCTTTTATTGTGCTTTGCTGTGATATTTTTTGAAAGCTTGTAATACTTGCTAAACTGCTGTCACTTGCTCCTACCTGTATCTCTGCTCCAGCCTGTACTTCAGGGCTACCATCAAAAGGTGCTTTAGCATCTTCAAATAAACTTGCACCTCTACCTGAGTCAAACAAATCGTACTCATCTTCTGATGTCATACCAATAACAGCACCTAAATTGACATCATAAACTGCATCCAAACTTATGGTATTAGCAAATGTGTAAAATCCTGATGATTGTATATTTGAATTAAAGTTTGTTGGATTAGAAGTAGAGTCTGTTCCACCAAGATCAAACACTCCCTCTGCTGATTCTATATTACCAACACCACTATCAAACTGTGTAATAGTATCTAATATCAATACTTTTCTACCAGCATTATCTTCTGATAAAGCAACATTACTATCTCTTGTTCCTAAAAAATCTGCCATTATTCACTCACAGTTAATATATTTTTGAAATTTTGTAACCCTGAAATATTAGTAGTCACAATAGAAGCTTCAGCACTTGCATTACCAAGTTTATCAACAGCTTTTATTAAGAAACTACCTGTTTGTGCATTTACTACAAGTGAGTTAGATTTTCTTCTAACTACTTTGGCAAGTGGTGTACTATCATTCCATGTAGAACCACTTTGAACATCTTGGTATCTTACTTCATACCAACTAATATCTAAATCTGTTACAGGTGTCCAAGATAACTCCATTTGATTAGACCCAACCATAGATACTGACAAGTCATCCACATTATTGGGAATTTCTGTAGCTCCCACAATTTTTCTACTTGCTGATGTATAACTAGAGGAAACTCCAAAACTATTAATAGCTTTTACTCTTACATCATAAGTAATATCATCAACAACATTTATAAATTCATGGTTTAGCTGAGTACCACTAGATATTATTTTAAAATCTGACTCAGTAGATTTTTTAGCTTCTACTTGATAATACTGAACAAATTGGTCTGTACTTGCACCAACTAATATATTCAATCTTGTTAAAACAACTCCATCAGCATACTCTATTAGTTCATCAGTAAGTGTAAGTGATGCTGGTGCTTGTATAGTAAATGGATTTGGTAAAGTAGTTGATGGTGTACTTGATACCTGTCCTTTTGTTGCAAATGTATAATGTGATGCTTGATATTCTACTAAGTTTAAATTGATAGTATAATCTTCGTTAAATGTCATAGATAAAACTCTAAATGCTTTACTTGAAAAACCTAAGCTAGTTAAAGTGACATTTACAATATCTCCTATATGTAATTCATAAGCTTTGAATCCACAGTTAATACTAAGACCTAAAGATTCTCTACTTCGTCTAAGTATAATCTCAGCCATCTCCTCAGCTTGATAGGGAGAAGTGATAGTTCTAAAATCAAATCTACCCTCTAATAAAAATCCACCATCTGCTGTTTTCATAGTTGCGTGTTTATCTGCTGTTGCATATCCACTATCATCTATGGCTGGGTACTGAATTTCATCTACTTGAAAGTTCCTGTCAGGATTTATAAATGAAACAATAACTCTGTTATATTTAGAATTTTTTGTAGGAGAAGCTAAGGCATAGCCACCTATAATATCATCTTCTGTTAAAGATACTGAAGCTGTACCTGTTGTTTCAATAACTAATTTATATTTACCTTGAACATAAGGAAGATAACCTCTCATCCCTTTTATAATATCTCTTACATTGTCTAAAACTTTTTTAGATGTATCTACAACAGCATTACAATCAAATAAATTTATATCACTACCACCTGAAAAGGGTGTGACCTGTGTGACGCAAACTTGTGAAGCATCATAAAAACTTTGTAAATCTAAACTTGTTGTTGCTAAACCTTTTCCATATCTTTCATTTCTTAAATAATCTAATAAACAAAAAGCTGGATTAGTAGAAAAAGATGCAGTTTGTTCTGATAAATTTGAAGCTAATGTGACAATCTTTTTTCCTTTAATTTTAGCTTGAACTTGTGGAATACCACCAAATACATCTTGATTCCATTTGAACCTTAAAGCTAAATAACAAATACCTCTTAATCTATGATTGCTTCCCCATGATGATAAAGGTGTTAAAACACTTGATGCTACTTGGTCGTCTGTTCCCATAAAAGCTTGTATCTGAATATGACTTGTAGAGTCTTTGTAAAAATTACTATCACTACTTGCTACTTCTCTTACTGTGCCATGAGTTAATGCACCATCAAATGTGACTACTTTGTCATCTACTTTAATTTGTTCTACTGAATTTATTTCTCCCTCTGAAAGAACTAAAGCAACATATAAATAAGTGTTATCTGTTCCTGATGTTTCTATAAACACTCGTGTACCACCGACAAGTCTTTCCCCATAAACCACAGGCACACAGGCATTATTAGATTGTTTATTTAATAATATACCTCTTTCAGTTTCTTCAAAATCATTTGTACCAAAGTCAGGTACATCAGGTTTCATTGATCTTGAAAATAACCATCCAATAGCAAAGACACCTAGTGCAACATAAGGATTAAAACCACCTGAAAATATATTAGAAACAATACTTACAACAGGATTAAAAACTTCTTTTGCTTTTTTAAATACTTTACCCATTCCAAGATTCCTTTACTGTTTTTATTACAATATTTCTAACACCATTATCTTTATTTAGTCTTAACCATTGTGTTTGTTTATTAACACCAATATATTTAGTTATATTTTTTAAAGACCATTTGTAAATCTCTTTAATGTTTCTTTTAGCTAAAAAATCAAGATGAACAAATATATTTCCTGAGTTATGTTTTTGTACTATTCCTGTTCTTAGAAAATAATTTAAGTTTTCTAAATCAAGAAAAGTCCAACTTACAAAACCATAAATACCTTTATCGTCTTTAAAAACTTTATAGTGCTTGTACTTTAGACAATCTTTGTTTTCTTCAAATATTGTTTCTTTACTGAAACAACTATATCTATTAAATGACTTGTAAAAATTGACAATATCATCAATCATTCTCTACCCCATTTAATATCTAAAACAGTTTCACTTGAATAGTCCATACCAACATCTGCACTAAAAAATCTTTGCTGAGAAGAATTATTTGTTTTTCTTCCATTCTTTTTATCAAAATCAGCCCAATGAGAAACAACAACTAATTTTACATTAGATTGAGTAGCTGATTCTGATATTTCAAATGTATCTATATTTCCTGAATAAAGTAGTATTGGGTCAGCTATTAAAGAATTACTTGAATTTAATAATCCTCTATAAATCTCGACAGTATCATTTACTACATTTTCATTTAATACTGTTGATATAAATGTTTGATCTGCGCCTGATAAAAATAAACTTAATGTAGTTTTTGTAATATCAACTTGTTCTTCAAATGAAGATGCACCTACTAAAAATGCTGAAGATGTGTAAGTTCTACTTGTACCTGATATTGAGGAAGTTAAATTAAAACCACAATCTGTAAGATATACAGGTGTTGCAAATCCTATTTCAATAAGATGAACAGGTCTAATCTCGCCTGTTAATAATTCGTTTTTTACTGCTGTCGTTAGTGTTCGTGCCATGTTCCTCGTAATATGTTCTAGTTATAGCTTCTGTACCTTTTAACATGGTAAAATTGAATTTGCTATCAGGTTTTTTGTAAGCTTTTAAATCGTTTGTTTTCTCATCAATCTCATCCTCATTGACAATAGCAGTAGCTTCAAAGTCAGCACTAATTAAGTGTGTAATTTTGTATTTTTTCATTAAAGAGTTTCTTCAACATCCAACTCAAATTGATATAGTACATTACCATCTTTATCAGCACCTACTGTACCAAACTCTTGAATATCATTTGTTAAATGAACAGTAAAAGGCACATTATCATAAGTGACAACAGAATCATCAGCTAAAGCAGTTATAAGTGGTGGCTCTATTGTAATTGTTGCTTCGTTTGACCCATCGGCTGTTGCATCAGCAACTACCATATAAACTTTATTATGTGATGCAAATTTAACAAAGTCTCCAGCTTTGAGAGTTCCTGTCATACCATCAATATTTATTGTTGTATCTGCTACTGCATGAGAACCATTAACAAGAACAGTACCACTTACATTACCTCTAGCATCCTCTATTTCAGGTGGAATTATTGTAAAGTTTTCTTTGCTTGATCTTTGCTTCATAATAAAAGCCATAAGTTCTCCATAAACATCTGATCTTTTTGCTGTAATAATTCTAGCTGTAAAGCTAAATCTTTGATTATCAACTTGTCTTGATAATTTTTTTCCTGATAAAGATTTTGAAACAATAGTATTCTGTATTGATTTAATACCAAGTGTTTGAAATTTAGATGTTGATATTGGAAATGCACCACTCATTATACTAACTCACTTCTTCCTTTTTCTGCTAAAGCATTGTTTATTATTCCTGTTATCGTACCTCTATTCTCTTGTAAAGCATCGCTAAACCCTCTTGAATCTATTGTGTTAATTGTAAAATTCACATTAACTGCTCCACTACCTGTACCTCTAGCTGATTGTTGTATTTGACCTGTGCTGTTTGGAACAAAAACCTCTGCTCCTCTTTCCCCAACTACAACAGGCTGACCTTTTGATACTGCTCCACCATTAGCCATAAAAGGTATTCCACTTCCACCACTTCCACCACCACCAATAGCATTTAGAAACATCTGAAGTGCAATTTGTCTTTTTAATTCTGTATTCTGTTTTCTTATTAAATTTTCTTTATCTGCTTCTTTCTCCATTGATATTTTATCTAAAAATTTTTCTATTTGTTTCAAAGCAATACGTTCTATAGTTTTTGCAACAATATCGACTAATATACTTTGTGCTAATTCTTTCATTGTCATGTTTAAATTTTTTCCAAGCACAAGGGCTTCTGCAAATCCTCTTGATACACCACTAACACTTTTATTTATAACATTTGTAATTTCTCTTGATATACTAAATTGTTCGTTTTGTTGTTTTATTTGTTCTGTAACTTGCTCTGTTGTTGTTTTTTGATTTTTAATTTTATTTTCTGCTTCAGTAACTATTCTGTTAAACTCTCTTTTCTTTTTATTAATTTCTGTTTGAATAAAAAGTTGTTTTTCCATCTCTTTATTTTCTGCATCTCTAATTATTTCTTGCATATGTTTTCTTAAATCTAATGTTTTTTTAACTTTTTCTTTAACTTCATCTTGTGTAACTGAAATTGATTTAAGACCTTTATGAAGTTCAAATTGATTTACACTACCTTTTCCATTTAAAATTAATATTGTTTCTAATTGTGCTTTTTCTTTTTTTAGCTGTTCTATTGTTAAATCATTTAATTTAACAATATCTTCTATTAAAACTTTTTTTCCTAATGCAATTTCCTTTTCTTTTTGTTGAATAACTACACCTGATTTTAATTGACCATTAATTACATCTAATCTTGCTTTTGCTTGTTCTATATTATTTACATCTATTATTCCTATTTCTGCTTTTGTTTCTTTTACAAAATCATTAACTTTATCAATTAAAAAACTTATACCAGCTAAAGCAACTGCACCTTTTTTTCCAAATAAAAAAGCACCAACAAGACCTACTTCTCTGACAAACTCAGGTAAAGCCATGAATCCATCTTTTATGCTTTTAAGTATTGAGCCTATTTTTTGTAAAGTTGGTATCAACTGTTGTCCAATACTAACTGCACCTGTCACAGCTTGTGCTAAATTTTGTCCAACAGAGGTTGCAATATCATCTAATTTTTCAGCATTATCTTCTAAAAATTTATCTAAGTCTCCAAATTGTTTTTTTAATTCTTCAAAAAAACCAGCTTCAAGTAAAACTTTTTTAAAGTTAAATATTTTATCGCCAATCATTGAGAGAGTTCCCTCAAATGTTTGTGCTAATTCATCTGTTGCTTTTCCAAATCGACCACTTCTACCAAATACTTTTTCAAAAGCTTCTATTGTTTCTTCTATTGAAACTGTTGCTCCAGCTTTGAAACCAAGCATATTTCTGACACCTTTTTCTCTAAATAAATCTGCTGCACCAATACCAGCACTAAATGATCGTTGTATTTGTTCTGATGCAGTTCTAAAATCTAATCCTGTAACTGCTGCAACATTACCTGTAATCTCCAACATTTTTTGTAGATCATCTGCATTGTCTGTAACAGTTGCTAATATACCTGACCCTGATTGTATTTCTTCTAATGAAAAAGGAACTTTGGATGCAAACTTGACCATATTGTCAAAAGCTTTTGCACCCTCGTTTGTATCTTTAAGTAAAAACTTTAATCTTGTTCTAAGATTTTCTAATTCTTTCCCTGTGCCAACTAAATTTCTAACTACTAATCCAGCACCCAAACCTACCAAAGCACTTTGAACACTAAAAACTGATTTTTTTAAAGCACCTAATCTGTTTCTTAAAACACCAAAAGCTTGTTTTGTTTTATCTTTTGCTAATATGTTAATAACTAAATTTTGTGCCATTATTTATGCCTTGCTTTAATCATAGCTTGTTGGTGTTGTTCAGCTTCTTCAAGTAAATATCCAAGCCAATGATTATATTCCCAAACTTCCATTTTTAGAAGTTCAGATAAAGTTATTTTTAACCTATCAGCGACTATAAGTAAATTTTTTAATTCAGGATCGGATTTTAGTTTTTTTTTACTTCTTCAGGAGTGATTGCTTTGACCATCTCTGTAGCAACCCTTGAAAGTACATCAGAATCTACCTTGTGCATTAAAGCAATTTTATCTTCTAAGGTAAATAATTTGTTGCCATCTTTGTCTAAAGATTTCATTATAAGAATATCAGCAAGAATACTAACATCATTAAGATTGTCAGATTTCCTAAAAAGTTTGTTTTTTTCAGATAAGTTTATTGGATTCCAATATATTATGCTTGGATTTCCAGCTTCGTCTTTCCATTCAGGTACTTCAATATGTTGAACACCAAGAGACTCAAAATGAGATTTTGCTCTGTCAATGAATTTCATAAAAAATTATTAGACAGTACCTCTAGTTAATGCTCCTGTACCTTGAAATGTAACTGATCTAGTAGTAATTCCATCTAAAGGAATACTAACACTCATTCCTGTAACAATCCCTGTTCCTGTGAAACTTTCATCTCCTGAAGCATTACCCTCAGGTAACAAAACAAAAGAGATTGAACTTCCAGCAGTTAAAGTTTGTTGTGGAGAGTCAGTTTCATCATAACTCATTTCTAAAGTTCCTGAAAATGATGTTCTTCCAGCAACAAAAGATTTAGTTGCATCTGTTAAAGCTGTATCTTCTACAACATCTCCTGTTGTTTCTAGAGTGAAACCTGTAAGTTCGCCTATACCTGATCCACCAGCAGTTACTACGCCCTCTTTTCCGTGATGTGTTGCCATTTTTTATCCTTATTTATTGTTGGTTTATTTTCTTGCTCTTGCTTATATCCAAGTGCAATAAAATTTTCAAGTTGAGTTTCGTTTATTATAACTTCATTCCCATCTTTATATAATTTAATATCTTTAGCCATAATGTCTTTTACTATTTATCATCCTCATCGTCAATATCTTCATCATCATTATCTTCATCAAAATCTTCTTCTGAGTCATCTTCCCATTTTTCATCTTCTTCTTGATCTCTTAAATCAGCTAATAAATCTTTGACTTCTTCACACATCATTGATTCTTTGTCATGTAATTTTTCAATGCTATCTATTTTCTTTTCTATCTTATCAATAATTTTATCTTTATTTGCCATATATTCTCCTTGTTTATGGTGTTCCAGCTTGGAACTCATAAGTACATCTCACAACCATTCTTATACCACCAATGGGAAACAATGTACCCTCATCTGTTTCAACACTTGTAACTTCTGTATCTAGTGCGTTGTTACTTCTTGTAATATCAGATTCTAATTCTGTTTCAATAGCTGTAATAAGTTGATTCCTTAATGTATCTATATTTGATTCAGCACCTTTTACAAAACCTAATACCACAAAGTCTATAGTTCCTATTCTTGTTTTAGCACCACTTCCTAATTCTTGATCTTCTCTAGTTTCTTCTGATGTTTGTATTATTACTGCTGGATATTGTTTGTCTGATAATTCGTCTAATTCAAATGGTTGTCTTGTAGCTTTTTTAATTGTGATTGGGCTACTTATACCTGATATGGTAGATAATAGGTTTGATGCAATATTTTCTCGTACACTCATAATTTAAACTTTTGTAATTCTTTTTCTATAAATCTATTAAATTGCTTACTTATAATCTTTTCTGTTCTATTGTTAAACCCAAAAAATTCTCTTTTAGGCTCATTCAAGACTTGGTTAAATAATGCTCTTTGATTCATTTGTGCATTTGAAAAAGCAACAGATATTTTATTTCTACCTGTTTTTTTTATTGTTCTACCTGATGGAGTCAAAGCACCTAACATTCTTCCTGAATAAAATAAATCTACTTTAAGTGGCTTTCCCTCTCTTTGTAATTGTTTTCTATAAGACTCTGAGTATGATGCAAATGGTACATCTCTAAAATCAACACCTTTTGCTGTTTTAGTTCTAATAATGTCCAGCAAATGAAATCCACCTTGTAATAAACCTTTATCTATTATTCTTGGAAATTTACTTTGTAATCTGCTGTATCTTTTTGAAATTTGTTGAGAATTAACTTTGATCTTAATGTCTAAAGCCATTATCTAGTCAATCTTCTAAATCCATGTAAAGGTTCTCTTTCAGAAACTTGTATAGTGCCATCTCCTGTCTCATCATACTCAACACCATCTTCTAAGATTGTTCTCCATTCTTTATTGTACTCTGACATATAGAACTCGCCCATTCTTTCAAATCTGTCTTTTTCTGTTTCAGGTCTAAACTTAGTTAATGCTGGACAAAAAAATCTACCCAAAAATAAATATACACCAGCCCTTTCAAACTGATCTAAATTAACTTTTGTATCTACCATCTCAGCAGTATTTAAAACTGTTATATCTGTAAATATATTTGTTTTATATGTTTGCCACCACTCTACTCTTAGCTGTCTTAGAATATCATTTGTTGTTTGTGCAAAAAAATTTACAGCTTCGGTATCAGTTGAGGCTATACCAAAACCAAAAGCATCAGGTTGATACTTAGTAACATCACTTGCAGTAATAACATTTGCACCTGTGTAGTTAGCCATTATCTAATACCCATAATCCAATTTATGAATCTTTTAATTTTTTTTTTTAGCTTTCTTAACATTTTTTTTTCTCTTTGGTTTAAGTTTAACTACATTATCAGAAATGTCTTTTACTGTCGCTTTTTTAATTTGTTTTTTTACTTCATCAACAGGAGCAAAACCATTTCTTTGATAAAATCCTATATTAGCTTCGTAATACTTCTTGTCTTTAGTTATTATTTTTCTGCCATTTGTTAATTTTATATCCATAATTTCTCCTTATTTTGATGTGAGGGCAGTTTCCCACCCTCACAAAGTATCCAATTATTATTGGATTGTTGAGTCTGCTTCGATCTCACAACCATTAGTGTCGTTCAATTCGCCTACACCATAAACTGCTGTTGCAACAATCTCGTCTGCTCTTAGAGAAGCATCTCTTTGAGTTTCGATTTTTAAGTCTTGCATCATCGCTAGTCCTAGTGCGTCAGGGTGGAATACTGCACCTTTGTAATCTCCTGTTGTTCCAGGATCATTACTTGATGAGTCTGTCATATTTGAAGTTTCAAATATATTTACCCCAGCAATTTGACCTACTAAACTTGATCTTAATATCTCATTACCAACACCTGGATTTGGGTTAGCAAATGTATTTGTAAGACCTGATTTCAAGTCAAATGCTACTTGTGGATGGATTACAGCATTTAGATTATCTCCTGGTACAGAGTTTGCTCTTAACTTAGCAACTGCTTGGAAGATTAAACTTGCTGACATAGTTGTTGAAGCTGAACCGACAGTTGTTGAAAAACCACCGAATAAAGCTGTCAAATCTTTATCAACTTTTTTTGCAATAGCTTCTCCAAATAATCTACCAATATCTCCAGCAACATTTCTTGGTGCTGAATTTCTTGCTAAATCTGTTAAAGTTGTCATTATCCCATGCTCTGAACAAGTAATTGTTTTTGATGTTGGGTCTATTGCTGTGTTAGATAAGTCAGAAGCCTCTGATACTGCATTAGCACTTACGCTAGAATATATCGGAACTTCTACACTTTTTCCACCACCTGTTACTGCATAGTTTCTTACAAGTGGTCTCATAATTGATCTTTCACTTGCTACGAACAATGCTTCTGCTACGATCTCAGTATATAGTTCTGAGAGTGTAGAACTTGTGCTTTCGTTTGCCATTGTTATTTACCTTTATTTGTTATTTGTTAAATTAATTTGAACAGGAGCAGAGTCTCTTTGTTTGCGATACTCAGCATACTTTTGACGATCTTCTGCTTTGCTCATATCTAAATCGCTGATTTTCAAAGGTTTGACAGCTTTTCCCTCAACACTATTCAGGCTTCCTGAACCTGACAATGACCCTTTTCGGAAGTGTGGGTTAGTATCTAAAAATTCATTAACTCTTTCTTCTAATGTTAATAATTCCCCTTTTGGGTTATAACGAATATTTTTATTGTTATCAAGTATTTCTACTCTACCATCATCATTATAATTAACTTCACTCTTTAACAAAGATACTACTTGGTCAGGAGCAATAGCATTATTTTTAGAAGCGATTGCTAATAAAGAATTATCTACATTAATTGTTTTTACTTTAGCTTTCCAATCAGCTAACTCTTTGTCTTTATCAGCTATTCTTTGCTTCATAAGATTTTCAAGATCAGCTTTAGTCTTTGCTTCCTGTATTTCTTTTTCTCTTGCTAATTCTTGCTCTTGTTTCTTAGCTTCGTCTAACATTCTTTGATGTTTAGACTTCTCAGCTTCTAGTCTTTGCTTGACAATTCTATCTACATCTTCTTGATTAAATGTTGGTGTTGGTTTCTCGTCAGTTTGAGTTTGTTTAACTTCAGCTTCCTGAACATCATTTTTCGGTTGATTAACCTGTGTGTCGTCTGACATTATTTCTCCTATTTGTTAATACTCTTGATTTATCAGCATTATTTGTAATTGTCAAAAGTCATCGCCTGTTTTTACATCAGGCTCTAATAAAAGATATATTCCCTCTCCAAATTCTCTATATTTTTCTAAATCTGATTCTTTTGTTAAACTATTACCTATAGCAATAAATTCATCATATTCTTGTTGATTTATTGTTTTTTTTGCTAATAGTTCTTTTAATCTAATCAACCACTTCATCTTCTATCTCCTTTATTAATTTAATAAATGATGGATGCACTTTATCTGTCATTCCAAATGTATAAGCTGAAAATTGCTCTGCAAACCATTCCTGAGGATTTGTGTCTCCATATTCTGAATTACCAATTAACCTTTTGGCAAATGGAACTTTGGCTCTTTCATCTCTTATTAATTTTGCAATTTTTTTTTCAATAAGTGGTGTAAATCTATATCCATAATCTGATGGATTATTTACATATTTCATTTGATGAATATGATGTGCAAATTCGTGATACATCGTTGATCTGATTCTATCAACAGGGTCACTTCTATATGCTTTTACACTAAATGGTCTTTTAGTTATATCATCTCCATACTTCCATGATGTTGTTTTTAATTTACCTAAAGCAGTATTATTGTTTATAAATTGAGTACCTAAATATAAAATACCATCTCCCATAGCACCATTATATCTTTTTGATGGGCTAACTTTTAATCCTCTTAATTTTGGTACATTGTATTTTACAGCTAATTCATTTAATTCGTCAAATATAGCACTTACAAGAGTTGCTTCCTGTTCATTTAAACCTCTAATTTGTACTTTACCAACATTTTTTGGTGCGTTTCTGAATCTAAATGAGTTTTTTGGGTATCTGCTATCCTGAACATTTTGATCTATTTGTTTTTGTAATCTTAATTTAGATTCTTTTAATGATACAGGTCTTATAGCAGTAAGTGTTATTGGATTTGCTAATGATGATATATTTACATTCTTTTCTCTTTTAACAACAGGCTCTCTTGTTTTTAGTATCTTAGATTGCTCTCCATCTTTATCATACCAATCAGGATTTACATAACTAAACTGATGTCTGCAATTATAACCACCTCTGACTATCATTGGATTGCCACCCTTTTTACCTGACCAACTTCTACTAGCCCAAATGTCTTGTATCTCTGCTATTGTAAATAAACCATTCTTTCTTTTGTTAAGCTGACCATTTACCATTCTTCTACATAAGTCTCTTGTTGTAGGTATTACATCTCCATAGTATTTAACAAATGTAAGTCCAGCATCTTTTGATTTATTAAAGTTTAATGTAGCATCAAAGTCTCGCAAAGAATCATTGAGTATTTGACCAGCATATCTTTTCATGTTCTCTCCTACTCTAGTTCTTGCGTATTTACTTTGTAGTTGTTTGATTGCTATATCTACTCTGTCTTTTAGTGCTGGGTTTCCTTGATTTGTTTTAACATAATTTACTAATCTATTTACTGTTGGGTCTTTTGAGTTAGCATATATTCCATTAATAGATTCTCTGAGTTCTTTTTCTAATACTGTAAATTCTGTTCCAACTAATGTGTTTTGATAAACTTTATCTGATAATATTCTTGTAAAATTATTTGATACATCTTTAAACTGTGTGTAATATTGTTGCTTTAAATTTTTAACTAAAGCTAAATCTCCCTTAGTAAGTTCTTGAAATTCAGGTGGTATAATACCTATTGTTTTAAATTGTCTTTCAATTCTTTTAGCTTGTTCTCCAAAACCTTTTCTAACAACTCTATCTGCAAATGGTAAATATTCTTTATCAAGTATTGCTTTTATTTTTGGTCTTATGGCTACTGCACTTTGTAATTCAATAAGCTTACCAGCCTGTCTTGGTAAATCTCTATCTACTAATGAAACTATTTGATCTTCTATTTTATCTAATGTTCTTGTTAATGACTCGTAAAATTCAACTTCAGCTTTTTCAATACCTTTGATTCTGTAATTTGTTAAATCTTTTACTATATCTGACATTCATTAAACTTCTTCTTCTGCTACTGTTTCTTGTTGTACTTCGTCTTGTGTAAATTGACCAACCTCTGAAGCTGAGTCTATTTCATCAAATATGTCGTTTAGTTTTTCGTTGTCATCTACTACTGCTCTTGCAATCTCTTTATCTACTTCTTTCATAAATGTAGGAGAGCCAATACTTAATGACTTAGCTTGTTGATAGTAAATTAAATCAGTAGCATAATCTCTTATGTTAAATGAATCAGGATAATTTATTTCTCCATCAAATGTAGCATTTTGAAATAGTGCATATAATCTAAATATCTGTTCCTCTGCTATTTGTAGATTGTCTGCTTTTTCTGATAGTCTTGCATTAAGTAATTCAAATTCTGTTTGTAAAGCTATTCCTGAAGATACTGCTTGTTTAGTTGTTCTTACTGCTCCTGTATGTGCTATTCTATTAATAGCATTTACTTTGTTTGATATTGACTCCATGATAGCCTGTAAGTTTTGCCCTGATGGTTGAAGTAGATATGGTTTTAAATTAGGCTCTAATTCTTCAGGCATTTCTATTACAGCACCAGCACCAGCAGACGCATTAACCGATGGAGTCTTAACTAGACTAGGATGATTTGTTAATCTGATAAGCTGTTCTACTTCTGATAACTCATTGTAGATAGCTTTCTGCAAATCAGCTATGTCAGTTAGGTCTGATTGACCAATCCCTTTTTTGTGCGATTTGGAATTGTATAAGATAACTGCTGGTATCTTGCCAATCAGATTATCGGCAGTATCTATTACTGTCGGCTCATCTCTGTCTGATTTAGCATAAACAGTTTCAATCCGATCAAGATACCATAATCTAAAGTAAGTACCACCATCCTTATCTACTTCCTCTCTTACTTTCAGATAATCTAATGTATATTTTCCATTTATTTCTCTTTTGAAATTCCAATCTAAAACATTCTCAGGTGTTAATATTGATATGTATGGTCTTATCTCTTGTTCCAATTCTTCTGCTCTTGTATTCGTTGTGACTTTTGGTTTATCTAAAACCATAAAACAATGTCCATAAATAGAAGCATAATTTTGAGCCTGTTTCATAACAGAGTCAAAATGGTTTCCATCTAAGTCTGCGTCTTTTAAGAATGATTCTAAACTAGGCTCATCAGCCATAGCACCAAAATCTCTTGATGCTTTTACTCTAAATAAAAATGATGAATAGATTTGTATGATGTTTTTACAATGGTTATCACAAGGAGTATTACCAAGTCTTTGATTGTACTCGTTGTCTAATTCTAAATTATATCTGTTTAGGTATTGACCCAATGTATAATCATAACCACCATTAAATGATCTTATGTAATATTCCCATTGATTAACATTTTCTTTATAGTCTTTGTGTGTCTCAAATGCTTCATCTCTTGAATATGCCATAATCTATTTCATTGTCCATCTAGTTGGTCGTGAACTTGGCATCTGAACTACTAAAGGTTTTATGTAATCAATCATGTAGCCTAAAGCATCGTTCATATGGTCAAATCCATCTTCTTTGTTAGGAATATTTGTATCTTCCTTGTATGTTTGTCTTTGTAATCCTTTTATCAATGTTTTGCAAGATTTGGAAACAAAAATATGTCTGTTTCCATTAGTATCTTTGAGTTTAGAATTTACTGCATTGATTCTATCTCTTATTGCTGGATGTCTTGTTTTTACTTTTACTTGAAAGCCACCATTCTGTAATATTGATAGATCAGTTCTTCCACCAGCAGATGTCTTTCTTTGCCTACAAGCTGGGTCAGGGTAAATAGTTATGTGTATCTTTGTTCCATACCTATCTCTTATTTCTTGTACCATTTCATCAGTATTACTTGAATAAATTACTATCTCATCAACTATGTATATCTTATCTTTTTCTATTTGTGCTACGCAACATGACATTGGCGATACGTTAAAGTCCATGCCAATATGTAATGGTCTTGCATAATCTATATGTTTTTCAATAACAGAATCAACAGGATGAAAGTTATAATAGATAGCACCAGCATAATTTTCAAATGTACCCTCAAACTCTTGTCTAAATGTTCTTTGATCTAAGTCTTGTTTTGCTTGATTAAGTTCTTTTTCTGTAACCATTCCACCTTGTAAAGTAGTAAATTGAAAGCTATCCCACTCAGGGTCTTGCTTTCCTTTTAGATACATTTCGTATGACCAATTACCATAACCTTTTGGAGTACCACACATCATAACATGACCAAGTGTATCTGAAACACTTGCTCTTAATACTTCAAACCATGCTCTTTTATCTATATCTGCAAACTCATCTAATATTAAAAAGTTTAAACCTGTACCTCTAAGTGTGTCAGGTAAATCAGCAGACTTTAGCGATATTGTACTATTTGTTTTTCTAATAGTTATTGTAAGTGTAGTTTCGTTAATATCTTCTATCCAATTAAATTGATTAAGAACTTCTTTTAACTGACTCCAACAAATGTCTTTTGCCATTTTTAATGTTGGTGCTACATACCATATCTTTTGATTAGGCTTTGATGCGTATTTCATCATCTCAGTTATAGCAAGATATGTTTTACCAAATCTTCTACCTGATATTAAAACTCTAAATCTTTTATTTGATGATGATATAAGATGCTGGGGTTTTGTTAGAGTGATCTTCATTACAACCAAATTTTATATATATCTTATGTTCGTTAATATCTGCTCTACCAAATTCTTCTGTTTTTTGTAAAGCTAATTTATAGCCATCAACCATACAATCATAACCATCTTTATAAAATTTATCTACTTGAAAAGGTGGCAAACATTTACCTGAAGTAGCACTACATATTATCATTGTAAGTATAAAACTCATTTATTTTTTCTTTCTTTTGTATTTTCTGTGAGTTTGTACTCTCCAACTCCAATGAAATATTGACCTTGCTATCTTGCCTATCTTTTCTACCAACCAATCTATCATTGTTAAAACTCATAAATTATTTTAATTTTTCTATCCTAAGTATTTTGTTATCTGCATCTAACTCAGCTTTTACTTTAGAACACATATAAACTGCGTTGCTGTTTCTAGTTGCAATTCTTTTCTTTTCTAAACATTTGCTAATAGATGGAGTCCATGTCATCTCAACAAGTTTTTGATCTACACCTACAAACATCAATAAAGCTATTATTGTTTCCATTAGTGATTACCATTTCTTAATTTTTCTATTTGTTTGTTTATATTATCTACTTGCTCTTTTAAATGATCTATATTGACTTTATTGTATCTACTAGCTTCTATTTCTTTTTCTATTGATTCTATTTGCGATGCTAAGTGTTCTATTAACATATACATTTCTAAGTTCTTAGGTTCTTGTTGTGCTTTTTTTAACAGATCACTTTCCATCAAAGTATCTGCTGTTTCTAATGCACCTATTCTTCCTGTTAGATTTGCATAACCAAATACTGCACCTGATACTACTAAAATAATTCCAATCAAATTAGCGAGTGGTAGTTGTAACTTTGACTCGGAACTTACTTTAATTGTATCGTCTTTTTTACTCATATATTAAATCCTTTTCGCCAACTTTTTACTGCCCAAAAAACAGGTTGTAAGTTAAGCTGTTTTCCTGATCGTTTAGCTTTAGCCAATATAGGTGCAAATCTTTTCATGAATGACCTCTGACGACTTGGTATGTTCTTTTTGATTGATAACCTTTTCGAGCCAAATCTTACTATTTGTACTCTGCCTGTTTTTTTGTTTCTTACAAATACTCCAAACTTCTTTGAAGCTGTTGGTGTTCTAAAAGGTCTATTTAGTTTTCTTTTTCCATGTTGTGACATTATTTTGTAATATCACTTATTATCTACAAATACACCCATAAAAATAACCTGAAGCATCTTTCATGATATGCTGATTAATTGGATAATCAATATAGTCTGTAAATTCTATTCTAATAATATCGCATAATGAAAAGCAATCTACATCTGCAACAATCTTTATGTGGCTCAACATTTCTTTTGTTACCTGAACAAGAGTATAAACACCATCATTCATAATAATAAGTTCCATTATCTTTTAAAATATCTTGGTCTCCACTTGTTGCAAACATAAACATCTTTAACACCAAAGCTTTTGTAAATATTGCAAAATGATCTTTTGTTGCTGTATTGACCACAGTTTCCACAGCTACCTCTACCTGATGATGGTCTAAAATCCTGTGGTAATCTAAAATCTATTATCTCTCCATTCTTGTAGAAATTAGACCTTTTATTCATCTGCCCTGTCCTCTGTATCTAAGTTGTTTTCTACTTCTACCTTTTCTTTTATGTTTATTCATGGAATTTACTTTTTTAGGATTTTTACCAATAGATGTGCCTTTAAACTTTTTCTCATAGACAACTACTTGTCCATAAACATTACCTTTTTTCTTTGCCATTCAAATCTTTTACTTCTTCAGCTTTAGCTTCTATTATTAATGGTAAAGGTTCTGTTGTAGATGTTGTGTGAACTTTATCTACCATGTTCAGGTAATTCTTAGATAACCATATCAAAAGCTTATCATTACCTTTCATAGCTTTCTCAAACATTCTTTTTCTTAAACTAGCTTTGCCTTTGTTTTTATTAACCTCTAATAAATCGGCAAATCTTCTCTGCAAAGTTCTAGCAGATATTCCTACAATACTTCCTATTTCTTCTTGTGTGCATCCTATTTGACTTAAATTTGCTAATACTTTTTCATCAATAGACTTTTGTGGTCTGCCCATTTGTTTCTTCTTTTCTGCCTTATTTATGTCGGATTTCATAATCCTATATCTCTATCTTTTTTAACTCCTTAATGCAACCAATAGGAAAGACGTTTCTATCACTAAAAGTTTCATCATCATAACTAGCAAATGACCAAACACATTTTTTATTTTTTTTATAGATATAACCCATTGTTGTCATTAAAGCTGGTTTCATA
>VTLG01010548.1_pt1 | contig 24117 bp, 22 predicted proteins | sample 4694571 | NCBI WGS metagenome assembly VTLG01 (sample SAMN12604809, study PRJNA352737) | marine metagenome | biome: ENVO:00000447; feature: ENVO:00000209|ENVO:00000569|ENVO:01000036; material: ENVO:00002151; isolation source: viral sequences binned using virsorter ...
CCTTAAGAAACTACTTGCTTGAACACCATCTAACGTGTCAGCATCTAGACCAGAACCAGAGCCATCATTTTGATCGTTCCAAATTTTTGCCCACGCACGATTTGTACCAGTCCCACCAAATGTCGAGCTATTACCACCTCTTATAAAATAATTATGACTATTCCAGTTAGCATATATCTGAAATCCTGTATCACTACCATTATTGCAATTTAATAATGTTCCATAACTACCTATTCCACTTGTGCCATTTGTAATACCTGTATTAATTCTATAGACTCCAGATATTTGAGCAGTATTAAGATTCGAGTTGCCAGTTAGATTTCCTGTCATCAATCCGTTAGCTATATCTCTGCCATCAACGGTTCCTGAGATGGTTAAATTACCCTGTATCTCAGTAGCACCTCTAATTATGGCAGTACCGCCAACATCTAAACCATGAGATATGCTATTTGCTCCTCTATTAATACCTAAACCATTAGGTTCAATAGTAAGTCTTGTATTATCACCATCTACGTCATAAATTAATAAAGCATCTGGATTCCAACCCTGACCATTAACAATCGCATATTTTCTTATGCCTACAGCATTTGAATGTAGTGTAATTCTTGGGTGGTCAGTATTAGTTGAATCAAGTGTTAAATCTGAAGTACAAGTTATATCTCCTGTTACGTCAAGACCCTCTTGAGCATTAAGGTTTCTAGCTACATTAACTACATTTCCTGACGTTGGAGATAAGGTGATATTATTCTTGGCATATATAAATCCGTCATGTGTAAATCTTGTATCGTAGTCATCTGTTGCTGGACTTTTTAAATCAATAAAAGCACCTGTAGAACCACCAACTTCTATAGTTCCGTAATCATCACTTGATTTAATAGTTATATTTGCCGTACCTGATTTATCTAGTGTTACGTTTCCAGTTAACGTACCACCAGCTTTTGCAAATTTTGTTGCTAGTGAGTTTGTAACTGTTGTCGAGAAGTTAGCGTCCGCACCCAAAGCATCAGATAATTCTTTTAATGTATCCAATGCACTTGGGGCATTGTTTATCAAGTTACTTATCGCTGTAGTAACAAATGCTGTTGTTGCAACTCTAGTTGTGCTATTTCCAGCCGATTGGGTCGTTGCTGTTACTGAACTTGAATTTAAAGTTACATTTTGTATTTCTCTTGATGCACTAATAACTGTAGTTGCACCAACTCCATATCCATTTGTTGATCGTATAAAGTTATTAACTTCTAAATTCCCACTCATGACTACGTTTCCGCCTGCGTAAAATCTTGCAATTAAGGTATCGTAAGTAGAATCAGTTTGATAATTACCACCACCAGAAACGATTGCAAAACTATCGTTACTATCATTGCCTCTTAAAGCAATAACATGATGACCATTATTAGCTCCCTCTACTATTGTTCCAAAAGTCGAACCAGATAAAAGTCCATAAATATCACTATCAGAAGTATTTGACCAGAATCTATGTATTTGCTCTTCGCTGCCATTTTCAAGTGTTAATTGACCACCTGTTGCAGATATATTTCCTGTTGCAGTTATATTTCCTGTTACGTCTAATGCTCCACTTACATCTACTCCTGTTGAGTTTGTAACTAACCTGTCACTACCGTTATATCTAAGCCTTACAGCATGAGCTAATCCCGGAAGTAATAATATATCACCTATATAATTTGTGTCAGTATGACCAATTTCAATATTACGATCAGCAGAAGAATTAATTTTTAATAAATTCCTTATGTAACCATCTGAGTTAACTACAATTTGTTGACCAAACCTTAAACTTATAGCAGCAGTTGTTAATGTATCAGATCCAGCACTACCTACAGATGGGTCATAAGTTGCCAAAGTATTAGCAAATTCTAAAGTTCCTGATGCAATGCTTGTAGTTGAATATGTAATTCCACCAGTGACATCTACACCTGTTGAACTTGTGGCTAAACGTGTTGTTGCTCCATGATTAAACTGACAAGCACCACCTGTTATGAACTGTGCCATATTAACTTGATTAGCAGTATCTCTAAGAGTTATATTTGCTCCATTAGTTTGTATACTTAAATCTCCACCACCTTGTTCTCTAATAATTGAATTATTGTTTGAATCTTGGTGAAATATTGTAAATTCATCATTATCACCAAGTTTTAACCTTGCATCATCTGGTAAATCTATATGGCTTGTGCCTGTGATAACTCCTGTTACGTCAATACCCTCTAAAGCATTAAGATTTTTTCTAAAAGTAGCTACTCCACTAGAATTAATTTCTAATCTTGCTTCTCCAGCATCTATGTCACCTATAGCAAAAGTACCATTTATGTTTTGTATATTAAAATCATTTTCGTCATTTTCGTCATTTAAAACTATTGTTGGCAAAGCTCCTGATATTTGAACTTGGCCAGTTGTTAAAATATTTTGACCTCCAAAGTTAGGAGAAATCTTTGTTCCAGCTATCGCTGCACTTCCACTTATTTCAGCGTTGGTAATAGTCGCATCAATTATATGAGAATTTCCTACAGAATTATTAGCTAACTCATTAGCTGTTATAGAATCATTAGCTATTTTTGCAGAATTTACAGCATTGTTATCTATAGTAAAAGTATCACCACTATTGCTAACTGTAATATCTCCTTTATCGCCATCTGCTATACCACCACCACCACTTACTTCGGCTACGTTACCGTTATCTTTTTTAAGAAATATTTTACCTGTATCTGTCCTTATAGCTAATTCACCGACAACTAAATCACTAGCACTAGGGTCACTGCCACTACCTCTTTTAAGTTTGATTGTGTTTGACATGATAAAACCTCCTTATTATTTAGTTAGCTATCAATATGTTCCCCCATCTATATTGAAGCCACTAACTGATTCATTTTCTAAAAATGTTACTAAATCTGAAAAAGCAACTTGTTTCATAACCCCTGCATCATTAACAACCATGCGGTCTGTTGTTGTTAGGGTTGTTGCTGTAACAGATGAATCACCATCTAATAAATTTAATTCTGTAGTTGTTATTGTTGCACCGTCAAGCTTATTAAGTTCTGTTGATGTTACAGTTGCACCGTCTAAAATTTGTACCTCTGTTGATGTTAGATCAGCCAAGCTATCTGCTGTTGCTTGAGCCATAGTCGCAAGCTCTGTTAACTTGTCGCTATGTGGTTCTACGTTTGTGCCAATCACTAAGCCGAGATTTGTCCTCGCTGCTGACGCTGTTGATGCTCCTGTACCCCCATGAGCTACGGCTATATCAGTTGCAGACCAAACTCCAGTTGAAATAGTCCCAAGTGTTTGAAGACTAGAGTTTACAACTGTTGATCCTAAAACATCTTTACTAACAACAACAACACCATCAATTTTAAAAACCTTACCTGTTGCAAGTTCTATATGTTCAGATGATGTCCAAGCATCAGTAGAGTCAATCCAGTTAAATGTTTTATCAGTAGAACCTTTTAATGTAATACCACCACCAGAAGCACCCGAATCACTTGGTGAAGATGTAGCTCCAAGTTCTAGGTTTTTATCATCCACACTCATAGTGGTGCTATTAACAGTAGTGGTAGTACCATTAACTGTTAAATTTCCTGTTATAACTAGGTTTTGTGTGACAGTAAAACCAGAAACAGAAGCACTAGATATATCAAAACTACCTGTAAATGTTTTATTTCCAGAAATTGTCTGTGTTCCTGTTTTATTTACAAAAGCACCATCACCAGCAATTGCTAAAATTGTTGAAGCCGAACCTCCAGCACCCCCGGTTCCTTCTCCGTAATACAACGTATTATCAACTTCATTAAAAGCTATTTCAGCATTTTCTAATGAGGAAGGCGCACCAGCACTACCGCTAGTTCTCCTTTTAATTCTTACTGTGTTTGGCATGGCTAGTGAGGGGTAAATCTAGTGATTGCAATGGATGTCAAAAATTACCTCCATCGGTCAAGGCCAATGGTGTAACAGTTGAATCAGCAACATATTTTTGATCGGAAGACCTAAAACGTATGATACTGCCATCAACACGATTTGTTTCATCTAATTCTAACCCTTTTGCGCCCTGGGGACCTGGAGTTATTACGGAAACAACTTTTGTTTTCGAGTTAACTGTTATTTTTTTCTCAGGAGATGTAACTGTTATCTTTTTATTCATCTAGTGTATCCCTGTAATACTTTAATTTTACCTTTAACATAAGTTTCTTTCTCCCCTGCTGAATTTGTTACAACTACGTCATAAAACAATTCGTCTGGGAAATTAACAGTTTGATCATCTGTTAAAGATAACTTGAATTTGCCGTTAGGTCTATCTGTATACGCAACGGCAAAATCAGCGAATTTATAATCTCTCTCCTCGTCCCAAGCTTCAGACTCAATAGTAAAACCAGCTAAATCCATTGCAGTAAAGCTTCCATCAGCTTGCTCATTTTCAAATAGATACTCCTGATTCCAATCAGTAGCTCTATAAATTTCTAAATTTTGCAAAGCTGGAGGAGATGACATTTGTTAAGTTACAGGTGCTTCATTGGGAGCATCTTCTGTTGGAGGTTCGATCTTATTATAAGCATTAATTTCACCATTAATAGCTTTAACTTCATCTTCAATTTGTTTGGCTTGAACCATTAATTCTTGATGTTTTTTTACAAGTTCTTGGCCTCTTGTTTGAGCATCGGCTCTAAGTTCTGAAACAGATGACATAAATAAAAATAGATATATGTAATCTTATTATATACCTTATTAATTACATTTCCACTTCTGTCCAATTTATTTTATAAACTTTACCATTTCTATTGTTTTTGATAAATAAATTATCTTTACCCTCTTGTACTGTGTAATCACCCCAAGTTCCGTCTACATCATTCGCACCACCTTTATTGGATAACTTAAGGTCATTAACGTATAGATTTTGCCACCTTGCAGAACTTGATCCTAAATCTCTGCTTCCACTAGGTAATAACGGTAAGTCAAAAGTAAAAGCACTGCCTGTACAGTCTATTCTTCCAGCATGATCGGCTGTTGATCCGTCTGATGTATGAAAATCTATATAACGACCACTCTCCAATACACCCGAAGCATCTACAAAAGGTACTACACCCCATCTATTACCAGAAGCTGAAGCAGCTAAACCATTAAGTTGAGTTGAGTTTGTTGCTGTTGCAGCATTTCCTGATGTATTTTGGTTACCAGCAGTATTAACTCCGGGCAAGTTTATATTTGCCGAACCGTTAAAGTTAACTCCACCTATACTTCTAGTTGTCTGTAGAACAGTTGCCGAACCAGCATTTCCTGTAATACTTCCTGTAATTGTTCCAGTTACTTCTAAAGCACCTGTTACTTTCGTTGGTGTTGTTATGTTAAATAAAGAACTAGTACATTCAAGGTAAGTTGCTGTTCCAGCCCTGTTCCTTAAATTATGTACATCTGCATCAATAATAGAATCATTACCATCTGTACCAAAACGTGCGTATCCATCATTATTTTCAACTCTTATAAAAACACCACCATTTATTGCTTGCTTAATATGTAACCTGTCATCAGGAGTTATATATGTACCAATAACAACGTCACCCTCATCATGGATAACCATTCTTACTGTATTGGTGGTAAGAAATTTCATATCTGCTGCTTCATTTGCTTCAAGTATGAAATTACCAGTACCCCTGTGAATTAATGAAGAACTACTGTTAGCACCAATATTAGCTCTAATAATTCTAAAACCATAATCTGTATAAGTAGCATCACCAACTAAATCAATATAAGCATTTCTGTTACCCGACCCCCCTGTACCAACTTCTAAATAGCTAGATCCTGTACCGTTTTGAATCCTAAAAGTACCATTTATGTCGAGAGTATAAGCAGGGTCAACTGTGTTTATACCAACCTCACCTGATGATTCAATAGTTAATCTATCGTCACTTCCAGTAGTTAATCTTATTTCGTTAGCTGCTGGTCTATATAAACCGTTTGCTGGTTTTGTAGCACCTGTTATGTTGAAATTATTTGCTTGTACTTGACCTGTAGCAGATAAATTGCCAGTTATTGATGCCCCACCTGTAGCAGTTAAAGCTCCTGTTTCTAAATTTACAAACTTGTGAGTTCCGCTTGCACCTTCTAATCTTTCAAAAGCATTATTAGCAGCATTACGTCTTTCAAAATAACCATTTGATGCGTTCCATCTAATTGCCCTTACTGGATAAGTACCTGTAAATGTTGACCCACTAGAAAATAAAGATGATATATCGTCATCTCTACCTTTTAATTCGGTAATAAAATTAGTATATGTGCTTGTTAAAGCTGGTTTTGTAAAGTCGGCCATTTAAACTCCTCTTACAGTAAAGTTTACAGTTCCAGCAACACCAGTGCCACTATCATTAAACAAGAATACTTTAAATCCATTTTGTGGATTTGCACTATCTACAAAATCATAAATAGCATATTTAGCACTTGTGCTTGATGGTGTACCTTGTATTGTTAACTGAATTGAATCAACATCAATAAAAGTTTCTGCAAATGCAACTTGCTTACCAGAACCTTGAGATTCTGATGCAGTTACATCTACTTTACCTTGATCTGTTTTACGTTTTAAAAATGTTTTAACACGAATACTGTTTACTTTAATTAAATCATCATTATTAGCACCAGCAAAAGTATATTGAATCTTTATATATCTAAAATTTTGCCCTAAAACATTAGCGTTCCCAGAACCTTTAGATGTAAAAGTTGAATTATCTGGAGATGTAAATATATGTGGAGTGATAGTTAAACCTGATCCTACGGTTTCGGCAGACACTAATCCAATACTAGCTTCAATTCTAGTGGAATCAATTGTAGCTCCTGTATCTATGACTTCTTCGTAACTACCTGAGTTTTCACTAGGTAAAGCATAAATAGTGGAGCTACCATAAACACCAAAAGTCCTAGACGAATCATTGTTATTTGGGTCAAAATGTTGTTTCCAAGTTCTATTTGAATTAATACAGAAAAATAGTCCACCACCATCAGCAAATCCATTTACGACTGTACCGTTAAATGTACTTGCAAAATCTTGCGTTAACACAAAATCAGGCGGTTGATTTACCTCTGATACAACTGATGCTTGAGTTCCTTCGTTACCAGCAGTATTAACTGGTCTTAAAATATATTCAAATTGACCGCCAACTGACTCAAATACCGTTGTAAAGGTTCCTAATTTTTGTCCAACTAAAGTATTTAAATTATTTCTATATACGTTGTAATGTTTTATTGGTAATTGATCTACACCAACAGCACTTTCTGTCCATCTTAGTAAGACGTTGTTATCAATAACTTCATCTACTAAATTTGTTACAGCTGATGGCAATGCAACAGTAAAATCAACACTAGCTAAAGTGCCATCATTACCATTTATATCAACTGCCCTTACAAAATATTTTTGCGTTGCATCTGTCCAAGTAACTTCTTCTGTAACGGATGTACCATTTTGCTGGAAATCAGCAGTACCCACAGATGTAGCACCAGCATTTTCTCTATATATTTTATAAAAAGCAATTGGTAATCCATTCACCTCTCCACTAACAGTTGGCAAAGGAACTTCATCCCAACTTACAAAAGCACTAGCACCTTTAATGACAGCAGTTAAATTATTAGGTGCTGGTGCTGGACTAACTGATACATCAGGATAATTAGAAATTCCAGTACGACCAACATTTCCAATAGTATTATTTGCATCTCTAGCTGCTACAAAAAAACGTCTCGATGTAGTTGTATTAAGAACGCTATGATCAACGTCTAACAAATAACTTTCAGAATTAATAACATCAACACTTGTAGCTGCACTAAAATCAGTATTATCTGTAGCACTTGCTTTAATTACATAATCTTTAATTTTTGTTGCACCCTCTGTAGGTTTTGCCCATGTAAGTCTTATTTTTGAACCTTCATAAGAATACGAAATATTTGGTGCTGATGCTTTTGCAAATACAGCATTAAGTGTTTTATCTGTACTTTCTCTACCTGTTATATCTCTAGCCCTTACTTTAAATGTTTGATCTGTTGACCATGTTACAGGCAAAGTAAAAGTTAATGAGCTTGTTGTAGCTATTACTGATCCTCCTTGCCTTATTTCATATTCTGCGATAGCAAATCTATTACCACTTATAGAAGATGCACTCCAACTTAGAATGTAATTATCATCTTGATAAGAACCACCTAAAGTAACAGGAGCATTCGGATTATCAAAAGTAATAGTAGTTGTTCTTGCATTTTGGCTTTCATTACCATCATCATCAACAGCTTTTATTGAATATGTTTGGCTTGCATCACCACTTGCTGGAAGGGTAGGTACAACAACTGAAGTTGCTTTGTATTCTCCTAAAAGAGTGCCACTACCATAAGTTCCTTCGTATATTATGTAACCTCTTATATCCAAATCAGCGAATGTTGGATAAGTTGCAACTATTGGAGTCCAAGATAAAACTACTCCTAAATTAGAATCTAGTGTTGCTGCGAAATCAGAATTAACTTGTGAAGGTTTTGCGTTTTTACCAACTACTTGAAAATTAGTTTTTGTTAAAGGAGAACTAGATTTTTTACCTGACGCACTAATACTTCTAACTTCAAAATCAAATGTTGAAGCACCTGATGATGTACTTACAGCTATGTCATCAATAGAATAAGTTGGGTTTTGTATTTGTACAGATTGAAAACCACTTGAATCTTTTTGAAATCTTACTTCATACCTATTAACACCACTAACAGGTTTCCAAGCTAGTAAAACACGAACTTTTACTTGATTTCTATATTTATATAATTGTTCAATTGGGTATGTAACACTACCTGTATCAGTTGCCCAATCAGTAGGGCTTGCTGGAATTAAATCAAGATTAGTGACATCTCTGTGTTTTAATGTCTCTAATTCTTCAACTACTGCGTATTTTGATTCATTATGTAGAACAGCGGTTACACCATATGTAAAATCATCACCTTCTTCTACAGATATAACTTTATATAACTGTGATTGTATTGCTGCACTTGTACCAGTAGTTTCTATTATCCAAAACGATCCCACATTAGGATCTGTATTTTGAAACGTATCAGTATAAACAGGATTTGGTTGTCTTGTGTTATCTAGAAATGGTTTATTGCCACTAGCATCATTAATTTTCTTTTGGAATCTGTTTACTACAGTAATTGTTTGTTGTGGTGCATTGATACTTGATATTGTTTTTTGACTTATTTGACCATCAGGTAAAATCACTGATAAAAGCCCACCTAAACCACCGCCCAAAGTTGGCAAATCAATAATATTATCTATTCCAATAACACTATTACCGCTATCAGTTGCAACTGATGTTATTTGACCACCCCTTCTTACTCCAGATTTTACAGGATCTTGAATTTCAATAATTTGTCCAGGTGTTATTAATGATCCAGCTTGTATTGTTGTAGTAAATGAAACTATATCTGTTTCTGTTGCAAGAGTAGTTAGAAACCATTTAGCTAGTCGTCTAGCTTGATGCCTTGAAGTTACTCCAAAACTATCAATCGTTTTAGTAACTGCACCGTACTTAAGAACAGCATCATTATCAATTACTTGCTCATATGCTGCATCTCTTAATTCAATATCAAAATATTTAACAACTATAACTGTTGCTCTAGTCTTCGCTCCACTACCAGAATAAGAAAAACCATCAGAGGTTACATTTGCTTTGGTAAATAAAAAAGAAGGGTCTAACCCAGCTTTATCTTGTATCAAACTTATACTTCCTGAGACATATAACGGCATAGCTCTAAAAACTGAACATAAGCTATTAACAGTTTTAAAAACGTCTTGTCTCGTCTGTATATTTACATTTAAACTAAACCTGGGTTCTGTAATATCAGTAACTACACCAGTACCCAGCCTATCCTTAAAGGTTACAAGTTCTGATGAATAAACAGACGCTGCATAAAAACTGTAAACATCTAACTGACTAGCACTTATAAAATCTCCACAGCCATACCTTTGACTTGTCAAAAGGTCGAATAAGCACCAGGCTGGGTCTGTTGTCCATTGCGCTGCTCCAAGTGTTCCGTTAAAAACATAATTTGATGGATATATTATTCTGCCGTTGTCTGGGTCAACTGTGACACTATTTGGAATCTTTACTTTTATACCTTTTATTAAATAAGATCTTTTAGGTACTGAATTAAATTGTTCTGCATCTATTCTTAACCCAACAACAGCAGAGTTGGGATAATTAAAGCGTTGACCAAAGGTAACAGTTCCAGTTACGTTTGCATCTTCTGTATGTTCAGCTTTTATTACAGTAGATGAGACAACTGTATTAACAACTAAGCTAGTATTAGTACTATTATTAAATTCACAACCAATACTGTCTCCTACTTCTAATAAATGATCTGTGGATGAAGTGATAGTTACTATTTTCCCTGCTCCACCACTGCCATTGTTATGTGTATATGTCCCAGACAAATCAGATGCTTGATGTTTAATTAATGTATGAGAAGTGACATAAAATTTACTGACATGACTAATAAATCCATCATTATCATTCATAAAAGTTGTATCTGTAGCTGAAGTTCTTATAACTTTAAATCTCACAGGGAAAGTATCTGCACTGATATCAAACACATATTGCTTTTGATAAAGATCAGCAGTTCTACCTTTAATTTTTTGCTCTGTCTCGCCATTTATTGCAAAATCAAAAAACCCACCATTATTTACTGATTTTTGAAATTTAAAAGTAAATTCTGTTCCTTCTGTATCTCCATTGTTTTTTATTTTTTGCAGACTAGGAACACTTATTAAAAATAAAACCTGATCTACACTAGAATCAGTTATATCAAATTGTTGACCTGTCGCATCAATTTCCACCCCTGATTGAGAATTATTAATGATATTAGATGCTTTTTCAAAGCCAGGTAGAACTGGTTGATTTGACGTTCCATGTTCAACTCGAACAATAACATCATCAAAATTAACAGTACCATCTGCATTTTTTAAAGGAGTGTTATCTAAAAATATTGAACGCATCCAAGCATCTGTTGCTCCTGAGATAGGGTTAACAAATCCTTGATCAACTAACCCAGCTATTTCTCCTTCACTTATAAGATCAACAATATGTCCAAAAGATCTACTGTTTAATGAATCTGGATCAGTTGATGGTGTTCGTGAACCACCGCCACCACCTTTACCGCCACCACCACCAGAACCAGCAATAAATTTATCCATTAAGCCTCTATATCGTTAGTTTCAACTTTCGTTGAAATAGGAATTGAGCCGACCAAGGTTTTTCCATATACCACAGGAATTGCAGTCCCGGCTCTCGTAGTCTGTTGCACTCCACTAAAAGAAAAAGATTTTATAGGATCTGTTTCTTCATCTGGCAGTTCTGGAGTTGGTGTAAGTAAACCAGCAACACCACTTAAAACTAATAACATACCAATCTTTCCAGATAAAGCAAACCAACTTATACCGCCACCAGCTTTTAAAAGAGGAGCTTGTAAATATGCACCAAAACCCATCCCTGCTGGAGCAAACAAAAATCCCAAACCAATTAAAGCAACTCCAGCTATTATTTTTCCAACATTACCAGCACCAGCTACAACAGGAATTATCTTTACATCTAAACCACCACTAGGAAAATTAAGTAATTCTTCGTCAATATTATATTCCCCTACATAAACTTTATAAAACTGATTAGACATATGTTGTTCTAATCCAGCAAAATTAGCTTTCAAAAAACGTACTGCATCTATTGGTTGATTAATGACAGCCTCAAATTGGTTTTGACCACCGCAAAATTCTGCAAGTTCTCCATATAGTTTTACCTTACTTAACATACCGCAACCTCTTTCCAGTACATTTTACAAGCCATTCCCCATAAAAATCCTTTGAACTTAGTCTACCCTCTATATGATGCAATATCATCTGTTGTGGCAATAAAAATATACCAACATGATTTAACCCTTGACTATTAATAGAAAACAATAAGCTATCACCATGTTCTAATTCCTCATCAGGTTCTAACTCCCTAAAACCTGTATCTTTAAAACATTTATCAAAATATGGATTAACACGAAAACTATCAGGGTCGTTTGGTCTATCCCAATCTCTTAATTTTATACCTACAGACTCATAATAATCTTTTACTAAAGTCCAGCAATCGTGAACTCCAAAAGCATAATGTCTACCAATCAAAGGAGCTTTATAACCTGTAGGTTCAAACTCATGCCATTGACCTAATGCAACTGCATATATATACCAAATTTTTTTTGAATTTTCGCAAGCAGTTAAATCAGCAGAACTGGGAAATGGAGTTTGGTATGGATGTGAATGAAAAATACCAAATATTGTTCCTTGATCTTCTGCGTTTGCGTAATCTAATGGATCAATAATAAAATGATCATATGTATTAACTGCTATGTTTTTACATCGTATATATCTTTTTCTACCTTTAATAACAACTATCAGACCACAAACTTCAGATGGAAACATATCCTCTGAATGCTTTTGTGCTTCAATCCTCCAATTACTCATGAAATGATCCAACACCAGGAAACTGTCTAGGTAAAACTTGTCTTGCAGGGATCTTAAAATTAGGTAAATCCCATATAGCACTTAACTCAAACTCTACAACTTCTCTATTCTCAACAGACTTACGATCAACAATAAAAACTTGATTTCTACTTGTTGCATTCGGGTTTGCTGTAGACTCACCGTCAAGAAACATAGCTAAAGTCTCTATTCTGGTTAGCTTTGCATTTAATAAGTCATTACCAGGTGTAATCTTATTCACCTCAATAAGTATTGTTGAAACTGTAGATAACAAATTACTAACTCTTAAAACTGGCCTAGCTATTGCATCACTTTGTCCACTTTTCTGATCAAATCCTTCTGCTTCAATAGGCATTGGAGTATAAGTTTTACTGTTAAAAACAATAGACCCAGCACCAGCAGCAGTCATACCAGAATGCCAGCAATATGTAGTAGTAACACTATCTGGATTACCTGTTGCATAATGTGTTCCCTCAACAAGTTCAAGTTCATATAATTGAATTATTGCACTAGGATCAGGTTTTTGTAATTCACTAATATAGGAATCAGTCATGGCTCAAATACTTCTCTGAACACCAACTCAATATCATTCAAATTAAAAGAAGTTATTGTAACCCTTGGATTTTCACAAACCCATTTACCAGTAGCTCCATAAGGTGGAGTCCAAGTAAAAGCTTTCGCACCATTATCACCTTTGGTAGGGTCAGCCAAGAAATTTAAAATATTAGTAGTTACTGCATTTGTTCTAGCAGTAAAACTTAATGTGTAAGTTCTTTTGGTTGAGTTTATACCTCGCTTAAGACGTTGTTCATAACCATCCCCCATAGCTACTCGAATAACATCATTATCAATAGAAAGCTTTGGGGAGTAACTGGGGGCTACTTCAGAAGCAGTAACACCACCACCAATTCCAGAAGAGTCAAAAGTTGCCATTATGTATAAAGAATCCCTCCAGGTCGTTTTTGTTTAATAAGCTCGGCTTCTATAGCAGTACCTATCATCTTGCCAAGCTGATTTGCTTTCATTGTATTACCATCAGCAGATGTACCACTAGCATTAACAGTTACGTTAACAATATTACCTCCTCCTCCAGAAGCTTCAACTCCTAACCGTCCTTGTCGTGTGCGTTTGAGCGGCATGACCGCTTCTGCCCCAGCTTCGCCCATTAAGCCCATTCCGTTTTTCATGGGAAATAGGGTTGGTTTGTTAACTACACCCCCATAAGCAAAAGGTACAATTTTGTTTTGTGCAAAAACACCACCTTTTGCAAAACCAGGTAATTTTAATGCTGCTCCTATTGGTTGAATGATTGCTGCTCTTATAGCAATACGAGCTAAATCAGCAATAATAGACCTTGCCAAATCAGCAAAATTTAATTTTCCTGTCATTACAAAATCTACTAATGCATCTTCCATTCCTTGGAATGCGTTTACTGTTGCATTCTCTATCTGACCTTGAACATCTATAATTTTTGCAGCGTAAGCTTCTAAAGGTGATTTTGCATTTTCACCTAAAGATTTTAGTTGTTCAAACATTTTTGCTAGCTCATCTCCCATTTCTGAGTTTTTAGCCCTAAAAGCTTCTATAGCATCAGTAAGTAAATCATATTCATTTTTAAGATTGGCAATTTTTTGAGATTGTAATCCAGTTCCTCTTTTTTGCTCTTCTAGCTTTTTAATTTCTTTTTGTATTTCTAAACGTCTTGCAAATGCTTTATTTACAAGTTCTTCTCCCCCTGCTCCTTCTGATAAATCTTTTGCCATTCTTGCACTAGCTTTTGATAATCTATTTATTGCAATAGTTGCAGCAGTAATACCAGAAGCTAACGCAACATAAGGATTAGCTAAAGCTGCTAAGTTTGCTTGTATCTGAGCAACAGTCATCGCTCTCAAAGCAATTGTCATTTTAACTACTGCTGCAATCGCTGCACCTATTTTTTGCCCTATAAGAGCAAGAGTAAAACCTTTTGCTTGTAATGCTGCTATTCCATAAGCCGAGCCAACAACTGCTAAAACAGATGCTAATTCATGTCCATTATCAACAATTCCTTGAACAGCTTTACCGATTACTTTTGTTCCAGCAGCTAACCCTCTAGCAAGACCTGCAAACCCAGCAGCTATAGCTTTTAAAGCTGGAACTAAAGCAGACATCAATTCAATCCCTGCTTCTTGGAACTCTGCACCAATCTCTTTCAAATCATTACCTAAAGCAAGTCTTAATTCGTTAAAGGCGACTTGACTTCTAGCTCCAGCTTCTTCCGCTGATGCACCAATCTCTTTTGAAACTGCAATATATTCTTCTCCCAAACCAATCACAAATTTTTCTAACTGTGCAAGACCTACAGTTCCATTCTTTAAAGATTTCTGTAATTCTTGAGTAGTCATGTCGTTTGCATCAGCAAACTTTGTCACGGCTGCTGGAAATCTTTCACCGAGTTGCCCGGAAAGCTCTTCAGCCGACACGCGCCCTTTTGAGTATATTTGGACTAAAGCGGTTATTGCAGCCTTTGCGTCCTCTGTGCCACCAGCCGTACCTTTAATAGCTGCCAAGACGTTAGTAAACGCTCTGGTTGCGTTAGTGACATTACCACCAGCACCTATTACCGCAGCACCTAATCTTGTCATTCCTCGAATTGCAAGTTCTTGTGGAATGTTGAAATCTTTAGTTACTTGCGTTGCTGCTCGCATTGCTTGGTTGTAAGCTCGCACAGATGCTGCCTCATCAACCATTCCATCAGCACCTTTTACTTCAGTAGCTTTTCTTAAAGCAATCTGACTTTTAGCTATACCTGATGCATATTGAGCAGATCCTGATACAAACTGTGCTGCTGGACTTATTAGCTGACTGCCAATCAAACCTCCAGTTATTGCACCTTGCTGTAGATTTCCTCCTGGTCTTATAGCTTCTACTCCCAATCCAGCTAAACCGCCAGCTAACCCTGCTCCTCCTCCAACGAATGTTGCACCTAATAATCCTTGAGCAGCACCCAATATATTTTTACCGCTAAATTTAGTTAAAGAATTTAATCTGACTTCAAGTGCCTGTATATCTTTGGTGAGTTGCTTAAACTTCTGGCTACCAATATCAACACCATTTCTAAGAGTTTCTAATGCTGCTCTTTGTGCATTAAGAGCATTAACATTATTACCACCAGCTTGAGCAGCACCTAATATATCTTGCCTTACCTGAGAAACAGATTGACCAAGTCTTTGGAATTTTGCATCTACTTGAGCTAAACCTATCTGTTGTATTTGTTCTGCTAAACCACTTATAGGTCTTAATTGTGCATCAGCACTACCTAAAAACGCACGACCACTAGCAGCTAAATTTGCTCTACTTGTTATATCAGTTGCATCTTGAGAAAAGGCTTTAAAGCCAGATCCCATATTTCCTCTAGCTTGATATTGTTTTCTTGCTAAAACCCCTGCACGACCCAATCTAGGGTTGCTCATCTCAGATGCTACATTCTTTATTGCTACTCCTAATTGGTTATATGCAGCACTGCCCATTGCGACATTACTACGCAATGTTTTAAGAAGATTTATTTGAGCCTTAAACTCATTTTGTGATTTAAATTTAGTTGTATTATTTATTTCTTGAGCAAATGATTTAACTTCTTTTGTCGTTAACTTTAAACCTTTAGATAAATTATTAAAATCTTTCCCTACACTCTTGAGTAAAGGAAAACCCTTCATCTCAAGTTGTAATAAAATCTTATCTATTTTTTGCGCCATTATTTCTTAGCCTCTTTATTCAATTCTTTAAGAGCAGCAAACTCCATAATCTTTAAGCCTTCTAACATTTCTTTTTTGTCCTCGACTTGATAAAGATCAAAGAGTCCTCCTTGTAATAATAATACCTCATATTTTAATCCTACATAGCCTCCAAAAGAAGTAGACCATTGTGTACTCATTCTAAGAAACATCTGCACAATATCCCAATTAATATCCCATACTTCATAATCATTATTATTTTCTTCTTTTTTGGGCAATTTTGATTCAGCTACTCCTAATTTTTTTAAAAGATCAACTGATGTATCAATTACTTCTTTGCCACCGCCAGCCCAATGAACAGCAGCACCTTCTAGTTTTTTGCTTGTGCGTTCCCATAGAAATTTCTGTATCCATTAGATATAGCTGCAACCATATCAGCATCTTCTGCCATTTCTGCTAATTCTTTATCACAGAAAGGAATATCTTTTCCAGTTTCATCAGTGTAATCCACCCAACCAGCAACAATCATCTTTAGCATTTCAACAGGTTCTAAATCTACTGCTTCATCTTCAAACTTCACAAGTTCTGAAGTTTTTAATCTAATAAATTTAACAGTAAAAGTAGTAGATTCAAACTCTCCTATTTTAGTTTCAGAAGGCTTAGAAACTTCTACAGGCCAAGGATAGACAGCAAGTTTTTTCTTGATAAATGCCATAAAAATAATAAACAAATATATACCTTCTTATTCTAACTACTTAGTCAAGAAAAATCTAAGTATAAATTAGCGAAAATTCATCATTTCCAGATGCACTTGGTACTAATGTATAAGGAATCTCCATTGTAAGAATTCCATCAGAATCTCCATAACTAATATCACCAAGATCTGCTTTGGTAGAAGTAAGTTGTACTTTATTACCAGCAGCACTTCCATGTAAAAACGCTAAGTTTCCTAATGTGCCATCTGTTTGTGCAGCAGTAAAGAAATTCTTTACGCCTGGTTTGACAGCATCAATAACAACTGAACCACTAGCTGCCCTATCAGTAAGCAAAACTTCTTTAGTACTTGTACTTCCAATTACTTCTCTATAAATAATACTATTACCTAAATCCATTGATAATGAATTTAAACCAGCTTGATGTCCATGAATATTAAAACCAGATGTATTACCAGCTTTAAATAATAATGGTGTTGGTTGATGATTATAAGTAGGAGTTGTCATTGAAGACAAATCTATTGGAGTTTCGTAAATCCCGGTAAAGGTAAAATTCAGCTTCGGAATTTCTCCAACCGCAGCTTCTAATGCAACATTTCCTCGACACCCTCTAATTTTATGTAGGACATTTTCATTAGTTGCACTACCTCCTATTTCTACAAACATAGCGATAGAGCTAAACGCTGCACTAACTGGGGTATATGTAACAGATGTTCCCGAAGCGACAGTCTCGCTTAAACCACACGCAAGTAACGCTTTAGAATAGCCAGGGGCTGTCCCGGCTGCGCCACTGCCTACCATCTCGACTGAGAAAGAAACTTCTACTCTTGAGTTTGCTAATAACTGTTCTGATGCACCTAGATATGGTCTTACATAATCTCTCGAAACAACATCACTAGCTATTGGAGTAACACTCAATTCAGTTACTAGTACAGCATCTGCCCCATTAGGAGTAGTACTATCGTTGTAACTACTTTCTGTCTCAATCAGAATCGACTGTTTCCTTGTCTGTAGTGCCATCGGTTGTTACCTCTGTTTTAGTTTGAAATGGAAGTGTTTGCTTGATAAGCTTGCGTTTACCAGTTTTTGGATCTAGTAGGTAACTCCCACCTTCTCCAGGGTTTTCATTACTCATTGTAATAAAAAAGTAGCATATAGGTATATCTTATCTTGTAATTCATCAAGTTAAATCATTGTAAGCACTTCTGTAATCAATTTCATACTCACAAGTTACTATTCCAGCAGGGGTGTCGGCTTCTACAGCCTCAAAAGTAACTGTTGATGGTCTTACATCTATAGATAAGCCACCTAAAGTAGGATCAGTAACTATCTTGGTATGTAAACTTTGTACAGTTGCATCTGCTTTAGTATCTGGAGTTTTATGTCTAACAATAACTACAACTCTAATTCTTAATGTCCAACTTAAAATATCAATAGTTCCATTTCTAACAGTTGGATCATCTGTAATAAACTCTAAGACAATACTAGGAGTTTCAGACTTAGCTAATGCTGAAACTCGATTTCTATATATACGAGTTCCAACACCTGTCGTTCCAGTTAACTGTGTTTTTATTTTTGCTAATATCTGTTCTCTTTTAGTTGTCATTCGTCTTCATCCTTACTCAACATAATTTTAGAAAACTTACCATCATCTATTTTCATCATAGTTCTTACTGAATATTCTTCACCGTTTACTTGAATAGTTTTATCAAAAACAACTGTAGAGAAATCGCTTGTTTTCACTAATAATTCATATTCAGTAGTTAAAATTCTTCCGTCAACTATAACTTCATCAGGTTGATCTAATTGACCTATATATGTGTCATTATCGTATATCACTTCATCAGCGAAGTCAGAAAAAAATACATCTAACTCTTCAACAAATGCCATAAGAAAAAGCCCCAGTTAAGGGGCAATAATTTTAACCGTACTTCTTAAGACCTAATCCTGTTACAGATAGATCAAATGTAGGAGAAGAACCACCAATAGTGAACTTAACTCTTACATATCTTTTGCACTCATCAGCACTAATAGATAGTTTCTGTGATGATGCACTTCCAGTTACTTGTGTGAAAGCTGCTCCAGACAATGCAGCAAAAGTTGAATTGTCAGCAGAATCTTCAATAGTTACGTCTAGTGTTGGAGATGATCCACCACCAGCAGCAGAATCAAGAATAAAAAGGATGTCTCCTTCATAATCTTTTAAATCAATACCAGTACCTTGACCAGTAGCAGTTTTTGTAGAAGTAGCAAGACCTGTTAAAAGATCAAGTCTTTCAAAATTTAATCGGTTGTAGCCCATGTCAGTTGTCCTTAACAACGGTTTTTGTTTTAGGTTTAGGCTTTGCTTTTGGTGTTGCTTTAACAACAGGGATTACAGCTTTACCGCTGCCTATAAGCGATCTAGCTAAATCTTGATCTACATCAATGGTTGTGCCAGAGTCCTTATGGACTCCAGCTATCAACACACCTCTTATGAGTTCTACTTGCATATTAAGTAGCGAAACAAAATGCCCCAGCCTGACGAATAGCGTAATCTATGTCCTGGAGCGCGATTATTCTAACTGTTCCAGCAGTTGCACCAGCGTATGGATCAACTGTTAGATCTAAACCAGACCACATACCAACGATAAACTGACTAAAGTCTCCGAAGATTGCGTCATTGTTAGCTAACTGATTAGAAACAATAGCTTCATAGCCATTAATTTCATTGTTCTCAAAAACAAACATACCTGTGTTTGTAGCTTTTTCTGTTGACTTCAAAGCACCTCTAGCAGAAGCATTAACAAGGTACTTCATAGAACCACCCTCTGCATTTGCTACTGCAACATCGGTTTCCATCCCAATATATTCCGGGAATGTACCGAATGATGTTAAGGACTGAGAGCCAATACCACTTGTATCTTTTAGACCTAATGGCTGGTTAGAAGAACCTGTTCCATAGATAGCTGTACGATCTAGCTCAAGAGCAATCTTTTTAGCAATGTCATCTCTAACAAATGCTTCAATGTCAATTGAAGATTGTAAAAGAGTTTTTCTTGTAAAGTCAGTAAATGCACCAACCGTCTTTGGTGTCATTGAAATTTGCGTGAACGACTGCTGACCCTCTGTAGGAGCAGATCCCTCACCGACCCAGTACGCACTTGTTGTCCCATCTTGCTTAGGAATCGCAATGTTCCCTTCTAGCCCAGTAAGCATGGTTACCCCAGCTTGCATGATAGCCATCTTATTTCTCAAGATTTCTATGAAAGAACCACTGAGAAGCTCTGTGCTAACTAGATTTCCCCCATCAGCAGCAGTACCAACATTCAAGTCTCTTTTTAAAACTTCGTTAGGAACTATTAAACCTTTTGCTGGTCTACCATATCTAGAAGCAGCTTCGTCAGAAACTTCTCTTTCAAATGAAGCAGCTTCTTGTGCAGCTTTATCACTAGGATTTGCTAAAGCATTGATAGCTCTTAGGAAAGAGAATTGCTTAACTTCTTTTTTATCAAGGAATTCACTTGACTGTTTTGTTTCAATCATGTCGGTAGAACGAATTGGAGTAGCCTTTTTATTTTTAACAAGATCTAAAATAGCTGATCTTGCTTCTGTAGCAGTTTTATTACCCTTAATAAGAGTTTCTGCTAATTCTTCTGCTCCATATTCTGAGAACTCACGACAAGTTGAAGTGATCTCTGCAACACGAGCATTGTTTTCATCTAAAGCACGTTGTACTTCAGCTTGAACATCAATTTCTACTGACGGCTTCTGTTCCACCGCAGCTTCTTTAGTTGTTTCTTCCATAGATGGATTAGATTGTGCGGTGGGAACCGCTGAACGATCCTCTTTTTGAGAGGAGTTAACATTAATAATAATGTCTTCTTCATCTAAAGTAACACTTTCTGACGAAATATTCTCTACTAAAGATCTTCCAAAGCCCACGGAATTGTCTGCTGGGATAGTTGCCAGGCTAACTTCGTGTGGAGTCCATCGGGTAGCTCTAAGCCCAGTGTCCGTTTCTTCCACTTCGTCCAAGCTATAGCCAAACGAGATTCCACGGAAAATTCCGTCTTTAACGTCTTCTAAGACTTCTGTAGCAAATTTAGAGCGAGAAAAACGAATTTTAGCGTAACCGCGTTTGTCGTCATCTGAAATGTACGCAGACTCCACTACACCTAGAACCCGATTCGGATCATGGTTGAAAAGAAACGGTGCTGCTCCATTTAATCTAGATAAGTCAGCACTTCCTCTTTCGTGGCTTAACACTTCGTCACCAAAAAACCTACGAACTGGTGCTTCTGATGAAAAAGGGAACTCGAAAGTTCTTGCTTTTTTTTGGTCGAAGTCAGTAACTTCTTTCCTTTGCAGCTTATCTTCTGCTGAAATTACTCTGATCGGAGCAATCTTAGTCAAAGTAGAAAACTTGTGACCAACCTTGCGATCCGTAGCTTCACCGTTCCTGTAAAGAGTAATCAAAGCAGCAGGGTCATCTGCTGTTCCTGTGATCGTAAAAGAAGAATCTGGCACATCGATAGAACCATCTTTAACAATACGAGTAATTTTTCCTCGTGCCGTACCTCCACTTGAAGACCAAGAAACAAAATCCCCTGTCTTCAAAGCGTCAGGTGTTGCACGTTCTTCAGTCTGTTCAGACATAGTACGCTCCCTAGCTTTTTTTATTTGGTTAGACTTGGTTTTAGACCAAGACTGCCCTGCGTCTCCGCCCCAAGCAGCCCAACTGACCCTCCCGTTGCTGGGATAGCCGTCTTCGCCCTTGCGGAAACCCTTGCCCGATTTGTCCGACTCGTGCCGGGCAAACCACGCATTCATAGTTATAACAGTATCTGGACTTAGCTGGTTGCCACTTAATATTTGTGTTGCTCTTGTTCTTGCATCATCTGTACCTCCAGCTTCTCCATCCTTCTTCCATTCTCTATATCTTTTAGCTTCTACTCTCATTCCTTCCGTGGGCATAAGGTTAATATCCACCCCATTAACATTTGCCATTTACTTTTTACTCCTTTTAGTAGATTTCGATTTTTCTTGTTGAGGTGGTGTATTAGGTGAAAGATCAAGTTCCATCTGACCCATCTCGACCTCTAAATCAAGATCTTTATCCAATGTTACACCTAAATTACTTGCAACATCCTGTTCTCTTTTTATTTCTCTAACAATATCATCATAATCTCCACCACCACTCATTGATATTACTTGTGATTTACTCATATACCCTGCTTGTTCTGCTTCTCTATAAGCTTTCACCTCCTTCAAAGGATCAACGTAGTGTTGGGCTGGTGGTGTCCATCTAGGCTTACAGTATCTTTTGGGATTACTTGTGTAATCTGGAAAATCAAGCTCACCAGATAAAACAGCCAAAGATAACCATTCTTTAAATATTCGATAGTGAAAATTCTGAATAATATATTTCTGACAAAATCTCCAATGCTCTCTATCTTCAAGCAAGCTTAATCTTGAACTAGAATAGTTCGTCTCGCTGAAATCTTTTGATACAGTTTCATAGCTACAGCCAAATCCGCTCGCGAACCTTCTCACCTTGTTTTTGATAAACATTTCATATTGCTGACTTGGATAATCAATATCAGGAACAGAAACAGATTCGCCGGGAGCTAGATACTTAAATGTACCAGGCTGAAAGTCTTGCACACGTTCACTTGCTTCTACATCATCTCCAATAAGTTCTCCAGAATTATTGGTAATAAACCCGGTTACCGAAGCTCCCTGCCTAGCTCTAATTACAGCAGCTTCTTCATATCCTTGAAGTTGATGCAAATCATCCATTACTGGATGAAACCAAGGTACTCCTCTATTTTGGCCTGGTCGCTCTGGCATATATAAATGAATAATATCTTTAGCTGGTAAAAGTAAATTTTCTTTTTGTTTTCCTTGGTTAGTTAAATAATATGCATCACCAGGATGTCTAGACATAATGCTATATCTGACGGCTTTTCCCCACTGATCAACTTCAACTCCATTCCTCCACTCATTACCTTTAGCTAATGTCGCACCACTATATTCTTCATCCAACAAATCACTTTCAATAACTTGTAAAGCTAAAGGTACTTTAGATTCTCCAAACTGTTGTCTAACTATTCTAAATATTGCTTCTCCGCTTTCTGGTAATGCACCAGCTAAAATCCATTCAAATTCATGAAAGCTATGCCTCCCTGCACAATCACAGTTATATGCTTGTGTCCATTCTTCCCACTTTTCTTCAATAGCATCATTAATTCTTTCGTCTCTTTTACCACCTCTTATTTGTTTTACTAACGACTGAAACTTCATGCCAGTTCCAACCACATTTAACTGTGTAGTTCTTTTTGCCTGTTTTGCATATGGATTATTTCTTATAAGTTCTCTAGATCTATCTCTAAGTTTTCTAATGCTATTTCTAATTTCTGCATCTGGACTTAACTGACTTGCTCTCCAATCAGCAGTTAATCTACTAATTAATGCACCTTGATAAGCTCTCTTACCCTTACGTCTCATGTATTTAGGTACAAACAATCTAACAATTGCTCTTTGAAAAACATTCATTATTTAAACCTCACATACATAGTTCTAGGATTGCCAAGCCCATTAGCCATTAATTGTGCTTGCTTCTCCAAGTTTACCTCAGATAAGTATTGTGTCCTTAACATATATAATTCTGGTAAATCATATTTTTTAGCTGTTCTTGTTCCTATTTTATATTCCTGTACCGCACCACCTTTTAAAATATTATCTATAGCTGTATTTATTAAATCTAAAGTTTTTTCTGCGTTAGTTCTTCCATCAAATGCTTTTGGATTTGATCCAGTAAATTGCATACTTTCTAAAACTTTAAATTCTCCTTGAGCTATTGTGATTGGAGTATTTCCAGATTTAGTTGCAACTGCTTGGTAGTACCAATTACCATCTAACATTGTAGATGTAACAGTGTTTGTCATGGTAAACTTAAAACTATCCCCATCAGCCGTACTACTAACAGTCACTCCTTGTTTTGATCTGTTAGTTCTTAAATAATAAATAACAGACCAATCTGGACTACTAATAGGATTACCATAAGTATCAGTTGTTGCGTTTAGAGTCCACTCAATAGTGTCTCCAGAACGAAATTTAGTGGGAAATAGCACGGTTTTTACCAGTTTGAGACGAAATTAGGCCGTTTAGACCTGTTTATCTT
>VTLG01013126.1_pt1 | contig 24117 bp, 31 predicted proteins | sample 4694571 | NCBI WGS metagenome assembly VTLG01 (sample SAMN12604809, study PRJNA352737) | marine metagenome | biome: ENVO:00000447; feature: ENVO:00000209|ENVO:00000569|ENVO:01000036; material: ENVO:00002151; isolation source: viral sequences binned using virsorter ...
TAAGAACAACAACTTATTATTTGTCACCTGAAATGGAAGGGCATATGTTAGTATTCCCAGCAGGATTAACTCATCAAGTATTTCCATTTTATACTAGTGATGAGCAACGTGTATCTATATCAGGTAATGTATGGACTGTATTTGAATAAATAATAAAAAAGTGTCGATATAAATGAAGTCCTTTAATGATTTAATTAAAGAAGCAAGGACTATTCGGTCTAAAGAAGATGCTGAGAAAATGCGTCAGGAAAGAGATACTCCTGATGAATGGGTTGTTAGAAATAAAGGTGGTGGACATCATGCACTTAATAGAAAATCTTCATTAAAGGGTCAACAAAAAAGAAGAGGTAAAAGTTTAAAGCCATTAAGACAAGATGAATTTAGAGATTATGCAAAAAGAAATCTTATACCCGATGCAGAAGGACTTTCCAAAAAAGCAATAGAACTTGAAAGATCTGAAAAAAGAGCACAAAGAAAAGATGCTCAAACCAAATCAAAAGAATCTGGCGAGCAATATGATGTAGATCATATACAAGGGCAACCAAATAGAAGAAGAGAAGATCTTAGACAAAGGTTCCAAGCAATACATCCAGGTGATGCTTCTGCTAATAGAGAAGTGATAAAACAATCAGATAATTTAAGAAAAAATTCTAAAAATGTATCTGGATCTATGATGACCAGATCAAAGGCAATTGCCACGATTATCAATAAAGTAAGAGAACAAAGAAAAGAAAATGCATTAAGAGCTGGTACAGGTAATGCAGCAGTGTCAAAAATGCTTCAGAAACAGGGATAAATAATTGATATTGATCCAGGATCATGTCACATTTGATTATATCAAAGAAGAACGAGGTGTATCTGCACGTCCAGGCAGAACCTCACGTCTACTATGAATTGGCAGATCAGTTTACTTTTGAAGTTCCTGGAGCAAAGTTTTCACCTGCATATAAGAAGAAATTTTGGGATGGTAAAATAAGGTTATTTAATACCCATAAAGGAGAAATATATGTTGGGTTATTAGATAAAATAATACAATTTTGTAAAGATCACGAATATACTTACGAATTTGTAGAGAGTAAGTATTATGGATTACCTTTTGAAGTCAATGAAATGATTTCAAAACCTGGTGTGAAAGATTATATGACTGCTATTTCCAAGCATAAACCTAGGAGTTATCAAATTGAGGGAGTATACGACGCTCTAAGACATAATAGAAAGCTGTTGATATCCCCAACTGCTTCGGGAAAATCTCTGATGATCTATTCGATTGTTCGATATTTCGTAGAGAAAGGAGAAAATACTCTGATAGTTGTTCCGACGACTTCCCTAGTAGAGCAGATGTATAAAGATTTTGCAGAGTATGGCTGGGACGTAGGTTCATATTGCCACAAGATATATGCTGGTAAGGAAAGGGAGACAGACTCTCAAGTAATCATAACAACATGGCAATCGATATATAAACTCCCACGTAAATATTTTGAAAGATTCAGTGTAGTAGTTGGAGACGAAGCCCATCAATTTAAATCAAAATCTCTTATATCTATAATGACAAAATTAGCGGATGCTAAGTATCGTTATGGATTTACTGGAACTCTTGATGGAACGCAAACACATAAATGGGTTCTTGAGGGATTGTTTGGACCTTCCTATAAGATCATTAAAACTGACGAGTTAATGAAGAAAGGGCATTTGGCTAAACTGGATATCAATGTACTTCTATTGAAACACCCACCAAATAAATTTGAAACTTTTGAAGAAGAAGTTCAATATATTATTACTCATGATCGTAGAAATAAGTTTATTAAAAATCTAGCATTAGATTTAAAAGGTAATACATTAATTTTATATGCTAGGGTAGAAGGGCACGGTCAACCACTATACGAACTGATAAATAATAGTAAGGTCGATAGTCGTCATGTATTCTTTGTTCATGGTGGTGTAGCTACCGAAGATAGGGAACAAATTAGAGAGATAACAGAAAAGGAAGAAAATGCGATTATTGTTGCGTCTTACGGTACTTTCTCTACTGGTATTAATATTAAAAGATTACATAACGTCATCTTCGCGTCACCCTCTAAGTCCCGAATACGAAATCTTCAATCAATAGGTAGAGTTCTTAGGAAAGGCAATAGAAAGGTAAAGGCAACTTTATATGACATTGCTGATGATATTAGCTACAAGTCCAGAAAAAACTACACATTAAATCATCTAATTGAAAGAATTAAAGTTTATAACGAAGAAAATTTCGATTATGATATTGTAAATATACCGCTTAAGAACTAATGGGAGATGAATTCTTAGCAGCAATAAAACTAATTTCTGGGGAAGAAATTCTTGCAGAAGTTTGTATTGATGAAACTAATGATGAACCTATTATCATTGCTAATACTCCTGTTATCATGAAAATGATGAATGGAGGGAATGGATCTTTTATTAAAGTAAAACCTTGGATGGAATTATCTAGTGATGAAATGTTTCTTATCAAACCTGATAGAATTATAACAATGACTGAAATTAGAGATCCTAAAGTCATTGCTATCTACGAAAGATATTGTTTAGAAGATACAGATGATACTTTAGAATTTAATAGAATTCAAGGAAGAGTTAAAGCAACTAGTCAGATGGGATATATTTCTAGTGTTGAAGAAGCCCGAGAATTATTCGAAAGTTTATATAATGAATCTAAACCTGATAAAGAAAGCTAATTATTTCCCATCAACCCTCACAAAGGTTATTCTACTGATGATATGAGGACTTGTCAAGCTTTGGAATTGTGGTATACTAGTAATATTAATTTTATTATATAAAATGGTTAAATTTGAAGGGGAGGTAGTTCGATTATTTCCAACAATATTATATGATTTAGATTGTAGTGAATTAATTGATGAGACTTTAGAGGTTCTTGATAAAGTTGAATGGTCAGGTGATATATCTAAAAGTATTTTTATTTTAGAAGAATATGAAGATTTGACTAAGAAATTTGAATATGTATTGAATAAATCAGTAGAAGTTATGGAATATATACTTCCATTTAAGATGTCAACCAGTTGGTTTACTAAAAGTTTTATTCGTAGTGGAATTAGAGATCATCATCATTCAAATTCATTTTTATCTTCTTGCTTTTATATGCACGATAATTGTGGATTTATAGATCTTTATAAGGATGAGTTTGGTATTACAGTACCAAATAAATTTCCCGATAGTATTAAGTATCCGTGTAAAAAGGGTCATATGATAATTTTTCCAAGTTCTTTAAAGCATTGTGTTGAATCAAAAGATGAGGATGGTATAAGATATTCTCTTGCAATGAATTATATGCCTAAAGGTTTATGTCTAGATGCAGATTCTACTTATAACTACAAATGATTGTTATTACTACCGAATTGTGTTATAATACCTATACACGTTGCTAAAACGAGGAAGACAATGCTATGCCAAAAAAGAAATCTGAACATTATGTAAATAATAAAGAATTGCTGGAAGCACTAATTGTTTATCGTGAGAAGGTTGCTCATGCAAAAGAGAATGATCTTCCAAAACCAAGGATTACAAATTACCTTGGAGAGTGTTTTTTAAAGATTGCCACTCATCTATCATACAAACCTAATTTTGTGAATTATATGTTTAGGGATGATATGATATCTGATGGTATAGAGAATTGCGTACAGTACATCCATAACTTCGATCCTGCCAAGTCTAGAAATCCATTTGCTTACTTTACCCAGATAATTCATTATGCCTTTCTGAGAAGGATACAGAAGGAGAAGAAGCAGTTAGATATTAAAACAAAGATCATTGAAAGAACTGGATTTGATGAAGTGATGATGGTTGATGACACTGCATTGTCGGGTAGTAGTTCTGATTATAATACGATCAAAGATAATATCGTTTATAAGTCTAATAGATGAGAGTTGCCATAATAACTGATACTCATTATGGTGCTAGGAAAGGTTCTAAGCATTTACATGATTACTTTGAGTTGTTCTATAAGAATATCTTCTTTCCGTCTTTAGAAGAGCATAAGATAGACACAGTAGTCCATATGGGTGATATATTCGATAGTCGTAAGTCTATTGATTTGCAAAGCCTTGAATGGTCTAAAAGAGTAGTATTTGATCCTTTGAAGAAATATAAGGTATATGCTATTACGGGGAATCATGATTGTTATTATAAAAATACTAATGATGTAAATTCACCAGAACTTTTATTAAAGGATTATTCTAATATTAAACTTTATTCTAAGGTAAGTGAGATTAAACTGGGTAAGTTAAAAGTTTTAATGCTTCCTTGGATTAATAGTGAAAATTATGATGAAAGCCTAAAACATATCAAAAAGACCACCAGTAAAGTTGTGATGGGTCACCTAGAACTTAATGGATTCAGGGCAACTCGTGGTCATATGATGGAAACTGGAATGGATATTAATATTTTTGATAAATTTGAAAAGGTACTATCAGGGCATTTTCATACCCGTTCAGAGAATGGTAAAATATTTTATTTGGGTAATCCTTATGAGATGTTTTGGAATGATGTAAACGATCCGAGGGGGTTTACTATATTTGATACGGAGACCCTCACCCATACTTCAATTGATAATCCTTATAAATTATTTTATAACATATATTACGAGGATACTAATTACAAGTTGTTTAATGCTACTGAGTATGAGAACAAAATTGTTAAAGTGATTGTTCGTAAGAAAACCAAAGTAAAAGATTTTGATAAGTTTATTGATAAACTATATTCTGTTGGAGTTCAAGATTTAAAAATAATTGAAAACTTTGATATTCAAGAAAATGAGGATTTTGATATTGATGAAGAAGAGAATACCCTTTCTATTTTAAATCGTTACATTGATGAGTCTGAATTTAATTATGACAAGAATGTAATTAAAGGTATATTTGAGGATTTATATCGACAAGCATGCGAGGTAGAATAAATGTGGCTCCTCACATTAAAAAGTAGAAAAGATGACGGTGCTTATGCCGTACAGGATGAATTTGGGGACAAGGTTCTTTTTCTTTTTGAGCAAGAGGATGACGCGAGTAGATATGCGATGATGCTAGAAGATGATGAGATGTATGAGAAACCAATGGAAGTTGTTGAAGTTGACCCTGAGCTTGCCATAACAACGTGTAAGAGGTATAATTATAAGTATACTGTGATTACACCTGACGATTTTGTGATTCCTCCCAAGAATGATAACCTTTCGGAAAATTAAATGGAAAAACTTTCTTTCCACTGGTAATCATTGGAGCGAGATAGATTTTCAGAAATATAATACTAATTTAATTGTAGGTACAAATGGTGCTGGTAAGTCCACTATGTTGGATGCCCTTACATTTGTGTTGTTTAATAAACCATTTCGTAAGATTAATAAACCACAGTTAGTCAATACTACTAATGAAAGAGAATGTGTAGTAGAGATTGAGTTTAGTGTTAATAGTAGAGATTATCTTGTTAGACGAGGGATAAAACCAAATATATTTGATATTGAAGTTAATGGTAATCCCCTTCATAGGGAGGCAGATGATCGGGTTAATCAGAAATTATTAGAAGAAAATATCTTAAAGGTAAACTATAAGTCTTTCACTCAGATTGTAATCTTAGGTAGTAGCACTTTTGTACCCTTTATGCAATTGACTACAACTCATCGTAGAGATGTTATTGAAGATCTTTTAGATATTCGAATATTCTCTGCAATGAATGTATTGATTAGAGATAGGATTAGAGAACAAAAAGACCAATCAAAGTCATTAACCCTTAGAAAAGACAATTTAAATGATAAAATCTCTATGCAAGAGAATTTTATGAAAGAGATTGAAGAGCAGGGTAAGGTTAATATAGAAGATAAAAATGATAAGATTAAGGTCTTACAGGTAGAGGTTGACACCCTCATGGAACTTACTGAGTTAACAAACTCTAACATTTCTGACCTTATAGAAGAACAAGAAAAAGTAACAGGTGCTACTGAAAAACTTCGCACTTTAGGTGGATTGAAAGGTAAGATTTCACAGAAGGTATCAACGATTACGAAAGAGCATAAGTTCTTCACAAAGAATACTGTTTGTCCTACTTGTACTCAAGGAATTGAAGAAGAGTTTAGACTAAATAAAATCGCTGATGCTCAAAATAAAGCAAAGGAGTTGCAATCTGGTTATAAAGAACTAGAAGAGGCAATTCAAAAAGAAGAAGACAAAGAGCATCAATTCACAAAATTATCTAAGGAGATTACAACACTAACGCATGGCATTTCTAAAAACAATACTCGCATCTCTGGGTGTCAACGACAAATCGGGGATCTGGAATCGGAGATTCAAAGAATTACCGACCAACTTGCAAACAGAAATACTGAGCATGACAAATTAGCTGAATTCAAAGAAAATCTCCAACAAACTATAGAAGACTTATCAGAAAGAAGGGAAGAAATCGTTCATTATGATTTTGCCTATTCTTTGTTGAAAGATGATGGAGTAAAGACAAAAATCATCAAGAAGTATCTTCCATTTATTAATCAGCAGGTAAATCGTTACCTTCAGCTGATGGACTTCTATATTAATTTCACACTTGATGAAGAATTTAATGAAACGGTAAAATCCCCGATTCATGAAGATTTTTCATATTCTTCTTTCAGTGAAGGAGAAAAGATGAGAATTGATTTAGCATTACTCTTCACTTGGAGAGAAGTTGCTAGAGTTAAAAACTCAGTTAATACTAATCTATTAATAATGGATGAGGTCTTTGATAGTTCCCTTGATGGATTTGGTACAGAAGAATTTTTAAAGATTATTAGATATATAATAAAGGGTGCTAACATTTTTGTTATATCCCATAAGACAGACCTACATGACAAATTTGAAAGTGTCACAAAGTTTGACAAAGTTAAAGGTTTTTCACGTATAGTTCAGTGATGAATACTCCAAATTGGCAGCATCACTCTAAGAAGGATGCCAAACGAAAACTTAAACCACAGGCTCTACGTGCTGCTAAGGCAAGACGTAGACAGTTGATAAACCGTCTAATGAACCGTCCAACAGGGCGGTTTTCTCGTATAATGATATTATCAAATACAAACACCAATGTTAGTTAAGCACGAAATCAAATCACAACTTGCTAAACTTCTTGCTACTGAGGATCTTATTGTAGAACATAAAAGAGTAGAAACTGCTGAGTTTAACGTTCATACTCGTGTTTTAATTCTTCCATTATGGGAAAGGGCAAGTAATGATGTATATGATATGCTTGTCGGTCACGAAGTAGGTCATGCACTCTTTACACCTGACAGAGATTATTGGTTAGAACATAAAATACCACCGCAATTTGTGAATATAGTTGAGGATGCTCGTATTGAGAAATTGATGAAACGTAAGTATATGGGTATTGCCAAAAGTTTTTATAGAGGATATAATGAACTTCATGATCGTGATTTTTTTGAATTAGATGGTGAAGATCTTAGTAATTTTAATCTTGCTGATAGGGCTAATCTACATTTCAAGATTGGTTCGTTCCTTCCTATGGTTTTTTCGACTGCTGAAAAATCGATTATCCGTATGATTGAGGAGTGTGAAACTTTTGATGATACATTAGAAGTAGCAGAGATTCTTTATCAGTACTGTAAGAAAGAGATAGAAGATAAGAAACCAGAGATGAGTGACGATGAAGTTGCTAAGATGATGTTGGATGAATGCTTACATAATGCTGGAATGAAAGAAGAATCTCCTTTTGATGATAAAGATACTGATGGGATGACAGATGAGGAGTTATTAGAGGAATTAAATAAACCCCAAAAGGAGGATCCTGCTCAGTTAGATGTTCCTAGTTTTAGACAAGGTGGTGATTTAGAATTAAAAAGTGTTGATGCATTAGAAGATTCTCTTAAGGATCTTTCTAGTATGAATGGTAGAGATAGTGTTTATGTTGAATTACCAGAATTAGATTTAAAAGATATTATTATTCCTAATAAGTTATTACACGATGAATTGAAGGAAACTTTTATTCAACAGGAAAAGGAATGGAAGAAAAATGATTATTTATCTCTTCCTGATATGTTTGATGAAGTTGATGAAGAATACATAAAGTTTAAAAAGAATGCACAAAAAGAAGTAAGTTATCTTGTGAAGGAGTTTGAGTGTAAAAAGTCTGCTGATGCTTATGCTCGTTCTACTACCGCAAGAACTGGTGTTTTAGATACTGTAAAACTTCATACTTATAAGTTTAATGAAGATCTTTTTAAGAAGGTTAATGTAATTCCTGATGGAAAAAATCATGGATTAGTATTCATTCTTGATTGGTCTGGATCTATGGGTCCAGTAATGCTTGATACGATTAAGCAATTATATAATTTAATATGGTTTTGTAAGAAGGTTCAGATTCCTTTTGAGGTTTATGCCTTTACTAATAATTATCCTGCTCCTGAGGGTGGATTCCATAAAAATGGATATCAAAAGAGAGAGGGATTAGTTCTTGTTGATGAAACTTTTTCTTTAATGAATATGTTTACTAGTAAAGTAAATGCTAAACTTTTAGAAGAACAGATGCTACATATTTTCCGTCTTGCTTGTGCCTTTAGTACTAAAAATTATTATTGTCTTTATAATGTTCCTATTGGGTTTAATCTTTCTGGAACACCATTAAATGAAACTATAATCGCATTACATCAAATACTTCCACAATTTAAGAAAGAAAATAATTTACAAAAAGTACAGTGTGTAATTCTTACTGATGGTGAAGGTCAACCTGTAAGATTTAGTAAAGAGATTCAACGTCGTTGGGATGATCTACCCTTTATAGGAAGTGCTTATTTTGATGAAAATGTTATTATCAGAAATCGTAAAACTGGATGTACTTATTCTTGTAAAGGTGTTGGTCGATGGGGTGATATAAGTGATATCCTTCTTAGGGATTTAAGACAATCTTTCTCTGATATGAATTTTATTGGTATTCGTATTCTTGCTTCTCGTGATGCGGGACATTTTGTTCGTCATTATGCTGGACATGACGAATCGTATGAAAAGATTATGAAGACTTGGAGAAGAGAGAAAGCATTTTCTATTAAGAATTCGGGGTATCATACTTATTTTGGAATAGCCTCTTCTATATTAGGTAATGATGGTGAGTTTGATGTTGTTGAAGATGCTACAAAAGCAGAGATTAAACGAGCATTTGTCAAAAGTTTAAAGAGTAAAAAGATGAATAAGAAAATACTTGGAGAGTTCATTGAATTGGTAGCATAAATAGGATACTTATTGAGACTCGATTAATGGCAGATCCAGTTAAGACCCCAGAAGGCACTAAATTACCATTGGTTCCTTTAAAGCCGAAACCAATCAGGCCATCCACTTTATAAACTGTCCACAAGAGGGTTAATACCCTCTTTTTTATTGTTATAATAACTGCATAAATAAAACGCTACATTATGCCTCGCAAGATTGCTTTGACTGACAAACAATTACTTAATGAATTACAGAATCTTTACGGTGTTGAAATCACTGCTGCTGATGTTAGAGGATTTTGTAAATCACGTAGTATTAACTATCAGACTGTTACTCGTCGATTAGAACCATTTAAAACTTCAAGAGGTAAATGGAATTTAGAAATCACTAAAGAATCTGTTGAGCAAATAGAACGTTCTTTTAGTGCTCCTTCTGTTACCCCAGATATTCAGTCCCTTATCCCAGAAAAAGATGATACCTTCATCAAGTTTGGTAATTTTAGCGATATTAAGGCCATTCTCAAAGCCAATTTGTTCTATCCTACGTTTATCACGGGTCTTTCTGGGAATGGAAAAACCTTCGGAGTCGAACAAGCTTGTGCTCAACTCAAGCGAGAACTTATCCGAGTAAACATTACTATCGAAACTGATGAAGATGATCTCATTGGCGGCTTCCGTCTTGTTGACGGTGCCACAGTCTGGCACGACGGACCAGTTATTCAAGCTCTCAACAGAGGAGCTGTCTTGCTCCTTGACGAGATCGACCTTGCCAGCAACAAAATCCTCTGCCTCCAGCCCATCCTTGAGGGTAAGGGAATTTTCCTTAAAAAAATCGGAAGATACGTCCAACCAGCGAAGGGTTTCAACATCGTCGCAACCGCAAACACTAAAGGTAAGGGTTCAGATGATGGACGATTTATTGGAACTAACGTGCTTAATGAAGCCTTCCTCGAAAGATTCCCAGTAACATTTGAACAAGACTATCCTGCTCCTACATCTGAGATAAAGATTCTTTTGAATGTTGCTGATGCAGTTGGTGTAAAGGATGATGATTTCTGTAAGAGACTTGTAGACTGGGCTGACATTATCCGCAAGACCTTCTATGATGGTGGTATTGAGGAAATTATTAGCACCCGTCGATTGGTTCATATTATTCGTGCTTATGCTATCTTTGGTAAAAAGGAGAAGGCAATTGCAGTATGCGTGAATCGATTTGATGATGAGACTAAGCAGTCATTCTTGGAATTATATGACAAGGTGGATGCTGATTTTCAATTTGACAAAGCAGAGGATGAGGCGTATAATGATTAATGCTTGGAGTCTCCTTGACTCAGAACTAAACGGAACTATGGACGAAGATTATCCAGTAATAGATATGGCGCATTATTTTAAATATCATGAGGAGGAAATCCTAAAAGACATAGAAGAATATGTCTCAGCAACTTATAGGGGACATTACACTGGTTCTCGACACGAGTATCGTAATGTTCAGACTATTGATCTAATGGCAGCACAAGAACTTGCTTCTGGGTTCTGTCAGGCAAATATTCTAAAATATGGAAGTCGTTATGGTAGTAAGGAAGGCAAGGAGAAGAAGGACTTGATGAAAGTCATTCATTATGCTATGCTACTTTTACATTTTGATGATCATTATGGTAAACCATCTATGACTTCTGGGAATATTGACCACAACATGCCTTAATTATGAAACAACCAATGAATTTATCTGATAACACTCTGACCATCTTAAAAAACTTTGCTGGAATTAATAACTCAATTCTTGTAAAGGAGGGAACACAACTTCGCACTATTTCTGTTGCTAAGAATATTTTGGCAGAAGCGGAGATTGAAGAAGCATTTCCTCGTGAGTTTGCCATTTATGATCTTAATCAATTTTTAAATGGTTTAAGTCTTCATCAGGATCCTGATCTTGACTTTACACCAGAATCTTACATTACTATTAAGGAGGGTAAACGTAGGGTTAAGTATTTCTATGCGGATCCTAATGTCATTATTTCTCCACCAGAGAAAGAGATTACACTTCCTTCTGAGGATGTTCATTTCCAGTTAGAAAGTGCTTCTTTAGAGAAGTTACTCAAAGCAGCAGCAGTCTATCAGTTACCAGACTTCTCTGTCGTGGGTGCTAATGGTGCTGTTAAATTGGTTGTTCGTGATAAGAAGAATGACACTTCAAATGAATATGCTATCACAGTTGGTGAAACTGACAAGAACTTCACTTTTAATTTCAGAGTGGAGAATATTAGAATTATACCTGGTTCTTATGATGTCGTGGTTTCTTCTAAACTTCTGTCTAAATTTACAAACAGTCAGTATAACTTAAAATATTACATAGCATTAGAACCTGATTCCACATTTGAATAATGAGTGATTTTATCTGGGTCGAAAAATATCGACCCCAGACAATTGAGGATTGTATTCTCCCAGAGAATATTAAGAAAACCTTTAGTGCTTTCCTAAATAAAGGTGAAATTCCTAATATGCTACTTGCTGGTCCTCCTGGGATTGGTAAAACAACAGTAGCAAAGGCACTCTGTAAAGAACTGGGGGTCGATTATTATGTCATTAATGGATCGGACGAAGGTAGGTTCCTGGATACCGTCCGTAATAACGCAAAAAACTTTGCATCGACGGTCTCGCTTGCGTCGGAAGCAAAGCACAAAGTTATTATCATCGACGAAGCGGATAACACGGGTAACGATGTACAACTCCTCTTACGGGCGTTCATTGAGGAATTCGCGGGTAATTGTAGATTCATCTTTACGTGCAATTACAAGAATAAAATTCTCGAACCCCTCCATTCCAGGTGTGCTGTGGTCGAATTTAGCGTCAAGGGTAAAGAGAAGCAGACGATTGCAGCAGAGTTCTTCAAAAGACTTAACTTCATCCTGGATCAAGAAAAGATTGAAGCCGATAAGAAAGTTCTTGTTCAGCTCATTAATAAACATTTTCCTGATTGGAGACGAGTTCTTAATGAGTGTCAGAGGTACTCGGTTGGGGGAAAAATCGATTCGGGAATACTTGCGGCGTTCTCAGACATTGCTGTAAGTGACCTTATTAAAAATCTTAAAGGAAAAAACTTCCCAGAGGTTCGCAGGTGGGTCGTTAGCAACTTGGATAATGATTCTTCTGTTCTTTTGCGGCGTATTTACGATCAATTATACGATTCCTTGGTTCCTAACACCATACCTGCTGCTGTGCTTATTATTGCTAAGTATCAATACCAGATTGCATTCGTAGCAGATCAAGAGATAAATTTACTTGCTGCGTTAACAGAAATTATGGTAGAGTGTGAATTTAAATGAAGAAACATACTCCAGAAGAATGGTTTTTTATTGGACTCATTTTTCTTGATGAGTTTGTTAAAAGAACTTTAATGGGAATATACAAAACCTATGTTGCAATAGACACTTGGAATTTTAATAGAACTTTAGATGAAAGAAATAGAAAACTCGCTGAAAAATCTCCTTTACCAAAGGGTTGATTTTTTAAAAACTTTGTGGTACTATATAAAAATACGTTGTATATCCTTAAACGTGGAGAAGGCAACGCGAAATAAACTAAAACGAGGTGCCAAATGGCAAAATTAAGTGACCCTTTGCAGGGGGCTATAGAACTGCTTGTACTTGTTCGTGGATTCATAAAGAAGGGAATCTCAGGACTAAAAAAAGAATTTACTAGAAACAATTTCTTAGAAATAAAATATATCGCTTTAAAAGATTTAAAAGTAGATCCAAAATATCAACGTTTAATTAATTTAAATTTTATTCAGAAAGCACAAAAGTTTGACCCTTTATTAGTTAAACCTCTTTCTGTTTTTTTAAGACCTAATGGTGACTTGTTTATTGTTGATGGTCAACACACTGCTTGTTTAGCAGCATTGTACGTTCAAGATTCTGATATTTTTGAATTACCATGTCAGATTCAGGAACATCCTAAGCATTATACAATTGAGAAATGTCAGAGTGCAGAAGCAGATTATTTCAAAAGGTTTAATTACTTAAGAAATAATGTTGGTGCTATTGATAAATTTCGTGTTGAAATTTCTCAAGGACTGCCACCAGCATTAAAATTATTAGATCAACTTCAATCATTAGAAGTACATGTACAAGGAATAGGTGATGATACTAATAAAGAAGTACATGGTTTTAAACAACTTAAAGCTTCTCTTGGTAAGTATGGAATGTCTTATAATAAACGTGCAGTAGACCTTTTCAAATTTCATATTGAAAAAGGTAATTGGACATCACCAATTGATGGTAGTATGATTTTTGGTTTAGCAGCAGCATATCATTTTGCTAATTTCTATCTTGGAGATTCGCAAAAAGTAAAAAGTTTTATGAATTACTTATCTGGACATTTAACTAAAAAAACAGTTAAAGATTTGAAGTATAAAACTGCTGGACAACTTCAAGATTTGATGATCCTAGAAAAGATTATAGAGCATTATAATGATGGTGTAGGATATGGTGTAGTTACTGGTCCCACTATTGGAGTTGAAAAGAAAGATAGTCTTTTTTCTCAATGGAAAGACGATGATATCCATAATAAATCAGGAGCGATAGTTGCTTTTGAAGAAGAATCTGAAGGAGGAGAAGATGATGACTAGATCAGCAAACGCAAAAAGATTAGTACCCTGTATGCCTCCACTTCTTCCAGAGGAGACTATTCCTTTGGATTGTAAAACATCAGGGACCAAGTATGGTGGAACCGCATGTGAAGATTTGGTAAGATCATATCTTCTATCTGAACAAAAGAATGTTGCTGAACCACAAGTAGATGATGGAGTGGATTTATTGATTGAGATGGAACCTTACGTTTGGAAAAGAGGTCAGGTTAAAAAAGTAGTATATCAAAATTCACTTGATTATGGGATGAGGAAACGTGGTAAGGAAGTTTATCGTTCCAGGTATGATTTCTTTTACCACTCTGGTGCTACTGCTCCTCATTTAAAGAATGGTAGGAGGCAGAGAAAACCAGAAGAAATTGATTATTATTATCATGTTTTATTTACTTGCTATCGTCAATTAATTTGGGAAACTCCTACTAGCATTATTCCATTAAGGGAAAATGGTGAGTTTATCCAATGTAAAAACCCCAATTTGGATAGAGACAATTGGGCAAGAAAAAAAGCGGATATTGATTTTAACAAGCTTTTAGTGTATAGTAGATATGATCCTATAGTTTTTAGGACATTTCCAGATTTCTTTTTAAAGAAAAATACTACACTAGAACCTTTTTTTGATGATGAACCAGAGTGAATCCAACTATGTGGTAAGGGCTTCTTATCCAACAAGAGACCCATATCCTGTCTATAAATTTCATAATGATCCCCAAGAGTGGCACTGTAATGGAAGTGTCATAGTGTCTTGTAAGGATGGTAAAGTTGATATTAAAATAATGGAACAAGATTCAATTAACATACATACCTTGACTGTTTGGTCTGATGATGGACCAGTAGCAGCAAGATTAACCGAACAAACTTCACACCCTGAAAGACCATGAGTAAATTGACAAAGAAACAAAGACACCAAGTTAAATCTAGGTGGTATTATGTTTTTTGGGGTGCTGCAACCTTATCAGTATTTGCTGGACAGATGTATGTTGGTTCTGGATATCGTAGGATGTCTAAGACTATTGAAAGTATATTAGAAGCACCTATAGTAATACATCAAAGAGAAAGAAGATTTCGTCATCCAATGTTGATTGATCCTCCTATGTGGGATCTTGAAGATCCTATGGTCATACAATGACTGAAGAAGAACTAGAGAAAGAACGTTGGATTGATGATGACTATGCAGTTGTTAGTCAATTCTATACTGCTAAGAGAATGCATCCAAATATCCCTTTCTATCTTCAAGATGAAAATGGAAATACTTATGAATTTGGTTGGAGTCTAATATACCAGTACATTAAAAATATCTCACATTATCCTGATTGGTGATGAAATCCCAGAAATCATTAAAAACTCCTTTACGATACCCTGGTGGTAAGTCTCGTGCTATTACCAAAATGGCACAGTATTTTCCCGATTTTAATAAGTATACTGATTTCCGTGAACCTTTTGTAGGTGGTGGAAGTGTTGCGATATATGTCACAAAAATGCATCCACATCTTGATGTTTGGATAAATGATCTTTATGAACCCCTTGTAAACTTTTGGAGACAATTGCAAGAATGTGGGGTAGAATTGAGGGATGAATTAACCAAACAAAAGGAGGTAAATAATGCTCCAGATACAGCGAGAGTACTTTTCACTAGTTCTAAAGAACGCATCAATAGCAGCGATTGTTCATCCTTTGACCGTGCTGTGGCTTTCTATATTGTTAATAAGTGTTCCTTTAGTGGTCTTACAGAAAGCTCTAGTTTTTCTGCTCAAGCAAGTGAGAGCAATTTTTCATTTAGAGGAATTGACAAGTTACCTGAGTATCAAGAAATCATTAAGGACTGGCGGATAACCAATCATTCTTATGAATACTTAATGGGTCAAGAACTCCACGAAGGGGTGTTTATGTATTTTGACCCTCCTTATGATATTAAGGATAATTTGTATGGGAAGAAGGGTGAAATGCATAAGAGATTTGATCATGATAAGTTTGCTCATGATTGTGATTACCATACAATGGATATAATGGTAAGTTATAATTCAAATCAACTTATAAGAGATCGTTTTAAGGGATGGGCAGCTGCCGAATATGATCTGACCTATACTATGAGATCTGTTGGTGAATATATGAGAGACCAACAGAAGCGTAAAGAACTGCTTCTACTTAATTATGAAACTAACCATAATTGATAATGTAGTATCGAAAGGATATCAAGATGCAATAGAGGCTGATTTTTCTAGTCATCTTTTTCCTTGGTATTTTCATGATGGAATAACACAAGAGAATAGTGATGATAATAGTGGTTTTAGTAATCTAGTTTTTGAAGGGAATTATAAATCAGATTACTATGCATTTTTATATCCTGTTTTATTAGAAGCATTAGGTAAGTATAAAAAGGGAGTATCCATAACAAAGTTGTTTAGGATAAGAGCAGCAATGTTTGTTAAAAATCAAACATCTGCTTTACATAATGTTCCTCATATAGATCATCAATATAAGCATTACACTATGCTATACTATGTCAATGATAGTGATGGTCCAACGAGGTTCTTTTCAAATGAAGAAATTGTAAAAGAAGTTGAACCTAAGAAAGGAAGAGTAGTTCTTTTTAATGGTGATACTTATCATGCATCATCTTCTCCTAGAAATCATACTAGAAGAATGGTTATTAATTATAACTTTTTATTATGACTGAATTGAAAGATTGGTTGAATAGTATCAATCAAACGAAAAAGAATTTAATTGATGAAGATCCTTCTTTAGAGAAGGAATATCCTCCGTATATTGTTAATAGATGTTTGTCAGGACATCTTGATTGTATTTTGTTTGTTAATGAGATGAATCAATCTCATTTTCTAGATAAGAAGATGCAATATGATTTTTTTCTAAATACACTCAGAACTAAGAAGAGATTTTCTCCTTGGCTCCGACAAGATAAAATCAAAGATCTTGACTTGGTAAAACGTTATTATGGTTATAGTAACGAAAAAGCAAAACAAGCTCTGAGAATCCTAACAAAAGAACAACTTAATTTTATAAAATCTAAATTTGAAACTGGAGGAACAAAATGAGCTTCGTTCAAGAACCTGAAGTAAAGTGGTCGCCCGACCAGATGGTAGAAGTTATGTTGGGTGAACCCGATGATTTTCTTAAGGTAAGAGAAACCTTAACAAGAATTGGTGTGGCATCCAGAAAGGAAAAGAAGATATATCAATCATGCCATATTTTGCATAAGCAAGGGAGATACTATCTTGTGCATTTTAAAGAACTCTTTGCGCTCGACGGTAAACACGCTAATCTTACGGTTAACGATGTTCAGCGTCGTAATCGCATTGCTCAGCTTCTTGCTGATTGGGGTTTGGTAAGTATTGTTGATTCTACTAAAATTAGTGATATTGCACCTCTTAATCAGATCAAAGTATTAGCGTATAAAGATAAAGGTGACTGGATCCTAGAAACGAAGTATAATATAGGATCAAAGAAGAAGAAAGTGGAAGACACTGAAACTTAATGAAAAACAATCTTTATAATGGTCTTAGTGAACGTCTTTATTACACGTTAGGTAAGAGAGCTGTTAGTGCCAGTGCTCATGACATTTATATGGCACTATGTTATGCGGTAAGAGATCAGATGATGTCTTATCATTTGACACCTGAGGTGTGTGATCAGACTAAAGAAGTTGCTTACCTATCAGCAGAGTTTTTAATTGGTCCTCAGTTAGGTAATAATCTACTTAACTTAGGGTTAGAGAAAGAAGCAAAAGAAGCATTGATGGAGTATGACCTGACCTTAGAGCAGGTCCTTGAACAAGCAGAGGAACCAGGACTTGGTAATGGTGGTCTTGGTCGTCTTGCTGCCTGTTATATGGAATCCTTATCGACTTTAAGGATACCTGCCACAGGTTATGGTATCAGATATAAGTTTGGTATGTTTAAGCAGATTATCAGAGATAACCAACAGATGGAGGTTACTGATAATTGGTTACATGGTAATTGGCCTTGGGAACTAGCACAACCAGATGAATCTGTACTGGTAGGTTTCGGTGGAAGAGTAGAGAATTATGTTTCTGATAGAGAAAATTATAGAGTACGTTGGGTTCCTTACGAACAGGTAGTTGCTGTTCCTTATGATGTATTACAGTTAGGATATAGAGTTGATAGGTGTAATAGATTAAGACTATGGAGAGCAGACGCAACTGAAATTTTTGACTTCTATGCTTTCAATATAGGTGACTATATGGGATCAGTAGAACAGAGTGTCTCATCTGAGACTATCTCTAAGGTTCTCTATCCTAATGATGGCACAGATGCTGGTAAGATATTAAGATTAAAGCAACAGTTCTTCTTTGTAAGTGCTTCTTTACAGGACATGGTTCGTAACTTAGATAAGTGTCATGTTCCTATGGAGGAGTTCCCTAATAGGTATCAGATTCAGTTGAATGATACTCATCCTGCCGTAGCAGTAGCAGAGATGATGAGATTACTTGTAGATACAAAACATATAGAATGGGAACCAGCATGGGAGATAGTTAGTAAGACTATTGCATATACTAATCATACTTTATTACCAGAAGCATTGGAGAAGTGGGATCTTAAACTTTTTAAGACTCTTCTACCAAGACATATGGAAATCATCTATGAAATTAATAGAAGATTCCTACAGGTAGTAAGACTACATTATCCTGGTGATGATACTATGTTAGAGAAAATGTCTATCATAGATGAACGTGGTAATAAGTCGGTTCGTATGGCTAATTTAGCAACCATTGGATCTCATCATGTTAATGGAGTTGCTGAATTACATTCCCAATTAGTTAAGACTCAATTGATGCCAGAGTTTAATGATCTATGGCCTCATAAGTTTACTAATGTGACCAATGGAGTTACTCCTAGAAGATGGGTTGCTTCATCTAATACTTGTCTTGCAGAAGTACTTGATGAGTATGCACCAGGTTGGATTACTGATGGTGAGAAACTTAATGATCTTAATATAGATGATCCAGATGTTATTGAAAAGTTTGCAGAAGCAAAGGTAATAGGTAAGCATAGACTTGCTACCTATATTCATAATGAATTAGGTATATCTGTTGATCCATCTAGTATGTTTGATGTACAGGTCAAGAGGATTCATGAATATAAGAGACAACATCTTCTTGCTTTATGGGTAGTTAATCAATACTTAAAAATTAAGAATGGTCATGATGTAGTTCCTAGAACTATAATTTTTGGTGGTAAAGCAGCACCTGGATATTATTTTGCTAAATTAATAGTTTCATTTATATGTCATATAGCAGAAGTTGTTAATAGTGATCCTGATATGGATGGTAAGTTACGTGTAGTATTCTTACCAAACTATAGTGTGAAGTTAGGAGAGAAAGTATATCCTGCTGCTGATCTGTCAGAACAGATTTCTACTGCTGGTAAAGAAGCATCTGGAACAGGTAATATGAAGTTCCAGATGAATGGTGCCCTTACAATAGGAACATTGGATGGTGCTAATGTAGAGATAAGAGATCTTGTAGGAGAAGATAACTTCTTCCTCTTTGGTAATGATGAAAAAGGTATTGCTGACCTATGGGCAAATAGATACGAACCTAAGAATTATATGAGTTCTGAACTATGGGAAGCAATTAATCTTATTAAGGGAGGTCATTTTAGTAATGGTGATAAAGAGAAGTTCCAACCACTTGTAGATAATCTATTAAACCATGATCCTTTCTGTGTTTGTGCTGATTTTTCTGATTACTTAGACGCACAAGATCGTGTTAGTAATGCTTGGAAAGATTGGAAGAATTGGCAGCGTATGTCTATGATTAATGTGGCAAGGTCAGGATTCTTCTCATCAGATAGATCTATTGGGGATTACTGTACCAAGATTTGGGGTATTCCACACTGACATTTTTGTAGTTTGCTGCTATAAATAGTACTGTCGCCTTCGGGGACAACAAAACACAAACTCGCTTTTAAAGGAGCTACAATCATGGGCACACTAGCCAGGTATCACGCTGCGAACCTTCCAGAATTGATGGAAAGGATTCAAAGAAACGGTATAGGAATGGATGATTATCTCAATAGATTTTGGGATGATACTACAGCCACTTCCAATTATCCACCATATAATTTAATACAAGTAAATAATGTCGAATCGAGACTCGAAATCGCCCTTGCGGGGTTTAAGAAAGATGAAGTCAAAGTCTATACGGAGTTTGGAAAACTACATGTGGAAGGTAAAAAAGAAGAATCAGAGGATTTGGGAGAATTCCTGCATAAAGGACTTGCCCAAAGGAATTTCGATAGGGTCTGGACACTCACAGATGATACCGAAATACGAGGTGTTGAATTCACCGATGGACTGCTCGTGGTCCAGTTGGGCAAGGTAGTTCCTGAGCATCATGCTCGGAAGGAATATCTATAAATAAAATGTTCGAGATAAATTAAGAGGGTATTGACTACCCTCTTTTTTATTGCTATAATATGTGGAGGAATATACTAAAAGATTGTGGCCTACAAGAAAGTAGCTGATCAAGGACCTAAAGAAGGCAAAACTATGTCAATTAAATTAGTTCTTTTAAGATCAGAAGAACAAATCATCACAGAAATTAAGGAGATAAGAGATAAGGAGAATCCAGTAGGATATCTTCTTACCAATCCCCATCGTGTTACTGCCAATCAATCCAATCTTGTGGATGAGAAAGAAGTTGATGATAGAAAAATTTCAATTACATTATCACCTTGGATTCTATTGACTACCGATAAAGAAATTGCGGTTCCTAACAATTATGTAACAACGATTGTGGAACCCCTAGATAGTCTTACTGAAATGTATTTGGAGAAATTAAATGGAAACCAAGCTGATATACCTAGTGAATCAACAAAAACTGGTCTCACAGATTGATGAAGTTGGTTCGGAACTTGGAGAACCAGATTGTAAGTTAGTTTCACCATTTGTTCTTAAAGAAGATGGTTCACTTGAACAATTTTTAATGGGTGCTACAAGAGATACTACTTTTATGATGAGTTCTGACAAGATATTGACTCTTGCGGAACCAACCCCTACACTACTTGAAAAGTATCAGGATTTAACTAAGGAATGAGATTCTACACAAATGTCCAGATGGTTGGAGACAACTTCTTGGTCCGTGGTTACGAAGATGGAAAGCACTTCGCAACTAGGGAGAAGTTTTATCCAACTCTTTTTGTCAATTCAAAAAAGAAGAGTAAGTATCGGACTTTGGATGGAAAGTATGTAGAAGCAATTGAACCTGGTTCAGTTAGGGATTGTCGTGAATTTATAAAGAAGTATCGGGATATAGAGAATTTTGATATCTATGGTAATGAGAGATTTATATATCAGTATATCTCAGATAAGTATCCTCAAGATGAAGTAAAGTTTGATATTGATAAGATTAAATTAGTTACCCTTGATATTGAGGTTAAATCTGAATATGGGTTTCCTGATGTAGAATCTGCTGCAGAAGAGATTCTTCTTATATCAATTCAGGATTATACTACTAAACAGATTATAACTTGGGGTCAAGGTCCATTTAATAATAAGCAGAAGAATGTAACTTATAAAGCATTTAGAAATGAGTATGAACTTTTAAATGATTTCATTAACTGGTGGATGATTGAATCTAATACACCAGAGGTTATTACAGGGTGGAATAGTAAGTTATATGATATTCCATATATGTGCCGTAGGATTGAGAGAATCCTAGGTGAGAAGTTAATGAAGAGAATGTCACCTTGGGGATTGGTAACTGAGGATGAAGTTTTTATTGCTGGTAGAAGACAGATTGCATATGATATTGGTGGTGTCTCACAGTTAGACTATCTTGATCTTTATAAGAAGTTTACTTATAAGGCACAGGAGTCATATCGATTAGATTATATCGCTAGTGTGGAACTTGGGCAGAAGAAATTAGACCACTCTGAGTTTGATACGTTTAAGGATTTCTACACAAAAGGTTGGCAGAAGTTTGTAGAATATAATATAATTGACGTGGAACTTGTTGACCGTCTGGAAGACAAGATGAAATTGATTGAACTTGCTCTCACTATGGCATATGATGCTAAGGTGAATTATGAGGATGTATTCTATCAAGTCCGTATGTGGGACACAATAATCTATAACTATTTGAAGAGAAGGAATATTGTTATTCCGCCGAAGAACAGATCGCAAAAAAACGAAAAGTACGCAGGTGCATATGTTAAAGAACCAATTCCTGGCAAATATGATTGGGTTGTTAGTTTTGACCTCAATTCTTTGTACCCTCATCTTATCATGCAATACAACATCTCGCCAGAGACCCTCAGGGAGACTCGACATTCCAGCGCGAGCGTTGAGGGGATTCTAAATCAAGAGATTGAGATTGGTGGTGAGTATGCTACTTGTGCTAATGGAGCACAGTACAGGAAGGATATAAGAGGGTTCCTTCCAGAGTTGATGGAGAAGATGTATAGTGAACGTGTTACTTTTAAGAGGAGGATGATTGATGCCAAGAAAGCCTACGAGAAGACACCCACGACTAATCTTGTCAAAGAGATTGCCAGGTGTAACAACATCCAAATGGCAAAGAAGATATCTCTTAATTCTGCTTATGGTGCTATCGGCAATCAGTACTTCAGGTATTATAAGTTAGCAAACGCAGAGGCGATTACCTTATCTGGTCAGGTATCTATTCGCTGGATAGAGAATAAAATGAACCAGAAGATTAATAAAATTTTAAAAACTGAAGGAGAGGATTATGTTATTGCTTCTGATACTGATTCCATTTATCTTAACTTGGGTCCTCTGGTCGAAACTGTATACAAGGGGAGAGAGAAAACTAATGAGGGCGTTGTCACGTTCCTTAATAAGGTCTGTGAAATGGAATTTGAGCCTTATATTGAAAGTTGCTACCAAGAACTGGCCGACTACGTAAATGCCTATGATCAGAAGATGGTCATGGCAAGAGAGAATATTGCTGATAGAGGTATATGGACTGCTAAGAAAAGATATATTTTAAACGTATGGGATAGTGAAGGAGTTAGGTATGAAGAACCTAAGTTAAAGATGATGGGTATTGAGGCAGTTAAATCCTCAACACCAGCACCTTGTCGTCAAATGATTAAGGACGCACTCAAACTTATTATGAGTGGTTCTGAAGAGGATGTTCAGAAGTTTATTGAAAATTGTAGAACTACGTTCAGAAAACTTCCACCAGAGGATATTGCATTTCCACGTACTGCATCTGATGTTCGTAAATATCATTCTTCTGCTTCAATATACTCGAAAGGAACTCCTATACATATACGGGGTGCATTACTGTTTAATTATTATGTTAAACAACATAAGTTGTCTAATAAGTATTCACCCATTGGTAATGGGGAAAAGGTCAAGTTTCTCTATCTAAAGAAGCCAAATATTATACAGGAGAATGTGATATCATTCATCCAAGATTTTCCTGTGGAAATTGGTCTTGACAAATATATCGACTATGACCTACAATTTGAGAAGAGTTTTGTGGAACCACTCAAAGCAATTCTTGATGCGATAGGTTGGAATGTGGAAAAAACTGTAAACTTAGAATCCTTTTTTGTTTAAATGGACTTACCTATCACAGATAACGACTTAGAAACAATAGTTAAAGCATTAGCTTTAGGTGGTGATGCTAGACTGTATCATTTATTAAAGGATGTTAAAGAACAAAAACGAATGGAAATTGATTTGAAAACTTATGAAAAGGGGGAGTGTGACATCTAATGGATTTACCTATTAATGATGAAGAGTTTAGTGTAATTATTTCTTCTCTTGATAAAGATAGTGAGCTTGCTAAAAAACTCAGGTTAACCCAAAGTCTTATGGAAGAAGGTCAACCTTATAAGAAAATACTTCGTGAACGATATGGGTATGTAGCATAATGTTTTTTAAAAAATTGAGTTTGGTTACTGGTGGGTTTGATCCCATACATAGTGGACATATATCATACTTTGAAAGGGCAAAAGATCTTTCTGGTTATCTTGTAGTTGGTATTAACACCGAAGAATGGCTTACTGCTAAGAAAGGTCAATACTTTCAATCTTGGGTTGAACGTGCTGAGATTATTAGACATTTAGATATGGTTGATGCAGTTATTACTGTTCCAGATGATGATGAAGGTTCTGCTTGTGGTGCTCTTGCTAAGTGTTTAGAGATTTCAGAGAAAGTTATTTTCTGTAATGGTGGTGATAGGGGTAAAGAAAATACTCCTGAAAATATTAAATATGGTGAAGACTCGCGAGTACAATTTGAATATGGTATT
>VTLG01000940.1_pt1 | contig 24110 bp, 47 predicted proteins | sample 4694571 | NCBI WGS metagenome assembly VTLG01 (sample SAMN12604809, study PRJNA352737) | marine metagenome | biome: ENVO:00000447; feature: ENVO:00000209|ENVO:00000569|ENVO:01000036; material: ENVO:00002151; isolation source: viral sequences binned using virsorter ...
ATGGTTGCCGCTCAACGCGATGGCACGCAAGCCAGTAATCAGCGTGAACGTATCACCTCCGCGACGTTTGACGTTGTTAAACGTGCGTTCCGTTCTGATATTTCGCCGCGTGATTTTCAATTGAAGACATGCGACGAAAATGATTTTGCGCACGACAGGCCGATTACGATAGTTGACGATGCTACAGGCAAAGAAACTAAAGGTGTAGAGCGCGTAAAATCAGAAAAAAAGCAACCGTCCACATTCAAGACGCTGATGTCTGCGGCAATCAAAGTAGCAGACGCTGGTCACGATTTGACCGAATTTATCGACACGTACGAGGGAGAGAATGATAAGTTGGTTACCGCAGTGTCGAAGCTTCGCAAAGTCTACAAGGAAATTCGAGACAGCGAAAAAGATTTAGTCGCAGAAGATGCTGAGAAGCTTCTAAAGAAATATAAAACCGACGATATTCTAAGGCTTGTAGATATCTTACAGGCCGCGCGTAATAAATAACCTCACAACATAAGGCGAGCATTGGGTGCGGTAGCGATACCGTACCCTTTCGCTTGTCTTAAATTCAGGTTTGAATTTACTAGTAAACTGAAATTTTATTTTTTATTTTGAGTTTACCAGTAAATTGAAACAAGGGAACGATGAACGATGAACGACGATAACTTAGAAAAGAAAATTAAAGAGCTAGAAGACGCTCTCTTTCATGCAGGATTTGATCACTGTGCAACGCGCGCAAAGTACAATGTACTGTTAAGCGAATGCATAATCCCGCGACTGTCTGATGCAGTTGATGCTATCGAAGTACACAACGAATACAAAGAGAAAGGCTTGGAAGAAGACCCAGCACTCCTTCGTATCGCTTTGCGCCGTATAAAACTCGCAATGAAAGCAGCAGAAGAAAAAGTATTCAAATAATGATACAAATAAGATCGAAGAACAACGGTTCCTTGTTTATTATAACGGTGAGCAAGGAAATCGTAGGCACCATTGAGCGTGACGCTGATGGTGTTTTTATTGTTACTGATAAACGCAACAAGGAAAACCCGGCCCCGTTTCAACGATGGGATGACGCCATTGCTCACTTCAGAGCATTTAAATGGCGAAGCTTAGGGCATAGCAGTTTCGTTACGCCACAGTCCCGATCTATTCATAAGATAACGGGACGCAAGCAACGATGGTCCCAGAGTTAAAGGGATCGTTTCACTATTAAAAACAAGGAGTAGAAAGTTATGACGACAGAAGCTGAAAGATTAATGACAGAGGCTATCGAAGAAGAAAAACAAAAAATAACGGTGGTAGTCACGCGCCATCCAGCTTTAATAAGGTTCCTTGTAGAACAAGGGATAGTTAATGAAAAAACCCCTGTCATTAGCCACGCAACGGCGGATGACATTGAAGGCAAGCACGTTATCGGCGTGCTTCCAATGCACATGGCGGCGCTGGCACTCACCATAACGGAAGTTCCGTTGAATATTCCAGCGGAACTGCGCGGCAAAGAACTATCCCTTGAACAAGTAAAAAAGTTTGCCGGTGAGCCGGTTACATATTCTGTAAGAACAGCGGAAAATATCCGCCAAATATCTTTCAGGATCGGCAACTGTGTAGCCGCTGGAAGTACAAACTGGGATGGAAACGGAACGGAAGATGATATCCTAAGATTTCATGGGTTGCCTGCACGATGCGGGACGCGGGATAATCTTCACCGGCTTCAGTATAGCTACGTCGACCGATAATCTTCAATAGAAGGATAGCAACGATGAACGAGGAACAAGCCACGGATGCATGGTTTGAGGGCTATTACATCCAAGAGGAAGTGCAGCTAGATCAGTGCGGCAATAAGCATGTAGAATACCACTGCTTATCGTCGCGCCAGCTTAGGGAATACCACCGTAATGGTGGTATCTGGAACTACAATTGGGAACCAGATTGTAGATGCGGCGGATGTTACAGTGAAGTATTGTGCAGATGATTCATTTCATTGGAATGAAAGGCGACGAATACCTAAGTGCCGTGCGCGTTTGGGGTTTGCCTGATTTCTACCACAGATACTATGACTACCGCTGCACGTTAAAACATGGCGGCGAGATAGACCCCGAAAGGGATACCATAGTATTTGCAAGAGGCTGCGAAGATAGGTTGCACAAACCCTATCATTCGTTTAATGACAGCGAGGTATTCTAAGCGATGGAATGCAGACACACCAGCGAAACCTACACACAATTTTGGATGGGTAGAATTGAGAAGGTTTGTCGTGACTGCTACGAAGTAGTGTGGCATGAAGATAAGCCAATGACTTGGTGCGATGATCGCGGCAATGTTATGTTAACCTTTGATGATAAGGAACAGGAAAATGATTGATAACGTAGTCAAATTCCCTAGCGAAGAGGGAACTATCGAACTTTTCACACGGGAAACCGACGAGGGTATCCCGCAACATCAACTGGTCAGGATAACATTGACTATAGTTGATACGGAAGAAGCAATGTCACCGGAAGACTTGGCGGAAGTAATAAAGTGTGCCAAGGATATCATGCGTTTGGCAACGGTGGAGAAGATGGCGCTGTTGGTGTGACCATTTAGGGGATTGGTGTAATGGTAGCGCGGCAAGTTCCAACCTTGCAAGTGTGGGTTCGATTCCTACATCCCCTGCCAATCACGATGAGGAGTAAAGTATGGCAACATTAGATTTAGCCGGTATTGCACTGACTGAAGTGCAACGCTTCATCAAAGCAGAGCGTACTGCGGATGATGCTATCAATCTCGTATTCGTAAGCGCGAATGGTAACGAGACAAGGATTACCGTATACAATGAGGGAAAAATTCTCATTCCTTACGGTACTGATATTGTATTAGAAGAGGAATAAGATAGTGGATAATGAATCATCTACGGCAAAACGACGCTGGAAAATATATGGGTCACACGTTACCATGTGTGACTTAGTAAGCATTGCTCCGTTAAAATGGGAAGAGTTTAAACGGTATGCTTTTAACGATGGTGATGACGATCATGTCATCCTTGACAAGGCAGCAATACTTGTTAATAGAATAGAGAGGAAGAAGAAAGATAATGAAAACAAAACACAGTAAAGCAGAAGACTTCCATCTATCTGTTGAAGATGAGATAGATAGGTGGTGGTTTTCTTTTAAGCATTCACTTGATGAGAGACAACTCTCTCTTATGGAGTGGCAGGATGTTGCCGATCTATACTGGGAACATCTACTTAATGACTGATTTGAATTTACCAGTAAACTGAAACAAGGAAACAAGAGATGCCGAAAGATGATTGTTTGGGATGCAGGATAACTGTACTGCTTCTGATTTGTACGGCAGTATGCACTTTAATTTACATCAGCTATTGGGGAATCTAATATGTTTAATTTAGAAATGGTTAAGAAAAATAACATTCCGTATGAGTATTCCCAGCGGAGTGATGGCAAGTGGAACTTGTGGTGCCAGATGCAGGCAACATGGTTTGACCATGACCTAAACATTGAAGTCCATGAGAGTGGCATGGATCATTTAGACTACAAGCAATGGGTAGTCATTGATGTATTAGATGAGCTTCCACAGGCTCATGCCCTTCGTAACATTAAGAACAAAGCAAGAGGGAAGAAGTAACATGGTTCAGAAAATAATACATATTAATCAGCATGTTATTAAAAGAAACAGGAAACATGGAACAGATGATCCGCCAATCACAGTAAAGACTTCCAAGAATAATACATATTGTAGGTCTTTAAAAATAGACGGGCCATGTGAACTAATGTATACTCCTTTTCATCCGTTATCATGTGGGGCGCAGGTTTACATCAAGACACAGAGCGACGTACTGATGGAAGGAATAGAGGAATGAGCAGAGAAACAGCACATGAAAATTCCCTGTTGGATAAGATAGATGCTCTAATGGAAGAGGGTCTAAGCGAATCTCAAGCAGTCTCTGTCGCAGTAGCGGAAGAGATTGAGCCAGACTACGACGAGGAGTAACACAATGCCACGACCAATGACCAAGGCAAAAGCAAACCGGATTGCTGGTACAATAGGAAAGCCTAGCAAGATGCCGGGTATGTCGCTTGGACTACCAGCATCTAGTGCAGAGTTTGTTCCTTGGATATGTATAGAAAAGGGTTGGCCGATACCAGAACAGTATGGTTGCCGCATTGGTTCTGCCCTATCAAATGTAGTAGGATCAACCTGCTATAAATGTTACGCAGATTCTAGAGGGAACTACACTTACCCCAGCGTACAGATAGCACAGACTAAACGCTTGGTAGGTTTGTATCATCCCGGCTGGGAAGAAGCGATGGTCTACCTGTTAGAGACAACATTCGACAAACTATTCGAGGAGGCATTGATAGGACACCTTGATGATTTCTTCTGCAATGAACAGCGTATGCCACGCAAGAAAGAAATGGATGACCTACACACAATGGCATTGCTTGATGCTAAGTATATGAGATGGCATGACAGCGGTGATCTTCTGGATGTATGGCATCTTGAACGTATCTACAATGTAGTAGAACGCACACCTTTCCTAAATCACTGGCTACCAGTACAGGAATCTCATGTGGTAGCCAAGTGTGATCGTAAGTGTCCACCTAATCTGGTGATAAGGCACTCATCAGTGATGGTAGACGGACCATTTAAGAAACGGGTCAACCATGTAAGCGGAACCACAACAAAGGGAGATCATAACTGCCACGCACAAGATAATTTCAATGAGTGCGGCTCATGCAGGAAGTGTTGGTCGCACGATGTATACGCAGTAACCTACCCATTACACTAGTTTTTACTAGTAAAACAACTTAACCCCAACATAAAGGAATACATTATGAAGAACTACAACCTGACGACTGCCGAAGTATCCGTAGCAACGGGCCTTACCCGCAACGCAGTGTATACTGCCAAGCACAAGGGACTTCTCAAGGCTATCAAGCACAACTCGAATATCTTCTTCGCGGAGGAAGATGTTAAAGAGTGGCGTGATAACACCAAGAAGTATAACTATCAGACAGTCTCGCCTATCGGTGGAGGTTATGCTGACTATCGAACTGATGAAGTCAACAAATTGCTAGGAAGGAATGTTCGACTAGGACACTGGACAGACTTTGGTTTTGCTATTAAACTACAGGCCCGTCGAGATCAAGACAACGGTAAGTCTGGTCTTAACTTGAAACAAACGATGCGACGAAATGCTTTACAGTGTCTTCGCGTACTTGACAATACCTTGGAGATGTAGTAATGATGACCTATATGGAATGGTGCCGTGATCTGGAGAGGCAGTACGAAAGAATGCCGCAATGGTATTGGAACCATTCCAAATCTAAGAAGATTTACGAACGATATGTCCAACATTATGAGGAGATGTATGATCACACAGACCCCAACGACTAAACCTACAGCAGATATTATATCTGTTCAGGAGTTTTGGAACCGTAAGGTAGAGAAGTTAAAAATTCTCTATACTTACGGTGCCATATCTGAAGATAAGTTCATCAAAGATATGGTTAACTTAGGCTTCACCAAGAAACAGATCATTGATTTGTATGGTGATGATGAAGATGATAACAACGACGATTAACTTTAGATGGAGAATAAAATATGTATACTACCAGTACAACAGGCGGCGTTGAGAGACTATCAACCACAGAGGGCAGGGATATTTTCTTCCCTGTCTTTGAACAGGATGTAGTAGGTATCACTACTGGTCTTGTCCCTCAAAACTACAAGATGCTGACACGGGGAGATGGTTACTCTGAACAAGACCACTGCCTTGGTATAGTAGGTAAGAACTATAGGGTAGTAGAGAACTGGGAAATACTCATGCCTCTACAGGAACAGATGATCAACTACTTCGATCCTATTGTCTTGGATGATGTAGTAATTAAGGATCACATAACAAAGAAAGGAGCTTTGTGTTTTGCTGAATACATCCTACCCTCTATCAACGGAGAAGTAGAAACCAACACTGGGCATAAGACTAACGTAGGTCTAAGGTTCATTATGAAGAATGCTTTTAATAGCTCATCCAGTGTAGTGTTTTATTCTGGTGACATAGATTTCTTCTGTACTAATGGACAGATCAACGGTGTGTATGATGTTACTCGCCGCAAACACACAAGGAACTTTGCTGTCGATGGATTTATTGAGGCGTTTGAAATGTCCTTGGATCATCACAAGAATACTGTCGAACAGTACCAGAAGTGGGCTGATTCCCACATCTATGATAGCAAGAAGGTAATGAACCTGTTCCGTAAGTTAACATCAGGTACTACGGACGATCCTAAACGTACCAACGTACTGTCTGATCGCTTGTTTGCACAGTACGTTGATGAGGTACGGGAGCGTGGCAGCAACGTGTTCTCTGTCGTGTCTTCGATGACCAACTATGGTAGTCACGGTGGAGAGGATACAAGGTTTGGCTTGACTCGCACCGGAGATGATGGTACACTACTCAAGCGTCAGGAACAGGTCAGTAAATGGCTTGGTAGTAAGGTGTTTGCTGACTTCCTTGAGGCAGCTTAACAACACAACAAGGAAGGACTAAGACAATGGTTTACAAATATCAGAATCATTCCGACATTCCCGGCTACATGAAGTCATACCTACTCACTGTGTCTCATGCTCCATTCATTGAGGCAATACCAGTTGGTCAGATCAATGATTTCCTTAATGGTGTAGAGGAGTGGGAGACTGAGCAATATCCTGATACTATTGCCCGGTTAAACAGAGTCCACTAGAGTTGTTAGCGTTGAGGTGGATTTAGTTTTTGTATACTAGGTCCACCTCATTTCTTTTAATAAGGTATAATAATATATGAAAAAGATTACACCTACTCACACTAAAGATTGGTACATCAAATGGATATCTACTATCATCCTTATCTTAGGTATGATACTAACATCAAATAATCTTTATCCTTTTAATCTATTTGTTCATTCACTAGGGTTGTTTGGTTGGCTGATCGTAGCTATAATTTGGAATGACAGGGCATTGATTGTTATTAATTCTGTGTCTTGTGCGTTGCTTGCTAATGGCATAGTAAAATATTTGATGACGATAACTTAACAATCTATGGAGAGGAACATAACAGATGATGATCAAAAGTAAATTTGTTTTAGATGATGTAGGAGTACAACTAGAAACACATGACGAAGGTTTATATGTATCCTTTTATCTTGATGCGGAGTACGGAAACAAACGATTATGTTGGGTACTTTTAAGTGATCTTATCGGAGAGTATATAGGTAAATCTAATAGCAGAGACAACTCAACTTACTCTGAAGAAGTTATGCTCTTTAATGCGGAACAACTTATGTATGAGTTTGATTTCTTTGCTGCGGAACTACAACAATTAATAGAAGAGAGGTCAAAGAGTAATAAGAAATGTAATTCTGTTATAGAAACTATGGATGATGTATACCCTGACTCTGGTTTCGGGGATGACTTCTGATATGTTAAGAGATGACCTAGAAGAATTTATAGATAAAAATATATCACCCGCTGAAGCACCATACATTGATGCTATTAAATTAAGGGTAGCACTACAAAATATATTGGATGCAGATAAAGTAACTGATGAAGAGAATCAAATAAAGTTAGCTAAGAATGAAATAAAGTTTCTTAACATGCAACTATATACTGAGTACAAGAAAGTAAAACAATTAAGAAATGAAGTAATGTATCTGGAAGATAAGATATCTAAAAGAGAACAGGAACTAGAACAGATAGCACAGAAACTACTAAACAAATCAGTAGGTTACAGGTAAAATGACTAGCTCCCGTAGCTCAACCGGATAGAGCAATAGACTTCTAATCTATAGGTTGCAGGTTCGAGTCCTGCCGGGTGCGCCACTATAGCTAAAGGAGAATGTATTATGATAACTAAGACTGAGATTATAGTATGTCTTCTGGGTGTTGTTATGATTGTTTGTTTCTTATTAATGCAGTAAGAAAGGTAAGGATATGGAAGCAAAGTTAATAGGTAATTCTGGTAGTGACTTGACTGTAGTTAATTCAGCTAGGGTATCCTTCGATAAGGAATCTAGCTGGGAGAAGGACATACCTGCGACAGGTCTTAAAGAATTAAAAGAAACAGATACAAAATTAATTAACTACCTAGCAAAACATAATCACTTCACACCTTTCACTCACTGTACTATAACTCTACGAGAAGATGTTCCTTTATTTGTAGCTAGACAAAGGTTCAAACATATGGTAGGGTTCTCTTACAATGAGGTATCACGTAGATATGTTGACAGTCCACCAGAATTTTACGAGCCAAAGGAATGGCGTCGAAGAGCATCGAATGCCAAGCAAGGCAGTAGCGAGGAGACAGTGAACATAAACAGAGGTGCATTTATAAATGAATACAAGAAGGCAATAAAGAATTGCGAGTGGACATACAATCACCTGTTAAGATTAGGTGTGTGTCCAGAGCAAGCAAGGATGGTTCTGCCTCAAAGCATGTACACCAGCTACTATGTTACTGGTTCTCTATATGCTTTCGCCAGAGCTTATAATTTGAGGAGTGATCCTCACGCACAGAAGGAGATACAATACTTAGCTTCCCTTTGGGATAAGATAATTAATGTATTGTATCCTACCTCTTGGGCTGCTTTAACCAACAAGGAAAAGGAACAATGATATACAATGAAATATCTTTGAACGGTTTGTACCTAGCTATCTATACCAATGAAGATGGTGTACAAAGCTTTGAGATTAAAAAGACAGATGCTATAGATGATTCTTTGTCTCTGTCTTTATGGAATATACATAGGGAAAAGGTGGTAGAATAATGAAAAACCTATGGGAAAAAGACAGGAAAATTATTTTCAGAGAACTGTTGACAACCTATATGCAAGAGGGTTATAACAGGAAGGAAGCTAAGAAATTAGCAGCGGAAGAAACAGATGAGATCATGTCTGGTGACATGGCATTTGTTAATGAGATACTGGATAACCAAGATGAGCAAAGTAATTAAGAAGCGTGACCCTAACTGGAGATGGCGACATGCTCTAGGTCACAAGGTAGTTGTGTCCAAGAAAAAGTATACAAGAAAGAAAGGAAAACCTACAAGGAAAATCATGTACGATTACATAGGAGAATCAAAAGATGTACAAGATAATTAGAGGTTCAGATTTCCATGCCGCGCACTGGACTGTTGGTTTTATTTTTGATCAAGGTACTAAACAAGAGATGAGAGATTCACTAAGTTCTCTTAGTAATCTTATGGATCATCTAAAATATAAGAATACCTTTAAAAGTAAAGACAAGTTACTTATTAATGTTGCACCTAAACGAACCCTTCAATACAGCATAGTAAAGGATTAATATTATGATTACCACAAACATTCATAGAGTAACTAACGTCGAAGTAAAGAACGACTACTTGCCTGAAACAGAAACCCACTACACTACCATCACAGTTGATACTGAGAGTGGAGAACAGGCATCCTTTACTTTGTTTGCTAATGACGATGCCATTAAGATGAAGACAACTAACCCCATAAATATTGGAGAGTAGTAACATGATTACTATACCTAAATATAGATGGAAAGGTAAGGAACGTACACTAGAGGAAATCGTACAAGACTATGCCGATAGTGTAGGAGATGCCTATACATCAATGGAAGAGAATACTGGAGATATGTTTGTTTCTGATCTTCAAACTATGTTAAGAGAATACTGGAGATTGAAGAGCATATGTGATACATTAGATACAAAGAAGGATAAGACTACAATACCAACGAGGTACTAGATGTACAGCCAACATGAAGACCATGACTTAACCAAGGTAGTAGAACAAGGGCCGTGTCCTGACTGTTCATCAAGCGATGCATACACTCTCTATTCTGATGGACATTCTTGGTGCTTCTCTTGTGCTACCTACCATCGTAATTCAAGCAGCATAACCGAAGGAGACTTTAAAGCAATGCAGCTTCAACAAACAACGAATACGGTGAAGCCTATGACTAATTTAAATAACTCTATATCTTCAGCGATAGCTGATAGAAAGATAGCACACAATACCTGTAAGAAGTATAATGTTACAGTAGAATTAGATAACTCTAATAAGATTATCAAACATCATTACCCTTACTACGATAAGAATAACAACCACATATCTACCAAGGTAAGAGTATGTGATACCAAGGTTATGTTCTCTCAACCAGAGGGAACCCTTAACAAAGCTGTTCTCTTTGGACAGACCTTGTTCTCTGGTGGTGGTAAGTACATCACCGTCTGCGAAGGAGAGCTAGATGCTATGTCTGCTTACGAAATGCTAGGCTCAAAATGGCCTGTCGTTTCCGTTAACTCTGGCGCTCAATCAGCATACAAGAACTGTAAGGCTAACCTTGAGTACCTCAATACCTTCGATAACATTGTCTTGTGCTTTGATTCTGATGACGCAGGTAAGAAGGCAGCGCAGAAGGTAGCATCTCTGTTTGAACCTAACAAGTGTAAGATCGTTAACCTGTCTACCTTCAAGGATGCTAACGAGTATCTGATGAAAGGCAAGCGTGAAGACTTCTCTATCGCTTGGTGGAATGCAAAGCAGTACACACCAGCAGGTATCCTTAACCTTGCTGATATGGGGGATGCTCTCTACGAGGAAGGACACTACAAGACCTGCCTCTATCCCTTTGCTGGGCTTAACGATAAGCTATACGGAATGCGTACAGGTGAGCTAGTAACATTCACTGCAGGTACAGGCACGGGTAAGTCCAGTGTCATGCGAGAGATGATGCACTACGTCTTGAACAATACGACAGAGAACATAGGTGTTATCTCCTTGGAAGAGAACGTGCGTAATACTATCTTCCATCTCATGTCAGTCGAAGCTAACGCTAGACTGTACATCAGGGAGATCAGGGATGAGTTCTCTCGCGAAGACCTAGTAGCGTGGCAAGATGCTACTGTAGGTACGCGCAGGTTCTATGCCTTCGATCACTTTGGTTCTATGCGTACAGATGAAATCCTTAGTCGCATCAGGTACATGATCAAGGCACTGGATTGTAAGTGGATATTCCTTGACCATCTATCTATCCTAGTGTCTGGGTTAGAAGGAGAGGATGAACGAAGGAACATCGACAACCTTATGACTAAGCTTCGCAGCATCACAGAGGAATGTAACGTAGCTCTGTTGCTTGTGTCTCATCTCCGACGCACCAGTGGAGACACTGGACATGAGCAAGGTAAGGAGGTAAGCTTGGCTCATCTCAGGGGTAGCCAGAGCATAGCACAACTGTCAGATGCAGTGGTAGCTATGGAAAGGGACCAACAATCTGATGACGAGAACATCTCTAACACTACTACGATCCGCGTCTTGAAGAACCGTTACAGCGGAGAGACAGGCGTGGCTTGTCACCTGTTCTTTAACAAGGATACCGGGCGGTTACAGGAAGTCCAGAGTCTAGGTGACAACCCTGACGGTGATGACGGTGAAGGAGATATTGTTCTATGACTTTTGATGCAAAAGAATATGAACAACGTCCAGAAGTTAAGGAACGTAGAAAGAAATACTACCAACGTCCAGAAGTTAAGAAACGTAAAAAAGAATATAGCCAACGTCCAGAAGTTAAGGAAAGAGTGCGTAAAAGATATGATAATTTTGAAAGACCTTATTTTTCCCACTCTTTAAATGACGCAAAACGAAGAGCTAAAAAGAAATTTCCTGATAAACTTTTTAACATAACTATAGATTACTTAAAAGAAATTTTTCCTCACGAAGATCGAAGATGTCCTGTTTTAAATCTTCAATTTAAAAGAAATCCTACAGGTAGAGGTGGAATACCCAATTCACCCACACTTGATAGAATTGATAACGATAAAGGATATGAAAAAGGAAATGTGATATGGGTTTGTAATAAAGCTAACATGATTAAAAACTACTCCACACCAGATGAGATAATAAAGGTAGGTAAATTTTATAAGGAGCTTGAAAAGAATGTCAAAGTATAGTATACATCCTTCATGGTTAAACCCTGACTACGAGTACCAACATGACGATGGCTTTGACGATAAGGAGTACCAACAATGTACGAACTGCAATGCTGTACTATACTTAGAGGATATTGAAGTAGGCTTTTGTCCTGCGTGTGACTTAGAATTAGTATCTTTATTGGAAGGTAAATGATAGTTGTATTAGATATTGAGACAGATAGTTTAGATGCTACCGTTGTACATTGTATCGTAGCTAAAGACAGACAGACAGGCAAGGTATACTCTTGGAAAGAACAGGAGTGCTACACTGACTTCCCTCTATTCTGTAGTAAAGTAGATAAGTTTATAATGCACAACGGTATATCTTTTGATGCACCAGTTCTTAATAAATTACTAGGTACAAAGATAACTCTATCTCAATTAGAAGATACTCTTATTCTATCCCAGCTAACCAATCCATCAAGAGACAAGGGACATTCCTTGAATGCTTGGGGTGAGAGATTAAACTTTGCTAAGATAGAGTTCAATGACTTCTCTTCTGGTGTATCGGATGAGATGATAGAGTATTGCAAGCGTGACGTTGACTTGACTGAACGAGTATGGATTACTCTTCAACAAGAAATTAAAAACATAAGTAGAGATTCTATTGAATTAGAATATAAGATAAGAGCTTTAGTTGATCAGCAAGAAAGGAATGGATTTACTCTTGATATACAGAAAGCAACTAGCCTCATTGCGAGGTTACAAGATAAGTCAGATGCCCTTGAACAGGAAGTGCGGGATAGATTTATACCTATGCCTGTCCCTGTTAAGGAAGTTACTCCTCGCTACAAGAAAGATGGTAGCCTATCTACCGTTGGACTCAGACACATACAAGACTATACCACCGTATCAGGAGTACATACATCCATTGACTACCAAACCTTCAACCTTGCCTCGCGTCACCAGATTGTTGAAAGGCTAAAGAAATGTGGATGGGAACCAGATAAGTTTACAGAGAAGGGACACGCTATTGTAGATGAAAGTGTCCTGAAGAAAGTAGATATCCCTGAAGCACAGATGATTGCAGAGTACCTAACCCTGAAGAAACGAGTAGCTCAAGTTAAGTCTTGGCTAGAAGCAACTAAAGAGGATGGGAAAGTTCATGGACAAGTACTTACTTTACGCGCTATATCTGGAAGGATGGCGCATCATTCACCAAACATGGCTCAAGTTCCTGCAGTCTACTCACCTTATGGTAAAGAGTGTAGGGATTGCTGGACAGTTTCCAGTAATTCTAATGTCCTTGTTGGTTGCGATGCTTCTTCTCTTGAACTAAGAGCATTAGCACATTACCTAAGTGACAAGAAGTTTACTGATGAGGTAGTAGATGGTGACATACATACAGCAAACCAAAAGGCTGCTGGATTAGACACACGCGACCAAGCAAAAACATTCATCTACGCATTCATCTACGGTGCTGGTGCAGCTAAGATAGGTCAGGTAGTAGGGGGTGATGCAAGGAAGGGACAGGAGTTGATTGATTCCTTTCTTTCTAACACACCATCCCTAAAGATATTCAGGGAGAGAGTTGACAGGGCTAGTCAGAGAGGCTACCTCGTTGGCTTAGATGGAAGGCATCTGATGATAAGGAACAGACACGCTGCTGTTAACCTCCTTATTCAAGGGGCAGGTGCAGTTATCTGTAAGCAGTGGTTAATTAATATTAATAAACTATATAAGGAAAGGAAGGTGAAAGCATCTCTTGTTGCCTCAATACATGATGAGTACCAACATGAGGTCTACAATCCACATGCTGAATTGTTTGGAGAACTTACAAAGAAAGCAATGAAACAAACAGAAAAGGATTTAAAAGTACTATGCCCACTAGGAAGCGAGTACAAGATAGGAAAGACTTGGGCGCAGACACACTAATGAAGGAACTGGAAATCACTGAAGACATAGCTGCTGAAGCTGCAAGAATGTCTAAGGGTATGGGAGTACTCAAAGGTTCTTTTACGAAGGGTGCAGGAAATATCTATGGTGCTATGGGTGAACTGATAGTATCTAAATATCTCAATCGTCCTATTGAATCTACTTATAACTATGACATAGTTCTTTCTGATGGCAAGACTGTTGATGTTAAAACCAAAAGAACATCAGTCAAACCAAAGCTAGAATATGATTGTTCTATATCTAACTGGAACACTAAGCAACAGTGTGACTACTACATATTCTGTAGAATTAAAAATGATTTTTCTGTTGGTTGGATACTGGGTTATTATGATAAGAATCAATACCTTAAAGATAGTGTCTTTATGGAGAAGGGTACTAAAGATAAATCTAATGGGTACATAGTGAAGAGTGACTGTTACAACCTAAAGATATCCTCTCTTAAAAGCATAGATGATCTTATGTTTCAAGATGTTATCAACCAATCAAAAGAAAAATAAAAAATATTCTAAAGAGTCCTTGACTTAGCGTACATAATAGTGCATAATTCGCAAACTAGAGAAAGGTTGCATGGTGCAGCCTACGAAAAGAAAGGTTACTAACACATGGCTAATAACGTCCACATCGTTTCTGGTAAAGCACATTGGGCAAGCGTACTCGCTCCTAATACTACTTACGAACCAGTATACTCAATTGATCTTGAGTTAGATGATGACACTAGGAGTACAATAGAGAATCTTGGATTGTCTATTAAGAATAAGGGTGATGGTCGCAATGACTTTGTTACCATCAAGCGTAAGCTATACAAGAAGAACGGTGACGAGCGTCCTGCTCCTACCGTTAAAGACTCTGCCAATAATAGCTGGAATGATCAGCTTATTGGCAATGGCAGTCAGGTTAACGTAAAGTTTGCTACTTATGATTGGACTTACGCGGGTAAGTCTGGTGTAGGTGCAGACCTCATGGCTGTACAGGTTGTTGATCTTGTCCCTTATGGGAACAGCAACGACTTTGAATCCATTGACGATGGCTATGTAGTCAAGTCTTCGTCTTCTTCCCAACAGCAAGAAGAAGCAGTACCCTTTTAAGTAGAGAGGTGTACACGGGGTTGCCGATAAGATATGGGGCAACAGAACTGTCTGACAGGAGTGGAGAGGGACTGTCGGCTCTAAGGATACTGCAACTTAAAGAAAGGATAGATAGTAATGAAGAACGGACAGAGTAGATTACTGAGTGCATTGCGTAAGCGTATGCGTGTCACAAGGAAGACTGCAATTGAGAATGGATGGGCAGAGAACTTGACTGCTGCAATCTCTAAGCTACGCAAGAAAGGTTATACGATTGAAGCCGTGTCTGCTAAGACACCAGAAGGTAAACCTTATACTCGTTACCGTCTTACAAGTGAACCTATGCCTACAGCACAAGCTGCGTAGGTATGGCTATGGCGAAGGCAACACAACCAGATAAAACAATAGATACTTTAGTTGAGGATATCTATAGTATCTTTACTGATAGGAAGGCTAAGATATCTGCGGAAGATTTAAAGGAACTAGCGGCAGATATAACTGATTGTGTTGTCTCTGCTATTAGTGAGGAAAGGAAGCCAAGAAGGAACCTAAGACTGTCCATGATAGGGCAACCAGATAGAAAGATATGGTATTCTCTTAATGATAAATATAATAATCCACAAAACAAAGAGGATGATCTGTCTGGTTCAGACTACATAAAGTTCCTTTACGGAGACATCTTAGAATGTCTTCTTGTCTTTCTTTCCAAAACTGCAGGGCATTCTGTAACAGACAGACAGAAGGAGTTGGTTGTTAATAATGTAGTAGGTCATCAGGATGGTAGAGTGGATGATGTCTTGGTAGATTTCAAGAGTGCATCTAGCTTTTCTTTTAAGAAGTTTCAAAGTGGAAAGATTTTTCAAGACGATCCCTTTGGTTACATCTCTCAGCTATCTGCTTATGCTCAAGCTAATGACGTTAAGGAAGCTGGGTTTGTAGTCATAGATAAATCAACAGGAGAGATAACATATTGTCCGGTACACCACATGGATATGATCAATGCAAAATCTCGTATTGATGATCTTCGACAAGCTATTAGTAATGGCAAGCCTCCTGATCGTTGCTACGACGATGTTCCTGATGGTGCTTCTGGCAACCGTAAGCTGGATACTGGTTGCGTCTACTGTTCTTATAAGTTCGATTGCTGGCATGATGCGAACAATGGTACAGGGTTGAGAGCATTCCAATATGCAACCAATGTAAAATATTTAACTGAAGTTGGCAAGACGCCTAATGTCCCAGAACTATAGGTTTAGATCAGGTGCAGAGAAAACTGCAGCAGAATACTTGGACAGTAAAGATGTAGGCTTTGACTTTGAACCACACTATATTCCTTATATGTGGATTGAACACAAGAAGTATCTACCTGATTTTGTTCTTGATGACACGGGTATTATTCTGGAAGTTAAAGGAAGGTTTACCAGAGAAGACAGGAAGAAGCACCTCTTTCTAAGAGAGAGTAATCCTGATGCAGATGTTAGGTTTGTCTTTACTAACTCCAGAAATAAAATATACAAAGGATCGAAGACTTCTTACGCTGATTGGTGTACCAAGAATGATTTTTTGTTTTGTGATTTGAAAGATGGTATCCCAGAAGAATGGTTATATGGTGAATATCAAAGAGAATAGTAATGAATTTATTATTGAGATGGAACAGTTAATTGAAACAAGAAAGTCTGCACCAGAACAAGTTCTTTTCCTTACTGTAATTCTCCAAGCACTATTAGATGCTACCAAGCCAGAGGAACAACGAGAGTCTTCTGAATCTAGGACAGCAAGAGACAGTGCCAAGGCATGGTTCGCTGCTTCTGTTGGTGTTACTGCAGAAGACTTTGGAACTGTTTGTGATTTGGCTGGAATAGATATTGACTACGCTAAGACTTTCGCTTATAAAGTTATTCAGTCTAAAGAAATAGATTATGTAAGGAAGAGGATCAATACTGTCATATCTTTTAAGTAAAGGAACGAAGATGACTACACCTACCTATAAGTTTGATGAGGAATCTTATCTTGATGAGATGCATCAATACATTCAAGAGACTTACGCACAACACTATGCAAAAGGAAAGCATCAGGCATCAGAAATAATATTTGATAACGGTTATGCAGAAGGATTTCTGATGGGTAACATTCTAAAATATTGGAAGAGGTACGGAAAGAAAGGAGGAAGGAATAGACAAGACATACTAAAGATGCTACATTACACACTGCTTATGCTATACGCTCACGATCATATAATAGAAGGAGACTAGATTAAATGCCTACATTCCGATCTAACGAAAACCCCATGTTCAGGTCTAAATTTTCAGAAGATATTTTCAAACACAAGTATGCTCACCAAGGTTGTGAAACATGGGCAAGCCTCGCATCAACTTTAGTAGATGATGTATGTGGTGTACAACTAACCAATGACGAACAGGATCAACTCAAAGAATATATTACTGATCTTAAATTTATTCCCGGTGGTCGCTATCTATATTATGCAGGTAGACCCAACAAGTTCTTTAACAATTGCTACTTATTAAAAGCAGAGGAAGATACCAGAGAAGATTGGGCTAACCTTTCTTGGAAAGCAGAGTCATGCCTGATGACAGGCGGTGGTATTGGTGCAGACTATTCTGTGTACAGAGAAGAGGGAAGAGTTCTTTCTGGTACTGGTGGTCTTGCTTCTGGTCCTATCCCTAAGATGCAGATGTTGAACGAAATTGGCCGAAGGGTTATGCAAGGGGGTAGCCGAAGGTCAGCTATCTATGCCAGCTTAAACTGGAAACATCCAGACATACCTACATTTCTGTCCAGTAAGAACTGGTATGATATGAAGGTAGGCAATACAGAGTACAGTCTAGGTCAAATAAAAGAACAGGACTTTAATTTTCCTGCACCTCTTGACATGACCAATGTAAGTGTTAACTACGATACTGAATGGTTACTTAACTACTGGAATACAGGAGATGTAGGAGATGTCTTTAGGACTAATGTACGGCAGGCTTTATCGACCGCAGAACCGGGGTTTAGCTTCAACTTCTTTGACAAGGAAAATGAAACACTACGCAACGCTTGTACCGAAGTTTGCAGCGATACAGATTCGGATGTATGCAATCTTGGCAGCATTAACTTGGGTAGGATTGACGATCTTAGTGAGTTTAAAGATATCGTCAGCTTGGCTACAAAGTTTCTTATCTGTGGTACTTTAAAAGCAAAGCTACCTTATAAGAAAGTTTACTCTGTCAGAGAAAAGAACAGGCGTCTTGGTCTTGGCTTGATGGGTATGCATGAATGGCTAATTAAGAAGGGTGCTAAGTATGAGGTAACAGAAGAACTTCATAAGTGGCTAGGAGTTTACGAAGGAGAAAGTAACAAGGTATCCAAGGAGACTGCTGATACACTGAACATTAGCAGACCAGTAGCTAACAGAGCTATTGCACCTACAGGTAGCATAGGTATCCTTGCTGGTACATCTACTGGCGTTGAGCCTATCTTCGCTGTTGCTTACAAGCGTAGGTATCTTAAAGGTGGTACACGTTGGCACTATCAGTACGTTGTAGACAGTGCAGCACAGGAACTGATTGATCTTTATGGTGCTGCTCCAGATAAGATTGAGTCTGCACTTGACTTAGCTGAAGACTACAAACGTCGCATGAAGTTTCAGGCAGATGTTCAAGACTATGTAGATATGTCCATCTCTTCTACTATTAACCTACCATCATGGGGTAGCAAGCTTAACAATCCTGATACAGTAGATGACTTCGCTAACACTCTTGCGTCTTATGCTCATAGGCTAAGAGGCTTCACTGTCTATCCTGATTCTTGTAGAGGTGGTCAACCTTTAACCAGTGTACCTTATGAGGAAGCAGTAACTAAATTAGGTGAAGAGTTTGAAGAAAGCCTAGAGACACATGACATATGTGATATCACTGGTCATGGTGGAAGTTGCGGTGTGTAAATAAATGCTTGACATTACTTAATTAGTAGTGTATGATTCAGTCGTTAGTCGGAAGTACGTTAGGCTGTATGATAGAGGGTGGTTGGGGTGCTGCCCTCTATCTTTCTTACGGTGAAAGGAGACAATAAAAATAATGAATAATAATAATGATATCGCCCGTATGCCTACTGTTTATATTGGATTTGATAAAAGAGAAGAACCTTATTATAATGTTTTAAAATATAGTATACAGAAACATGCCTCTGGTCCTGTTAACATTGTTCCTTTGGTTCAAGATAGTGTGAGATTGTCTGGTCTTTACAGAAGAGGTAAGACAATTGATGATGGTAAACAAGTAGATATCTTTGACAGGAAACCGTTCTCTACTGAGTTTAGTTTCTCTAGGTTCCTTGTTCCTTTCCTTAACCTACATCAAGGTCATGCTATCTTTATGGACTGTGATATGTTTGTTAGGTCTGATATCTTAGAGGTCTTCAATACTTTCCAGAATACTAAGAGTGTAGTTAGTTGTGTTAAGCATGAACATTATCCTAAAGATAAAACAAAGATGGATGGTAAAGTACAGCAGGTATACCCAAGAAAGAACTGGTCTAGCTTTATGTTCTGGAACTGTTCACACCCTTGGTTAAAGACAGAACTAACTATATCCGATGTTAATATTAAATCAGGTACATGGCTACATGGATTTCATTGGTGTGACAGTGAAGATATAGGAAGCATAAACGAAGAATGGAACTGGCTTGATGATCATTCTTCTCCTGATATTGAACCTAAGTGCGTTCACTTTACTACTGGTGGTCCCTTGTTTAGAGCATGGGAACCTAAAAGAAAAATAGATGAACAGTACGCTAAAGAATGGACAGAATTATACGAGGAGATGGCACAATAAAATGATCAGATTTGTAACTTCATTCAGTGCGGCTGGCTATATTAGCTATGCCAAGAATATGCTGGAATCAGTATCTAAGTTTTGGAAAGACGATCTAAAACTTATAGCTTATTATCACGATTGTCCTGATGAATTGGTAGCAGAGTTTCCACAATCAAAGGTAATTGAATATAGAAACCTTAATGATGTAGAAGATATGATTTCTTTTAGAGAACATATGAAGATACATGATGGTACGGAAGGTGGTAAGGTAGATTATAGCTGGCGTATGGATGCTATTAAATGGTGCCATAAAGTATATGCTATGACTGATCTATCTCTAGAGATAAGTGAGAAGGAAGCTAAAGGTGGATGGTTGATATGGTTAGATGCTGATACAGAAACTACCAAACCTTTAAGTGAAGAAAGAGTTCTCGCCTTTCTACCAGAGAAAGCAGAGCTTGTACATCTAGGACGTAAGGATGTAGATTATAGTGAGACTTCTTTCGTAGCTTTTAATCTTGATTATCAGTCACCTCACTATATGTTAGCAGACCTGCGAGGATGCTATGATATTGGTGAGGTTGTGTCATACAGAGAATGGCATGATGGCTTTATCTTTGAGCGGCTGCTAAAGATTTATATTGCTCACGGTATGAAAGTACATAACCTTACACCGGATGTTAAAGGGCTATCTGCTTTTGCTAATTCTCCTGTATCTCAATACATGAAACACTTCAAAGGTAATCTAAAGAGTGAGTTGTCTGACGACACGGTTGCTCCTGACATTGGTCTTCCCCGATATAGACAGTTAGCAGAGCTTGTCCGTGCTTATGCTACTGACTGTATTGTAGAAGTAGGTACATGGAATGGTGGTCGTGCTATTGAAATGTCCTTGGCTGCTTTTGAGAAGAGCGATAAGGTAAGATATGTAGGCTTCGATTTATTTGAGGAAGCTACAGAAGAACTAGATTTAGTAGAACTAAATTCAAAGGCACACAACAAAGCCAAGGCAGTACGAAAACGATTGGCTGATTTCAAAAGAAAGATGAAGGAAGAAGGTAAGACATTTACCTTTAACCTATTCAGAGGAGACTCTAAAGTAACTCTAAAGAAAGCACAGAAGAAACTAAAGAAGGCTTCGTTTGCTTTCATTGATGGTGGACACAGTGAAGAAACTGTACGTTCAGACTACGAAAACTTAAAGCATGTACCCTGTATTGTATTTGATGATTTCTTTTCTAAGGATGAGAACGGAAACATCTTAGACGATGAGTACTTAGGAACCAACAGACTTATTGAGTCCATGCCAGATAAAAGGATAACTGTATTACCATCGCAAGACAGGGTAAAGGGTGGTGGTAGAACTCATCTTGCTGTTCTCCTTAATGATGACGATCTGCCAGACATACCTGCAGACTTAAAGAAGATGCCTATCATTGTACAGCCAAAGGATTCTGTACCTAAAGAATATATCTGGGATAATATTAATAAGAATGTAGACCTAATCTCTAAGTGGGATATAGTTAAATCATGTGCTATCCACGAAGAACATGCTATCATTGTTTCTGGTGGACCTTCTACTGATTACGAAGAAATAAAGAGAGTTCAAAAAGAAACGAACGGCAGGATTATCTGTGTGAAGCATAGCTACCCAAAACTTTTAGAGGCTTGCATACAACCGTGGGCATGTGTTATACTTGATCCTCGACCAGTAACAGGTACAAGTACACACGGCATACTACGGTCATCCTTGTTTGATACTGTAGACGATAAAACAAAATTCTTTATTGCTTCTATGACTGATCCTAGTGTTACTGAGTTGCTCCAATCTAAAACAAATAACATCTATGGTTGGCACGCCTTCTCTCAGGCTGTAGCAAAACAAGTTAAGGGTCAGGCAAATGGAGAAGTAGAGGTAGATGAGAAGTTAAATATAAGTGATAAGACAGTGTTTGTTAATGGAGGAACTTGTGCTGCTATGCGATCCATAGGCATGATGCATATCTATGGTTTCCGTAACTTCCATCTGTTTGGTTTTGATTGTAGTTTAGATAGAGAACTTACAGAGGAAGATAAAAAAGAAACAGTTCAAGAAGGAAGACCCAAGTATATGAGAGTTGAAACTAATGGGGTTGAGTTCTGGACTACAGGAGAACTCTTGGCTATGGCACAAGATTGTGAAAGACTATTTGATAATACTGAAGTAGAAATGAGTATTAATATTTATGGAGAGAACACATTAGTCTCCGAAGTATACAAAGAATCCAAGCAAAACGATAGATTACATTACTTGGATTTAATCTTAGAACAAGAAGCAGCATAAAGGAGTATTCTAAATGCTAGAAATGGTCATGTCTAATAGTGAACTTATCCTATCAACTGTGACAGGTATTGTTACTGTTGCTAGTCTATTGGTTGCAGGTACTAAAACTCCTGCACCTGATTCTATTATGGGTAAGATATATAAAGTGCTTGAGTTCTTGAGCCTAACAGTAGGAAAGGCGAAACAAACTGGCAAGTAGATTACCATAAAAGGCAGGGGCATTTATATACAGTGTCCCTGTCCTTACCCCTTTAAAAGGAGAATGAAATGCTATCCCTCTTCTCATCTCTATTTGGATTCTTTACTAGAGTTCTTCCTTTAATCTTTGCTTATAAAGCTGGCAGTGATGCTGCTAAGAAGGCTGGGTTAGAAGATGCTTTAGATAAAGTTAATGAAAGGAATAAAATTGAAAACGAAATTAACATGCTTTCTTCTGGCGATGTTATTAAGCGGTTGCGTAAGCGTTGGCGGCGGGACGCTTAAATGTAGCTGGACTAAGCCAATAAGTATATCAAATAAAGATCAACTTAGTGAAACAACAGCAAGACAGATACTAACACACAACGTAGCGTGGGAAAAATTTTGCGGGTAGAACGATGGCAGAATTAAATTTAAAACAAGAGAAGTTTTGTCAGGCATACGTTGTTCTTCGTAATGCTACGGAGTCTGCTAAGTCAGCAGGATACTCTGCCGTGTCTGCCCATACTCAAGGACACAGACTTATACAAAGAGAAGATATTAAGGAGAGAGTAGAAGAACTAGAAAAAGAATTAGAGACAAAGATAGATGTCATCTCTGAAATAGAAAACCAATATACCTATGCCAAGAATAATGGTCACACCAACAGCGCCATCAAAGCTTTGGAAGTTTTGTCTAAGGTCAGGTCAGTTAAAGATGAAGAAGTAATTAAATCTATCGCTGAATTGGAACACGATATAGTTACTAACCTAGAAATTCTAGGAGAGGAAAGAGCATCTAAAATATTTCTTGAGTGTGAATGGTTCCAAGAGGAGGAAGAAGACGATATTCAGGAGGAACCAGTGGAATCAGGGGAAATTGCTACGATTTAGAGAAAATTGTCTCGCTAGGAGAGCCGCTGAGTAGCCTTCTCTTAGTTCTATAGGGCAACCTACCAGAAAGAATGCCGATCCTCTGTGTGGCTCTGAGAGTTTCACCCAGAGGATTTTGCTATTTTAGACCTAAGATTACTACCTTACTGTATACTGTACCATGTAGAGCCAGTAACCAGTAGAAGAAATGCTCCTATGATAATCAAATGTCCTTTGCATTCAAAGAATTTTACTTGTAGTTCAGTGATAAAATCTAACACCCTAGTTATACACCGAAGCTGGAACCACATCCACAAGAACTAGATTGCATTGGGTTACGAATTGTCAGATAGCTACCACCTAATTCTTTAATGTAGTCTATCTCTGATCCACCTATATATAATTCTGCTAGTGGGTCCACCACTAAGATATCATCTATTGGGTCTGACCAATTTACATCAGGATAATCTTCTGCCTTACTCCACACATATTCAAAGCCAGAACATCCACCACTCTTTACCCCCAAAGAAATATGCTTGCCATCTTCTGCTACACTACGAAGATATTCTTTTGCATCGCTTGTCAATGTAACAATCGTTCTATCCATTAAGATGTATTCCTTTCTAAATCAAGAGGGGGATGCTTTCCATTGTGCATGTGCTGGAGTACTACTATATCTTCTTCTAGCTTGTGGAGTCTCGTTGCAGTCTCTCCCTTTCTTCTATTCTCTGAAGCAAGATTAGAAGGACTAAGAATATCAGCTAATATTTTAATCTGGCTTTTCATAACAGAAACATTATTCTCTGCCTTATCAAGCTCTCTGTTCAGTTCATCAATATGACTCTTCATCTCTTCTTGGGTAGCTTTCAAGGTAATAACTTGCGCCCTGACTAGACCCCATGCTCCAGCTAGGGATGCTACTACTGCCCCTACCTGAAATAAAAATTCAGCATTCATTTCCATTTTGTTTTGGTACTCTTTACTCT
>VTLG01016583.1_pt1 | contig 24110 bp, 22 predicted proteins | sample 4694571 | NCBI WGS metagenome assembly VTLG01 (sample SAMN12604809, study PRJNA352737) | marine metagenome | biome: ENVO:00000447; feature: ENVO:00000209|ENVO:00000569|ENVO:01000036; material: ENVO:00002151; isolation source: viral sequences binned using virsorter ...
CGACTTCAATGAGTTATTAGAGAATAAATTTTATTGCTCTAGGAAATTTGTAGAGGAGATAGAGTCTATTGCTCTAGAGAATAAGGATATGAAATATATCGATGCAATAATTCATTTCTGTGAAAAGAATAATATTGATATAGAATCTGTGCCGAAGTTAATATCTAAACCTTTGAAGGAAAAAATTAAAGGGGAAGCTATGGAATTGAATTTATTGAAGAGGACTTCTCATGCCAAACTTCCGCTCTGATATTATGTCTATGACAAGATTAAAATCAGGATGTCCTGTTTTAGTCTTTGATATTCCTAGACAAATAAGAGGTGAGATAAAGAAGTGGGTAGATTATAGTAGGAAAACTAAGAATCATCCGTTAGCAGAGTTAAAATCTCATGAAAATGCGGGATATCTTAACTTGGATGGTAATAAACATAATTCATATCAATGTTCTATTCCTCCTGTAATGATTGAAGAATCATTTTGGTTAGCATGGGTAATAAGATTAACTGCAAGTTATTGGGGAATGGGAACGATGCACCGTGATTTTTCTTTGAGGAAATGGAACGGTCATTTTGATTCCTATGATATTTGGACTAACTTTGCATATAAGGGAGATGATAATCCTACACATAACCATGCTGGATTTCTTTCAGGTGTAATTTATTATAAAAATCATGGACATCCTACTCATTTTGATGAGTATAATTGTTCTTATGAAGGTAAGGATGGAACGATGGTGATGTTCCCTAGTCACGTTGCTCATCATGTAAAACTACAGACTGCTAATAAGGAAAGAATTACTATTGCTTTTAATATAATTAAAGGACAATCAAAACTTATTGAACAAAATGATGCCCTTTGATGTCTACCGTTGTTATTTGTCTCTGAAGAATCATTTTACCAAGGAGCATTATGATTACATAAAGTATCGTGGTAAGACCAGAGCAACTGTTCAAGCTTTCTATAAGAGGAAGGATAGGTTTTGGTTTGAGAAGATTGCAAGACAGAAGAGAGATAAAGAAGTAGAAGAATTTTTTGTATCAAATTTTATATACTCTACTGATCCAGGAACTATGTGGATTGGTGAGATGATTAAAGAAGGAGAGGGAAGATATACTGAATGGAAGAAGAAGGTTCAGTCTCTTTCTTACATCTTTAAAGATGAGATTGATTCTCTGTTGGAGAATAAAAAAGTGGATGAAGTTTTTGATTGTTCATCTGGGCATCCCCTTATTTTAAAGAGTCATCTTGGTGGGGATACCTCCCTTGAAACTATGGTAATTTGTGATAGAATATTTGAATATAGGAAGGATTTTGATAAAAAATTAATTGATCCAGTGTGGGAAACCATCAGTTTAAAAATAAAAAAATATACTCCTTTCCTAAATATAGATGTACCACGTTATAAAAAGATTCTTAAGCAGGCAGCAGGATTATGAGCTTCTTTGAGTCAGAGATCGTTCAAGAAGAGATGAAAGAAATTACTAGATTGCAGGAAGCAGTCTACTCTAAAGTTTTTGCTTTCGCTCACATGGGTAAGACTGAAAAGTTAGAACATGTTGAACTTCTTGAAACTTTGTTGAAAAAACAACAAGTTCTTTATGCTAGATTGAGTTTATCTGATGATCCTCAAGCAAAATTAATGAAAGATAATATTATTAAATCTGCTGCACAAATGGGATTTCCTCCTAATGCTGATTTAGGACGTATGTTTGCCAACATCAGTAATGTTGTTGAAAATATGAGAAAGTCCATTGACGAGTCTTGACTTAAGTGTTATTATAATTGGGTACACACAAGCCAAATACAACTAATACGAGGTATACAAATGGGTTTTTCCGACCTTAAAAAACAAAGCTCTTTGGGCTCTTTAACCAGTAAGCTGGTAAAAGAAGTTGAGAAGATGAATAACACTGGTGGAGGTGCTGATGAGCGTCTCTGGAAACCAGAAATGGATAAGAGTGGTAACGGTTATGCTGTTATCAGATTCCTCCCTGCTCCTGACGGAGAAGATTTGCCATGGGTTAAGCTGTTTTCGCATGCATTCCAAGGACCTGGTGGATGGTATATTGAGAATTCTCTCACTACCATTGGACAAAAGGATCCTCTTGGAGAATTGAATCGTGAATTGTGGAACAGTGGGAATGAAAAGGATAAAGATACAGTACGAAAGCAAAAGCGTAAGTTATCTTTCTATGCCAACATCTATGTTGTAAAAGATCCTGCCAATCCTCAGAATGAGGGTGGAGTTTTTCTCTACAAGTTTGGTAAGAAAATCTTTGACAAAGTAATGGAAGCAATGCAACCAGAATTTGAGGATGAAACTCCAATTAATCCTTTTGACTTCTGGGCTGGTGCTAACTTTAAGTTAAAGCTCCAGAAGAAAGATGGTTTCTGGAATTATGATAAGTCTGAGTTTGATAGTCCAAGTCCATTGTTGGAGGATGATGATGCTTTAGAAGCACTTTGGAAGAAGCAGTATTCTTTGACTGCTTTTGTTGCTGCTGATCAGTTCAAATCTTATGATGATCTGAAGAAGCGTCTAGATTATGTTCTTGGTAATAGGAACACTAATCGTCCTACTCCTGTTCAAGAGGAGACAGACTATGATTCCTATGCTGCAGTTGAGAAGAAGAAAGTAACAGAGGAAGAAGTTCTTAAGAAATTAGAAACTTCCTATCAAGAATCTAAAGCTGTGAATGAAACAGCAGCAGAAGATGATGATCCTTTGAGTTACTTTGCTAAGCTAGCAGAAAGTTAATTAGACTTCATATATTATTTCAACTTTTAATTCCAAAATCGGGGGAAAAAAATTCCCCCATTTTTTTTGTCCCTATTACTTTTTCGTTAACTGTATAATCTAATGTTATCGCCTTTTACTAAGGTGTCGGAGACAAATTGACTGCTACCTGGTTTATATGGCATTAGCTCTTCTAGCTTATTAAGAGCTAGCGTGATAAAAGGTCTTTTTAAGATAAAAATATTTCTTCGTTCATTTTGAATTTTCTCTTCATATTCATAATTAGTGATCGCAGTGGTAATATTGGTAGCATTGGATAAAATGCCATTATCATAATATTTCATCGAATAGTCTTCTGGCACTTCCATGCCTTTTTTGATTATTACCATTCCTTTGCTATTTGTGACTTCAACTGTTTCATAATGATGAACTTCATTAAAAGATTCTTCCGTTTTATACTTTGCAAGTAGATAGTTATAAAAAGCTTGTTGAGTTAATGGCCATTCATGTTCAAAATTTATAATATTGTTGGAAAGTAGGATTAACCAATCTAAGTATTGATCATCATAAAAGTTGAAAGCTATTTCATCTGGTCTTTCATCTCCTACTATAGTATATTTGGTAAATCTTGTAATATCTCCAAAAAGGTTGTCTGGTATTTTTACTCTTTTAAAAATATTTTTTACTTGAACGTATTCTGATATCAGTGCATTTGGAAAACGACTGACATAATCAAAATTGGGTAAATTTGAAAAATAGGGGTTTGCCATTTGTTAGAATCCCATGTCGTTCCAAGAAGAATCTATTTCATCTGCATAGATTGGTTCTAGTTCACCGAATTGCATATCTACTTGATAAGAGGTTACAGATCCATTATCCAGATAAGTAGCATAACTGCCATCGGGAGTATAATTTACATTAAAGCTTGTCAGAGCCATTGGCTTAAATTTATTTAAAAATGGATGTTGTTCATCAGTATCATTATATATGTACTCAAGTCTAAAAATTCTAGGAGTTTTTAAGAATAACCCTTCAGCAGATCTTTGAGGGGCCATATTTCTTTTGAAGGTTTTGATGATCTTTTTAATTTCTTCTGCTTCGCGAGCACTTCTGGGGGTAAATTTAAAATTAAAGGCAAAAGTTCTTAATCTGGGACCTGAAAATAAAAGTTCTAGATTGGGATTGACTACTTGCCCTGTTGCTCTTGCTTGGACATTAGCACCCACTGCTTGTCCTGCAAAATAAGCAGCTAGGAATCTTTTAGTACCTTCATCCTTCACCATATCCTTTATATCATTCATTGCTGCACCAGCAGTTTGTGCCAGTTTTCCTGGATCCAGTCCAGCAGCACCTTGAATGGTCCCCATAGCAGCTCTAGCTCCAGCTGCTTGTAGAGCATTTAATTTATCACCGCCCCAATCTACTGCATTAGTTTCTGATAGGTTGGGTTGCATTGGGAGGATTATAGTTTCCAGGGGATTGTTATAAAGTCTCTGTGCTGCACTTCTTCCTATGCTGCTTGCTGATCTTAAATCTCCTCCACCTACTCCTGCGGCAACATATTCATACGCAGTAATTTTAATAAAATCATATCCTAAATCAGGCATTTCCATAGGATATCTGTAGGTAGATCCTCTTGCTGCAACAGCACTACTTCTGAGAGGTCTATCAGAATCCCGTTGCATTCCTAATGCTGCTCCTATAGGACCTCCAGGTCCAAAGACAGCATCATTAAATGAATTAAATCTTCCATTACTATTACTGGGAGCTCCTAGTGTTGGAGTGGGTGAAGTTCCATCCTGATCATCATCAGGAGGCGGAGGTGTTCCTGTATTGGATAAAGATCTATAACCTGTTGAATTTTCTAGAGAAGTTAATTGAGTTGAAGGTACACTAGAGGCAGCAGCAGTGTCACTACTGGCAGAGGAGGAAGCTAGAGCTAAAGTATCTTGTTTAGTTCCTAAATTAAGCGCGTTTTGTTGAGATGTATAAGCACTTCCCCCAGTAAAGAATTCTGAATATAAGGAACTGTTACCTATTGTGTTGGAGTTGCTAGATGCAGTATAACTATAGATTAATGTATCATCAGAGGATACAGGATCTCCAGTATCAGAATTTGGATCACTTATTAAATAAACTGAATAATTTCCTGTGAGGGTATTGGTACTAATTCTTAATCGTGCGTATCCAGGATCAACATTTCTTCTATAAGTACGAATGGAATCATAAGTTTGACTACTTACAGAAGGTTGCTGAGTCCATCCGCTGATATCTCTGTTGTGGTAACGCGTTTGTGGCATTATCTATTTTTTAGTTATTTATCTGAAAATTTTGATATGGAATAGAACGTAAGTCATTCATTTCAAGAGGATAGGCAGTATGGAGATATCCTACTACTTCTTCCCATGTATAATTTCTAAATGCTGGCCAGTGGAAGTTATATCCTCTAAATCCCCATTGAAAAATACCTACACATGCAATTAAAGGAAATTGATCGTATCTGATACGAGGGGTTTTAGGTGCGTATATAAAGGTATAATATCTTCCTACATCTGGAACAACTTCAGTTTCTGTTAATATTTCTGTAACCGCCAACATTCTATCATCAGCATCATCTAGAGCAATAATGTTGCTGACGTCTCTTTCTAGTCTATTTCTTTGATCTTCTAGATATTCCTCTTGCTCCATACAGTTCCTTTTCTGTTATGATTTTGAATTGCATTCCATTATCTTTACAGAATTCTTGTGCTGCTTTCCATTTAGCTTGATTAACAGCATAAGTTTTCATTTCATATAGGTAACTTTTAGTTACTCTAGACCTTATTTTGGGAGGAGTAGTTTGTTTCCTTGGTTTAACTTCAATTATATATTTTTTGGTTTTACCTTCTTCAATCACTTCAATTAGGTAATCTGGATAATATCTGTGAATTTTATTATCCACAGGAGAGATATAACGAATACTAAATTCTTCACTGGCCCAATTCAATACATTTTCATTGAGGTCACAGTATTTACAAAAGGTCCTTTCCCAGTTGCTTCTACAAATAATATTAGTGGGATTACCTCTATATTTTTGAGGATTGTGGGGTTTGTATTGGCTCTTGTAAGATTCTCCCACTTCTCACCTACATAGTAATAGTAATTAAATTTATTTATAGATGGCTGGGCCACGTCCTAATAAGGTATCAACTTCTCACTTGGTGAGTAGATTTTTAAAGGTTGCTCAAACTTCGGTTTATAGGGTAAAGTTTCAACCTCCTTTGGGGGTTCAAAATTTTCTTACTAGAAGTCTTAGAGGATTTGATTATACTACTTTTGGAAGAGATATAGAAATTTTATGTAGTGAAGCATCTTTACCTGGAACAACTTTGGCTACTCATGATGTAACTGCTGATTATCAGGGAGTTACTGAAAAGATGGCTTATAGAAGGATATATGATGAGAGTTTGGATTTGACTTTTGTTGTTGATAAAAAATATAATGTTATTGAATTTTTTGAAGGGTGGATAGATTATATTTCTGGAGTTGGATTGAATGGTGTAAGGGGAGCTTATGAATCAACTCCTATTGGATATAGAATGAGTTATCCCACGGAATATAAGAATAATATTTACGTAACAAAGTTTGAAAAGGATATGCAAGATAAGCAATTGCAATATACTTTTGTAGATGCTTTTCCTACTAGTATTAATAGTACTCCAGTTTCTTATGCTGAAAGTGATGTATTGAGATATAATGTATCTTTCTCTTATGTTAGATATGTAAGATATAGAACAGCGACTCAACAAATTAGTCCTCAACAGAATCTATCTACCCAAGCAGACCAACAACTTTATGGTGATACAGTTCCTCAAGGAACAGTTACTGCTACTAGAACTACTTCTACTGGTGGGGTTCAGGATATAATGGTTGATAGACAACTTCAAAGAGATGCTGCTCAATATGGTCAAACATGGCCTTCTTATAATACTAAGGTGGGCAGTAATAGAGGAAGAAATTCAGCAGCACTACAAGATGGGATAAATGCTGGATTTAGTCTTTTTTAAAAACCCCTATAAATAAATTTACTGAATTGTTTTAGGACATTATGCCTTTACCAAAAATTGCGACTCCAACTTATGAGTTGGTGTTGCCCTCTACTAAACAGGAAATACAATATAGACCTTTTTTAGTTAAAGAAGAAAAACTTTTAGTTCTTGCTTTAGAAAGTGATGATAGTAAGCAGATAACTACTACTATTAAAGCTGTTATTAAAGGATGTATTCTGACCAAGGGAATAAAAGTAGAAAATCTTCCTACGTTTGATATTGAGTACCTCTTTTTGAATATTCGTGGTAAATCAGTTGGGGAAGAAGTGGAAGTTAATATTATTTGTCCTGATGATGGGACGACTCAAGTTCCTGTGATGATTAATCTTGATGAAATTCAAGTTATTGAAAATGAAGAGCATAATAAGCAAATTAAATTAGATGATACTTTGATGATGGAGATGAAGTATCCTTCATTAAATCAATTTATTAAGAGTAATTTTGATTTTACTGAAGAGAATCAAGTAGAACAATCATTTGAATTGATTGGATCTTGCATTGATAAAATTTATAGTGAAGATGAAGTTTGGTCCACTAATGACGTTAGTAAAAAAGAGGTGAATGATTTTTTAGAACAGATGAATTCTCTTCAATTTAAAGAGATTGAAAAATTCTTTGAGACTATGCCTAAGTTATCTCATACTCTTACTGTTACTAATCCTAAGACCAAGAAAAAAAGTGAAGTGGTGTTGGAGGGATTATCGTCTTTTTTCGGGTAGGGATGGTCCATATGGACCTAGAGAATTACTTTAGGCTTAATTTCGCGTTGATGCAGTACCATAAATACTCATTAACAGAGATTGAAAACATGATGCCTTGGGAGCGTGATGTTTATGTTGCATTATTAAAACAACATCTCGAAGAAGAGGAAGAAAAGCAAAAAGCTAATGCCAGTAACTAGTGCTGCTCAGAATACTTCTCCTACTAAGATACTCCTAGATTTGGGAGTAGATATGGATAGTATCTCTACGGATGAGGAGTACTTGAAGGCGCTGATGAATACCATCAATTCTTTGGATCCTGGTGATGGAAGAATTGAAATTTTACAGAAAGAAGTTATAAGAGTAAGAAATAATCTTAAAAAGCAGAAGGCACTTTCTTTTGTTAATGGAAAGACTGCGCAAAAGACCGAGCAAATTGGGAGCAATAAAAAGCAGACTAAGGTAGGAGGACCTAAGGTGGGAGTAGTAGGAAGGACTCCCTCTCAAGAGTCTCCAGAAGATTTAACTCCTAAAGATTTTGAAGGAAGGGGAGAAGAAAAAGCCGAACAAGCATCTAATGATGTAGAAAAACTGAAAACAATATTAGTTCCTGGTTTTACTAAAATTGAAGGACATTTGCAAAGTATTTTAAAGACTTTTAAAGATCAATCTACATTAGGCGAAAAACAAGATAGAAAAGATGATATAAGAGAAGAAAAATTTAGGAAAAAAGATAGGGAATCTGAATTAGAAGGAAAGGGGAGTAAACCTAAAGTTTTGGAGGTGGCAGAAAAAGCAATAAAACCTGCTAAAGGTCTTTTTGGTATAATTTTGGGTTTTGTAAAGAATATTTTGATGGGCATCGCTATGGTGGGGCTTGTTAATATTCTTCAAAATATAGGTAAGATTAAGAAAATGGTAGTGGGGGTGGTTAATGGTATTATTGGATTTTTGAATTTTGTTTTAAAGGTTCTTTTTGGTACTATTTTGATGCCTTTTAATGCTTTAATTAAAGGCTTTAATTTTGGTTTTAAATTGATTTTTGGTGCTATAAATGCTGTTCTTAAATTATTCAAGCAAAAACCCCTAACAGCATGGAAGATACCAGAGTTAAAACCTCCTCAAATTCCAACAATACCGGTTCCTGCAGAACCTAAGGACGAATCAGCTCCTGTTCAGAAAGCAGAAGGTGGAGGAGAGGTGGAGCCTAATGTAACTGAAAATGTAACTAATGAAACTACAAATACTAATAATGAAGAACAGAATATAGCTAATGTAACCACTAATATTGAAGAGACTAATCTCGAGACTGGAGATGAGGATGTAGAGAATGAGGTTTCTGATACTACTAGTGAAATAGACACTAATATTATTAATAGGGAAGCTGAATTAGGGAATCAAATAATTAAAACTGAAACTTTAATCAATGAAGTTCCTGATGAACAAGGTGCCCCTTCTTCAGAAACTCCTCTTCCTCCAGAACCTCCAACAGAAGATGAGGGTGAAACTCCTTCAGAATCTCCAACAGAAGCTCAAATAGAAGATTCTCCAGAAGTAAAGGATCAGACTGTTCTTAAGTCACCTGATAATGTATATAAAGGAGAGAGTATGCTTGGGGCTCCTGAAAAGGAACCTCTTCCCGAAAAGCCTCCTACTCCTGTGGGAGAGGATAAAGGGGTGGTTGAAGGAGTTCAATCTGCTATGGGTGGTGGAGTTGTCCAGAAGATGAAGCGTGGCGGTGTTGTCCAGAAGAAGGGTGGTGGAAAGACTGTTAGCGCAGATAAAATTTCAGCATCTGAGGGTGGACCTGTTAAACCTAATAGTGGTGTAACTGTTACTGGAATGGGTCCAGATACTCAATTGGTTGCTGCTCAACCAGGCGAAATTGTGATGAGCAAGAAGGCAGTTGATAAGATTGGGGCTGATAAGTTATTGGCTATGAATAAAGATGCTGGTGGAACTAATAAACCTATTGTTGATACAGCAGAGGGAGTTAAAGTTTCTAGGATGAAAGGAGGAGGAATGACATTTGATGGAGAAGCAATATCTCGAGGCATAGTAGATAAGGTAGATAAAGCAAGGTCATATCTCATGAATTTGGGGAAAAATTCTCCACGTTCACGTAATATTGGTACTCCTTCCAAGAGTAAAACTAACGTGAGAGTTATTCCTATTGTTCCTAAACAATCTCCTCAAGGTGCATCTTCTAGTGGTGCTTCTGCTGATCAGAAACAAGTGAATTCATTTAATGCCAGTGATGCTAATAATTTTGATTTGAATGTCGTTAAATCCATCTATAATATTGTGGGGTGAGATAGATGGCAGTAATATCAGGAACAGTAGCATTATTAAAAGTAGCAGCAACCATAATGAAGGTTGTAGCGAAGGTAGGTCTAAAGAAAGCAGCTACATTAGCAGTTAAGAAGGGAGCTAAAAGTACACTCTTAGGATCTAAGAGTTTAGCTAAAGGTGTTACTAAGAAAGGCGTAAGGCAATTTGCTAAGAGAAAGGCAAAAGATTTTGCAAAGGATAAAGCAAGAGATTTTTTAAGGGGTAGAAAAAGAGGAAAGAAGGAAACTCAAGAAATACAAAAGGAAAGAGGAAGAGATCTTATTGTTAGGGATAGAGATTCTTCTGCAGCAGTAAAATTTATAGGTGGAGAATCTGCTAAAGGAGGTGGAAAGGCTGCTATTGTGGCGCCTGCTAAAGGATCAAAGATAAGTTATGGTGAAATTACTAAAAAGATTGATAATATTGTTGAATTAACTGGTAGTATTGATGCCATAGTACAATTTCAATATAAGCAAAAGAAAGAGGAAGCAAAACAATTACGCAAAGATAGAGAAAATCAAAGAAAAAGTATGAGGGAGGCTCTTTTAGAGCAGAAGAAAACAGGAAAACAAACAGGTTCAGGAACCGTAGGGGGTAAAGAGTCAGGTAAGGGATTTAATCCCCTGAAATTCTTGGCAATGGTATTGATAGGAACAATTGTGGTTGGGTTGGTTAATGCCATTAAGACCTTGATGAATATAATGAAAACCTTGGGGTTGAATTTGCATCAAGTTTGGGTAATTGTAAAGTATGTTCCTCAAGTATTAGGTAAAGTATTTAAGAATGCTCTTAAATTTATTAAGACAACTGGGGGTAAATTTCTTAAAGGAATACAAAGTAAGTTTGGAAAATTATTTGGTGGAGCTAAAGATAAAGTAATAAAGGGATTTAAGGCTATTGCCAATGGTATTAAAAACTTTGCTCTAGGATTGTGGAAAACCATTAAGAATGCAGCTACAGCTCTTTTAAAGGGATTGGCTAAAGGTCCTAAGATGATTGCTAATCTTGTTAAGAATCTTCCTGGATTAAAGGCAGTTGCACAAGGAGTTAAAAATGTAATTGGTGGCGTCAAGAGTGTTGGAGGAAAGTTAATAAGTGGAGTCAAGAATATTGGAGGAAAAGTAGTAGGTAAAGTTAAGAATGTAGTTGGGAAGGGTATAAAAGCGGTAACCAGTTCGAAAGTTTTTAAAAATTTACAAGGTGGCGTAAGTAAGGTTAAGAATTTAGCTATCAAAGGATTTAAGTCTGTTAAGGATCTAGCAATTAAAGGATTTAAATCTATTAAAGGTTTAGCAATAAAGGGTTTGACTAAACTTAAAGGTATAGCAAAAACATTAGGAAAAACCCTTAAGGCTACTGCATCTAAACTTGCTTCAGCTGCTAAGAATGTTGTAGCAAGTGGTACTAAGGTTGCTGGTAATATTTTAAAAGGCACAGGCACAGGTGGTAAAGCAGCAGGTGGATTTGTTGGTAAGTTATTTCCAAAATTAAAAGGGTTGATTGGAAAGGCTAAACCATTATTTAAAAATTTAGCTAAAGCGGCTAAAGGTATAAAAATACCAATTATAGGTCCAGTTATTGTTATAGCAACTTCTTTGATGGCCCAAGAGCCACTTGATAGAGCTTTATTTAAAGGTATAGGAACTGCTCTTGGGGGAATGATAGGTCTGGCTTTAGGACCTTTAGGAGCATTGGTAGGTGAATTGTTGGGTGAAGCTGGAGGAGATTTGCTTTATATTGCTATTAATCAAGGACCAGCCGCAGCTGCAAAGGAATTAAAGTCTAAGTTTGTAAAAGCTCTTAAAACTGGGGCAAAGGTTTTTGATTTCTTAACTGGAGGTTTGAGGAGGTTCTGGGGATGGTATTCATTAGAACATGGTTGGAATATTACTAAATTATTGGATTTTAAAAGTACTTTTTCTCTTTTAAAGAAAGGTTTTTTCTCTAAAGAAGAACCACCAGATAAAAAAGATGTAGAAAAATTTGATAAAAAGAAGGAATATAAAATTGGTGATAGGGTGATGAAAGGTGGGAAACTTCGGTATTGGGATGGGAATGAGTGGACTCAAGAAAATCCTCTTGAAGGTAAACAATCTCCAAAAGAGGCTCAATTGGGAGATTCTTCTCTAGGCAATAAAGTAGAGGGGGTAGATCAATCTGCTTCTTATGAAGAAGGAGCCGATGAAGAAGTGGTGGTTCCTTTCCCTGGAGATACTGGAGGAGATTCTTCGGATCCTGTAGTTATTACTAGGAAAACTATATCACTTGGATCTAATACCAGAAGTGCTATAGATACTATGCAAAAAGAAAAACAATTAGCAACATTATACTGATGACAGGTACACCTCAACTTTCAGATATTGAAGCTGGCAGTATAGATCAGTTTGAGATTCGGGCTAACACTGGAAGTAATTCCAGAGATATGGGTCCGGGTATTACAGATCTTAGATATTATGAGAGTATTCTAGCTAATAATATTACAGCAACATGTGTGATTAATGAAACTGGATTTCAAACTAGTGATAGTGGAGGAGAAGCCTCTCAAGGAACTGTGGATTGGCTTCCTATTAGAGGTGGAGAAAGAACTAATATTCGTGTAAGAGATAATTATGGTAACAGATTAAATTTAGAAATGTATGTGAATAGGGTTAGAAATTCTGATCCTCAGGCTACAACAGATTTTTATTGGTTGGATTTTGTATCTAAAGAAGCATTTGCTAATGAGCAGACTAGAGTTACTAAAAGATATGATGGAAGAATATCACAACATGTTGAAGATATAATATCAGATGTTTTGGGATCAGATACTGAAGTAAATGCAGATCAGACTGCAGTTGATTATAATTTTATCGGAAATAATAGAAAACCTTTTCATGTATTAACATGGTTAGCCTCTAAAGCTATACCTCAAACAACTGCTGGTGGTGGAGGAGGAAGTGCAATAGGTGGTGCAGCAGGATATTTCTTTTGGCAAACTAGGGATTCTTTTGAATTTAAATCTATAGACATGTTATTTCAAGGAGATCCTGTAAAAAAATTTATTAAGAATAGTGGTAACATTGTGCCTGGATATGATGCCAATATTGCTACTTATCAACTTGATAGGGATGTAGATGTAAAAGAAAGTTTAACTCTTGGGATTTATAATAATAGAACAATATTCTTTGATCCTATGTCTTTTAATTATGTCGTAAGAGAGTTTGGTACTGGTGATCAGGAGGATAAATTATCTACTGCTGGAAATAGAAATAAATTTGCTAGTAGTTTACTTCCAACAGAGTTTACACAATCTCCTACTAGATTTATGAGTATTATTTTGGATAATGGTGTTCTTCCTCAAGGAGTTAATTCACAAGCTCAATTGGAGGAGTGGAAAGATAATCCTGATACTCCTAACTATGATGCTCCTAATGCAATGGTGCAGTCTGTAATGAGATATAATCAGTTGTTTTCTATTCAGATGAATATTACTATTCCTGGTGATTTTACAATAAAAGCTGGAGATTTGGTAGAGTGTGCTTTTCAAGAAGTAGGTGGTAGTCAAAGTAAAAGGATTAATCCTGAAACTAAAGGCATATATATGGTAGCATCCGTATGCCATAAAATTACTCAACAGGATACTTTAACGAGTCTTTCATTAGTAAGAGACTCTTATGGGCAGAGACCTAGTAATTAAAAATGATAGAACAAGACACATTTAAAAGACATTTAGTAGGTAGAGATGGGTTCCAATGGTGGATTGGGCAAGTAGTAGATGAAACCGCATGGATAAGGAATACTGCTTCTACTAATGCAGACACCAATAATACATTAGATGGAGTTGGCGCCAGGTTTAAAGTTCGTATTATGGGTTACCATACTGCGAGTAAAACTGATTTACCTGATGAAGATTTGCCTTGGGCAACTGTATTATATCCTACTACAGCAGGTGCTGGTGGAAGGAATCATAGTCAAAGTGTAATGATATCCCAAGGCAGTTTTGTCTTTGGATTCTTTTTAGATGGTGAGAATGCTCAACAACCTGTGATTATGGGTTGTATGGGATTTAATGATTATCAGGAAGTAATGAAGAATGTTCCTGATGCAATCTTTAAACCTTTTAGTGGATATGGACCTGACCAAACAGTAGGTCCTGGAGGTGAAAAGAAAGTTCCTGGAGGGTTAACTTTACAACAAAGTCAAAATATTGCTTCTAATCAATCATTAGCGAGTGGAACTACTGGAAGTATACAAGATGCAGCTGTAACAGCAGGACAAATTCTTGGTCAAAGTAATGGTGCTGCTGGTGGTGGTGAGCCTATTAATCGTTTGAGAACAGAGTCTGCTACAGATAATTTATCTGATAAGGCATCAGCAAGAGCTATAGAGGAACCTGAAACTCCACTTTATTCACCTGAAAAGTGTGAAAAGCTTCCAATTAATACTTTACATAAGCAAGTTAGAAATGCTATTCAAGAAGTAGAGAGATTAAGAAGAACCCTATATGATTTGTCTGCTAGCGCTCAAGCTGGTATAGGTGATTTGGAAAATAAAATAAACAAAGCACTTGAAAGAGCTACTCAGTTTATTTCTGCTTCTATGAAAAATGTTTATAATAATGTAATGCAATTTTCATTGAAAACAGTCAATGAGGCGGTAAAACCACTTCTTACTTTTATTCCACTCGATAAAAGAACTGCAGCAGAATCAATAGCAATTGAAGCCAATAATGTACTTCTTTGTGGATTTAAGAATTTAATTGGAACTTTGATGGGAAGTATAGGTGGATTTTTGAGGAATACTGTTCAACACACTGTGAATGCTCCTTCTTGTTTTATTGCAAATTTTGTAGCGAATTTCTTAGGTGCTGCTAGAGGTGTAATAGGTGGAGTAGCAGGAGCACTTCAAGGATCTTTAGGATCTATAGCTGATGCTGCTATGGGTGCTGTGAATATAGTATCTGATGTGATGGGATTGGTGGATAATGTTTTTAATTTCTTGAGTTGTGAAACAGATCCCGAATGTTCTACTTTAACTGAGTGGAGCATTTTGGGAGGTCAAGCTACTTTAGGAGCAAGTGATCTTCAAGATATTATCACTAGAGCAAATGGTCTTGCTCAAAATATTACAGATATTCCTGGAAATATAGCAGATTCCTTTAGCTCCGCTTCTAATGTAGATTTGAATAGTATGTTTAATGATCCTAATTGTAATACTGATGCAGAAGAATGTGGTCCTCCTACTGTTACTTTTGTGAATGCTAGCGGACAAAGAGCACTTGCTAATTTAGTTATTGGTGATTTGGGTGAAATAATCGGAGTTGATATGCTTAGTTTTGGCGTAGGATACAGTCAAGATACTAGAGCTTTAGTCAATTCTAATTGTGGTAATGGTAATGGCGCTGTTATTCGGGCCAACGTTGCGGGAGTGACTACTGCTACTCCACCAGCATCTTTAATTGCTACAGCAGGAGATGATGCTACTGCTGGAGGTACAGGTACAGCTGGAGCGGCTCAACAACCTAATTCTGTTCCTGTTACTACTACTGGTATTATTGGGGATATTGCTAATGGTTCTAGAAATATTACTAACGTTACATCTACCAGCGGGGATATTAATAATATTCTTCCAGGAACTTCTATATCGTTCGCTACAGGTATAAGTACTATAAGTGGTGTTGGGGTAACAGTAACTGTTATTAGCAAAACAGGAAATACTTTAATCGTTGATAATGAATTTGCTAATACTCAAAGTGAAGTTCCTTTTACTTTCAATAATGGTACTTCTAGGGAAGGTCAAATTATGAGTGTTACTGTTATAGATCCTGGAACAGGATATTTGCCATCTCCTGATGGAAGTAGAGGTGGTGATGGTAGAGTGTGGGCAAATGCTAATGACACTACTATAAAAAGAAAAGGAGAACCACCTTTCGATGAAGATAGAGGAGTTTGGGAAATTCCTATTCCACCTGGGTGGAATTGTAGAGTGGGAACAGGAGATAGAGTTCAACTTCCTCCAGGAACCCGTGTTATAACTGAACCTAATCAAGAGGAAATTTTGGGAGGAAGTTCTCACTTAGTCAACTCTAGTGGTACGTTCACTTCTCCAGATCCTAGAGATTTTGATACCGCTAGAGGAGTTTTTCCTTCAGATGGGTCAGGAGCTTATCCCGTAGTTCTTTCTCTTTGTGAACTTATTGTAGAAAATTCTGGTGTTAATTACACAGATGGAGATGAAATAGTTATTGCGCCTAATATGGGTGCTGAAGCGGTTGCTCAATTTGATAGATTTGGAAGATTAATTGGAGCTAAGGTTACTAATCCAGGAGAAGGATTTAGGACTTATCCTAAAATTTATATTAAATCTGATTCAGGATATAATGCAGAATTGATCCCCAGATTTTGTATAGATAGAATTGGTACTGATAAAATTCAGGAAGTGGGTAAGGAAAAAGTTCTTGATGTGGTAGATTGTGTAGGTAGACTTCCTGATTATCTTACGGTTCCTTGTAAGAGTTGTAACGATACGTCAATGGTGTGGTAAGATGTCAAGAAAAGAAAATCCCTATAGAATTAGATACGGTACAGGAGATGGTGAGATAAAGTTTGGCCATCTTACTGAGGATAATGAACAATCCGCAGTAATGATACGTAATTATAAAGAAATAGAAGGTAAACATTATATTACTCTAGATCAAACTGGTGCTAAATTTAGAAAAAATAGTACTACTTGTAGATCTACGGGCGCTTTTCAAGTTAAAGCTGGAGATGCATCTGAAAAGGATGAGCCTGGAATTTATTTGGAAGCAGTGAGTGGTGATGTGGTAATTATGGCTCCTAGTGGAAAAATTAGGATGCAAGCACAAGATATTGAACTGATTACTCAGGGATATAATGAAGAAACTGGTAATATTACATTACAAGCTAATGAAAAAGTTATTCTTCAAGGACAAGCAGTTAATGTAAAAGCAAATAATTCTGTAAGTATTATTTCAGATAAGACTATTGACTGTATTGCTAGAAACAACTATAATATATACGCTTCTATAATAGACATAGTTGATTCAGTTCAAACTTCTCAAATGCTAGATCCAGGATCTGCTATTAATAGTTTTTTAGGTGGCAATATTACTGCTCATGAATTGCGTATGGCGTTTAGAACTTGGATTAGTGGAGGAGGGACATGACATTAAAATTCGCAGATAGTTTTGTTAAAGGACATTTATTTGTAGGGGAAACTGTAGTAACTCCTGTAGGGTTTGGGATTGGACCAACTAAGCTTCAGGGGGCTGCTTATGTAGCTGGTCCTATTATGGTGGGGGATCCTATACCTTTTATAAGTCCTCCGGGAGTTCCTCAAGCTACCACGATGATTACCAAGCGTTCTCAATTGACCGGTTTGGTAGGATCAGCTGGATTAGCATTGCAGAATTTAGGATTGATTCCTTCTCCATCAATTTGTATAATCAGTAATTCTCCCCAACAACCTCTCCCTCTTCCCACTGATGTTTTGGTTGGAACTCCTGTTCTTCCTGTAGGGGTGACTGTTAATACTGGTATTTCGTTTTTCACTGTTATGACTACTGCTTCGAACACTTTCGCTACTTCTAATATTGGTGAGTATACTCCATATTTTGAAAAGATAGCATCCTATATTAAAGAGGTAGGACAAAAACTTTTTATTGGCACTAAGACTGAACTGGGGGTTGATAAGAATGTAGCTTTAGCGTTGAATGATTCTCCCATACTTTCTAAAACAATTATAAAGTGTAGTGATGTATTCAGTTCTTCAAGTCCAGGACTTAATAAGACTTATGCCATTGCTAGAAGTAAAAAGAGTTTTGATATTCCTCATCCTACTAAAGAGGATCATAGATTAAGGCATGTATGTCCTGAATCACCTAGGGCAGATGTATATGTAAGAGGTAAACTTAGAAATGGTGAAAATGTTATACAGTTACCGGAATATTGGAAAGAACTAGTTAATCCAGAATCTATAGATGTCTTTTTAACTCCTATAGGATCATATCAAGAACTTTTTGTGAAAGAAATACAATGGGGAAGTAAGGTTGTAGTTAGAAATAATGCAGGTGGTCCTATAGATTGTAGTTATATGGTATATGGAGAAAGAAAGGATGTGGCTCCAACTATTGCAGAATATAAGGGCTTGACAGAACAAGACTATCCAGGAGATAATGAAGAATATAATGTGAATGGTCTATAAGTGTGGGATCATAAAATTCATGAGATATTCCCTCTGGTAGTTTATCAGGGGGTTATTGATTGCCATGAACAATTTAAGAAAGATAACCTAGATTTTCTTAGGGATTATTGGTTTAATGGATATGAGAATGAAAGTCCAGAATATTCTGGACGTATTTTCTTACACCATAGGGAAGAATGTTATCCATTCTTTAATGATCTAAAGAAGAATCTTGATAGGTATATGCAGCATTTAAATGTTGATTATAATTTATTAAGTTATCATATTATTAAAGCATGGGTGGGATGTCATAATGATAATGATACTCCTTCTATTGTTCCTCATTATCATAATGAATCTAATATTAGTTTTGTGTATTATTTGAAGACTGATAAAACATCAGATAAATTCTGTGTAAGTCAGCAAACTAATCGTAATGAATGTGTGGGAGGTTTATTTGAAACAGCAGACCAGAGAAATACTTTATTAGGATTTAATAAGTATAATTGTAATCATTATACAATTACCCCTAAAGAGGGCACAGTAGTTTTATTTCCTAGTAATGTTTGGCATCATACACAACAGTATGAAGAGAGAAAAGGAGAAAGGATAGTTATTCCTGGAGACATTAGAGTCACATTAAAATCAGATAACCCAGATTATCATCAGGGTTCTACACATCCTTCTCAATGGTTGGAATTATAATGGCTTATTGGTCTGAGCATTATTGGATTGTTAATGATAATAGAAAACCAATTTTAATTCATCACTCTGATATTTGTTATCCACCAGCAGTATTTCAACAGAAAACTGAGAAGGCTGATATTTCTTACCCTGGTATCGTTACTAAGTATGGGGAGAGATTATATCATTTAGAAGATGGTTGTCATCGTATAGATAAACTTCAAGAGAGTGGGGTGTATGAATCTCTTTTTTATGTTCTTACTCCAGAGGAAGCAGCAAAGGGGATGCTTCATACTGTGGATGTTACAAATAAGAATTTAAGAGCAGAATTTATTGATGCAGAGCCTCCCTATCAATCTAAACCACTTTCTTTAAGGAAAGAAAATAATAAATGGATTGCTGAGTATGGATATAAAACTTTAATTATAGATGTATTACCAAAATTTCCTGTAAAGGTAATTGAGAATGCATGTATTGTTGATGAATGGGAACGTCCTGAGAACCCATGGTCATATGGATAAATACGTAAAATGCTGATTTAAGACTATAAAATAATGCCTACACGTTCTGAAGAAATATTAGCGCTCGTTGAAACTAAAATTGATAGAGCTCAACAATCAAAAGAAAATGCACAAGAAGAAATATCTTTGTTGAATGCATCTAAAGAGCCTCATAAAGCTGCTATTAATGCATTAGACACTTTGTTGTTTGATGAAACAGATGGTATTAATGATGCTATAGATGATGTTGGGGCGAAATATTATGATAAGGTTACTGCGGGATGTAGAAGTGATTTGATTTGGAGAGTAGTATCTCATGATCCAGATGCTAGTCCCGCTGCTACTTATACTCTTGAATGTATAAGAGTTCAATCAGGTGCTTATTCTAGAGAGAGTACTACTGGAATAGGAACTGTTTTTGCATATGTAGAACCTGATGGAACTTCTGGAATTACCTCAATAGGTCATAATAATGATGCTTTACCATTTGATGACTTGCCTCCATTACTTTGTTCTGTGGGGTTTGCTACTGATTATTACTATGGTCTTAAGATTTTTGATGAACCATATGCTCATCAAATTAGTGATACGTATGTTACATCTGGAGTGGGAACTTGTGGGATTGGACATACTCTAGTCTATTTTATGAGTCCTCTTTCTACTGGTATGGATAGGGATTATCCTGTGGGATTAGCTACTGGAATGATGATTTCAGCCAGTGTTCCTGGAATTTTTGCTGGATCAAATAATTCTACTTCAATTATTGGGATAGGAACTACAGCGGTTAATATGTCTCAGATCGCTGGAATTAATACTATTAGTAGTTTAGTTAATTATTTTCTTATAGAAGGTTCTACTATTGGAATAGCATCAGCACCTATGCCTGATGGGACTTATAATACTTTTACTATCTCCAAAGATCCTAGTGGAATTGGTATTACGGATTGGGGTGTCAGTTTTGATCAAGGGGCTTATACTCCTCAAACTTTGAGAATGATGACTAGTAGTAATATTGGTACTGGTACTAGTATTGCATATGATAATTCTGGTGAACCAAATGTCGCTAGAACATGGGATCCATTTATGTTGGGATTTCCTGATCCTAATGATACTGATGTGAATGTAACTAGACCTGAAGTAGGAGCTGGAAGATCTCATTATAGAGTTGGATTTGGTAGTTTTCCTAAGAGTGGGGGAAGCGCTGCAACTTTGGGAACTAGACTAACAGTCACAGTAGGGTCAGTTTCTGATGGTAGTCTTTATGATGATATATCTACTAGTTGTTCTAGTGAACAAACAGCTTTAGTGGCTGCTATTGCTGCAAGAGATGCTTTGGAATCTAGTTTAAGTGGTTCATTGAGCACTTTTAATGGAAGATTAGATCTTTCTAATGAGATTAGATATGAGAAGAATGAGATTGACTTGCAAATTTGGGGCAATAGAGGACAAATAGGACAATCGGATACAGATATTTCAAAAGCAAGGGCTTTTGAAGGAGTTATAAATGATACAGAGTTTCTTAATATAATTAATGGAAGTTAGGAGGACTTATTATGAAAATTACTAATCCAAAAACTCAAGATGGACTGGACTATAGTGGTCTATTAGGACTAGAGAATGCAGTTTTTTGTAAGGGACATTTAAAAGGTAAAAATGAAATAGAGTTACCTGACCATTGGAAAAACCTTATAGATGAACGTAATATTACAGTTCATTTAACCCCAGTGGGAGCACCACAAGAATTAGTGGTGAGAGGTATTCAAGATAATACTGTAGTGTTGAGTCATAGACCAGGTATTCCTATTGATTGTTACTATTTGGTTATTGCCACTTTACAAGATGGAATAGTTGAGGTAGAATCTGACGAGTAGGATGCTCCTAAATGACAGATCAAGCAGATAAGTATAGAGCAGAAGAAGATGATGAGTATTTGACGCGAGTAGTAATTGATACTTGCGCAAGAACATTTCGTTTATATTCTAATGAGGGAGATGAGAGAATAGTTAATTGTGACTCTATGGAAGAGTTTATGAATGTACTTGAGTTGGTACGTAAAGTAGTTGATGAAGATATTGTAGCATATGTTGGACCTCTTACTAAGAATATCAATTCCCATGGATGACTAAATAATCTATAATAGATATCCTGCGTAATAAGATGGCACTTAGTCGCTTAGATAATTTTCTGAAGAATGTTAGGGGTAACATTCTCTATGTAAATCCCAATGACCTGGATGCTACTGATAGTGTTGATAATCAGGGAAACTCCATGGGGAGACCCTTTATTACTATTCAAAGGGCACTGATTGAGGCAGCAAGATTTTCATATCAGAAAGGATTAGACAACGATAGATTTGGTAAGACTACTATATTATTGGCTCCTGGAGAGCACTTTGTAGATAACCGTCCTGGATGGATTCCTATCCATGATACTGATGCTAATACTTTTAGATTAAGAGACGGCACTACATCAACCGATTTTTCTCCTTTTTCTTCTACTTCTAATTTTGATATTAGTACTGTTGATAACGTTCTTTATAAGTTAAACAGTGTATATGGTGGGGCTATAGTTCCTAGAGGTGTTTCTATAGTAGCAAGTGATTTAAGAAAGACGAAGATACGCCCCAAATATGTTCCTAACCCTGAAAATAGCAATATTGAGACCAGTGCTTTATTCAGAATAACTGGTGGATGTTATTTTTGGCAATTTAGTATATTTGATGGTGATCCTAATGGATTAGTTTATAAGGATTATACTACTTCCACATTTGTTCCTAATTTCTCTCACCATAGATTAACTTGTTTTGAATATGCTGATGGAGTTAATGCAGTAAAGATTGATGATGAATTTATTAATAATTATGTAACTACCAGAACTGATCTGGATATGTACTATGAGAAGGTGGGACTTGCTTATGGTCCTGCTTCTGGAAGAAATGTTTCACCAGATTGGCCATCAGAAGGATTAGATATTCAACCTAAGATTGATGAATATAGAATTGTTGGTCCTACAGGTGGATCAGTGGGTATTAGCAGTATTAAGGCTGGCGATGGAGTAACTGCTACTAAGACTATTACTGTTACTTTAGATGAAGGTGTTGCTGGTTTAAATGTTGACACTAGATTCTTAGTTAATGATGTATCTGATGCTGCTTATAATGGAGCATTTGTAGTTGATGATGTTACTACTGCTGATGCAGATGGAGATACTACAGTCTTTAAATATTCAGTTCCCACTGCACCTTCATCCCCACTTCTTAATCCAGCATCTGCTACTGTTGTATTAGATACTGATACTGTTACATCTTCTTCTCCATATATCTTTAACGTCTCATTGAGATCAGTTTATGGTATGTGTGGTATGCATGCTGATGGTGATAAAGCAACTGGATTTAAATCCATGGTTGTTGCCCAGTTTACTGGTGTAAGTTTGCAGACAGATAATAAAGCATTTGTAAGATATAATAAGACTACTGCTGATTTTGATACTTCTACTGCAGATGGTGGAACTATTGCTAATATTTCTAGTGATGCTTTAGCGAAATATAAACCGGCATATTATAACTCTCATATTAGAGCCACCAATGAAGCTGTTCTACAGATAGTTTCTGTATTTGCTATTGGATATGCTAGACATTTTGTAACTGAAAGTGGTGGAGATTTCTCTGTTACTAACTCCAACTCTAACTTTGGACAAATAGCATTATCTTCTAAAGGTTATAGAGATGATTCCTTTGCTAGAGATGATGTAGGATATATTACTAATATTATTCCACCTAAGGCAGTTGGTAAGAGTCAAGTTAAGTTAGAATATGGGGCAATTGATGTAAGTAGTACATTGAGTCCAACAGTGGGTGTTGGATCAACAGGAAAACTATTCTTATATCAAGAGACTAATGAAGCAGATGCTCCTGCTAGTGTGCTCCAAGGATATAGAATAGGTGCAAAGTTAGATGATTATATTAATGTAAATGTTACTGAGACTGGTACACCTATTAATAGGTATGCTCGTATTGTCATGCCTGACACTCAGGGTACTTCACATAAGGTAAGTTCTGTTAAGATATCTACTGTAGGAAGAACTGTTTCAGCAGGTAATAGTATCGCTAATGATACAGTTACCTTTACTGAGAACCATCAATTCTTAAGTGGTGAAACTATTAGATTTCTAAGTGATAATGGTCGTCTTCCTGATGGAATAAACAATAATAAAGTTTATTTTGCTATTACTGATAGCGTAGATGATGATCAGATTAAGGTAGCAGGTAGTTTAACTGATGCTATTGAAGGAACTTCTTTAACTATTAATAAATTTGGTGGAACTTTAAGAGTTGAAAGTAGAGTAAGTGATAAAATAGCAGGTGATATTGGACATCCTTTACAATATGATTCCAATAATTCTCAGTGGTATGTAAATGTATCAACTGCAGGCACTGAAAATACAGTCTATTCTACTTTAGATAGGATTGGATTAAGTACAGTTGGAGATGCTACTTCTAGAACTTATATTGAAAGGACTACAGATACTAGAAGCTTAAGTGATAAGATTTACAAGTATAGGTATGTTATTCCTGCAGGAAGTGGAATAACATCAGCAAGACCGCCTAGAGAATCTTTTGTTTTAGTTGAATCTAATGATGTAACTGGTAAGAGCAATACTGAAGTTGCCCTTCAGTTTAGTCCTACTAGCGTCACAATGACTAATAATACTGAAATGAGGAATTTCAGTTTCATTCGTGAAGCTACCTATGATGGAGGTACTGTCAAATATGTTAGTGAGCTTCCTCATGGATTATCAGTTGGATCTCAGGTTAAGACTTTAAAGATTACTAGTGGTAATAACACTGTTGGTGCAGCAAACTCCGGATATAATGGAACCTATACTGTT